>UPTN01000590.1_pt1 | contig 18173 bp, 13 predicted proteins | sample 2160111 | NCBI WGS metagenome assembly UPTN01 (sample SAMN06265058, study PRJEB28932) | marine metagenome | isolation source: Columbia River Estuary | place: USA:Columbia River Estuary, USA | collected 2014-05-05
GGTGAAATCTCCCGCGTACATGGCATACAGGGCGAAATTCCCACGGTACAAGGAAATCTTCGGGTAAATGGAGAGCGCCTTGCGACCGGCTTCCATGGCCTCGGGGAATTGCAGGTTGTAGAAATACGCCACAGCCAGGTTGTTGTAACTGGCGTCATCGGCGGGGAATCTTGCCAGCAGTTGATTGTAGCTTTCGATGGCTTTCGTGAAATTGCCTGTGGTGCTCAGGTAATAGTTGCCCAGGGTGCGGTATTTCTCGCGCTCCGTCATGGAGTCCAGCAATTCCAGTGCCTTGTCCCAGGCCTCCTGGGATTCGTCCTTCTGGCCCAGGCGGTCGGCTGAATTTGCCCAGCCGGCATAGACGCGGCCAAATTTCGGGTCGATCTCGATCGCCAGCTTGTATTTTTCGATAGCTAGTTCGTCATTGCCGTGGTTGCTGAGATCCTTGCCTTCCAGGTAAAGCTGGGCGGCTTCCAGGCTTCCGGCGGTGAAGGTCTCCCGCGCATCGTCAATGCCGTCCGCGCTTACGTCACCCAACTCTTTGCGAACATCGGTAGCCAGTTCGCCGATGGCAGAGAGCACGCCGGCCCGGTCCTTGGCTTTCACCTCGCTGTTGGCCACTTCCTCGTTGGTTTCAGTGTTTAACGCGGATACGCCTAAAAGGTAGCTGGTCCCATCCGGCTTGATGTAACCCAGGAGCACCAGCTTGATGCCTTCTCGCACGGCAACCAGTTGGGAAGACGGGCCGTCCAGGGTGCTACCGGGCTTTAGTTTTTCGGCTAACTGCAGGGCGGTGTCCCGTGAGAAGGAGGTGATGAAGGGCGCACCTTCGAGTCCCAGGGCCAGGGACTGCTCCAGGGTGCCGGAGAAGATTGACTCCCCGGTGGCATTGTCGAAATTGGCGATCAGGATGGAGACCGGGTCAGGGATCTCGTCGACTTCGGATCCGCCCTGGCGGGTGAAGTTCATGAATAGCGAGAAGCTCAGCGCCACCGCAAGCAAGCCGATGACGGCGAAGTCCTTTTTCCTCGAGCCCAATTCGGCGGGGCGGATTTCCTCCCGCTTGGCTACCTCCTCGTCGGAGAGTATGCCTTCGGCGGTGAAGTCGAAATGCCAGGCTACCGCAATGCTGACGGGGAGGCCGGCGATCACCGCATAGGTGATTACTTTAAACAGCCATTCGGGGCCATCGAAGGCCGGCAGGATATTGTTGGCCGCCTCGATAAATATCAGCCCGCCAGTAATATAAATACCGGTGGAGCGAAAGACCTTACGTCTTCTTAATTCCCTGATCAGCTTATTCACAGCTATTACCAAGACTCCTTCCTGGCTTTATTTGAAGCTGAGTCTAGCACGATGTGGGGAATTTCGCGGCCCTGCAGGGGGAGGTGCGGGGGTGGCGCAGCGGGCCACTCCTCAGCGGAGTGGCCCGGGCCAGAAAGCATGATTAAGAGGCTGGCTCTTCTGTTACTTCCGGGGCGGCCTGGATATCCAGCAGTTCAACCTCGAACTTCAGAACGGCAGCCGGCGGGATTGTGGGCGGTGAGCCACGATCGCCATAGGCGGTGTCAGGCGGGCATACCAGGGTAGCCTTGGCGCCAACATGCATGTTTTGCAGGCCTTCGGTCCAGCAGGGGATTACCCGATTAAGCGGGAAGGTAGCGGGCTCGCCACGCTCCACTGAGCTATCGAACACGGTGCCGTCGCTCAGGGTGCCGGTGTAGTGCACGGTGACCGAATCGGTTGCACCAGGCTGGGCGCCTTCGCCGGCTACCTGCTCGATGTAAACAACGCCTGTTTCGGACTGGGTCGCGCCTTCAAGGGCGGCCTGTGTGGCGATGTAAGCGGTGCTTGCTTCACGCTCGCGATTCACGGCGGCGGTCATACGTTCCCGGGCCAGTTCGTTCAGTTTCTGGGTGTACTCTTCGGCGTCCACCTGGGCTTCATTGCCAAGGATTCCGTCTTTAAGTCCCAGGGAAACCATATCCACTTCGCCCTCGGTCAGCTCAAGGCGACCCAGGTCATTACCCAGGGCCAGGCCCAGGGCGTACATGGTTTTGTCCAGTTCGGTCACGGGAGCGGCGGCAGCGGCCGGGGCGCTTTCCTCGTGGGAGCACGCACTCAGCAAGCCAAGTGCTGCCAGGCTGGTCAGAGCCAGCACGGTATTTCTTCTTAACATGAGAAACCTATCCAGTTTGGGTGAAACGATAAAGCGTATCTGATTTCGCGGGGGCTTGCTATGTGGATGCAAGGTTTTCTCAGTCTGCAGCTACCAGGCTGCTGTTGAGGATTTCAAGCATGGATTCCGGGGCGGGGCCGATGCGCCGCGTGGCAAGATGGAACACGGCTGCATCCACGCTCACCGTGGCGGCCAGTTCGCCGTCGGGCTTGTAGATGTCGGTGACCAGGCTGAAGCGCGATCCGTCTTCCTTGATGTGGGTGATGCGGACCTGGATACGCAAGGTTTCCATCAGGAAGCATTCTTTTTTATAGGTCAGTGTTTCCGAGAGCACTACGGGCCCGACGCCGTGAAGATCAAATTCTGCCGGTGTGAACCCTCCAGCGGCGAAAAACTCGAAACGGGCCTGCACAGAAAGATCCAGGTAGGCGCTATTTCGCATATGGCCATTGGCATCCAGGTTGTCCCAGCGTACCTGGTGTTCGGATGAGAAGTTCTTCATTTTCTGTAACCGGTTAATTTAAAAGTCGTTTTTAGTGCTGATTTGCGGAATTCCGGGGCTAGTTTGGCCGGTTTATGGAGAAACTGCCACCGAAGCGGATCAGGGAGTGTTCCTGATTGTTTGAGTGGCGGTATTTCGTTAAAGTTGGCGGCCTATTAGGGAGAGGCAGTATGACCAGCTATTTCAGCAAGATATTCGGCACCTCGCCGATTGATCCGATCCAGGAACATATGGAAACCTGTTTCCAGGCGGCCAAGAAACTCAATCCGTTTTTCAAGGCGGTGGTGAAGGAAGACTGGGAGAAGGCGGCGTCGATCAGAGCTGAAATCGTCACTCTCGAACAGCAGGCCGACGATCTCAAGAGTACGGTCCGCTCCAATCTTCCCAAGAATCTTTACCTCCCGGTTCCCCGGGAAGATCTACTCGAGTTGCTCGCCTACCAGGACAAGATCGCCAACCGCGCGAAAGACGTGTCGGGATTGGTGCTGGGTCGCAAGATCAAGCTGCCGCCGGAAATTCAGGAAGACTTCCTGGCCTATGTCTCCCGCAATGTGGATGCCGCCAAGAAAGCCCGCAAGAGCATTCGTGAACTTGATGAGCTGTTTGAAACAGGTTTCCGCGGAGCCGAGGCTGAGCTGGTCGAATCGATCGTGGCCGAGTTGGATGAGATCGAGAATGATACTGATGATCTCCAGGCTAAATTGCGGAGCAAGATTTTTGCCATTGAAGACGATCTGAAGCCAGTGGATGTGATGTTCCTGTATCGCTTGCTGGAACTCACGGGTGATGTTGCGGACCGGGCCGAGTCAGTCGGTCATCGGCTCGAACTGGTTCTTTCCCACTAGACGCTAACGAATAGAAGCTAACGAAAGGTTATTCCGATGGAATTCAATTTCTTGATGCCTGGCGGGGGGTATTACCTCGTATTGGCCGGCGTGTTTGGTTTGTTTATGGCCTGGGGTATCGGCGCCAATGACGTGGCCAATGCCATGGCCACCTCGGTGGGTTCCAAAGCCATTACCGTCAAGCAGGCCCTGTTTGTTGCGGCGATATTTGAGTTTGCCGGCGCCGTCCTGGCCGGTGGGGCAGTGACCTCCACCATACGCAAGGGGATCATTGACTCAAGCCTGCTGGCTAACGACCCGAATATACCGAATTCTATAGCGCATGGGCCGGAGATCCTGGTGCTGGGTATGCTCGCTGCGTTGCTGGCCGCGGGCACCTGGCTGTTGCTGGCCTCACGTAACGGTTGGCCTGTATCCACTACCCATTCCATCGTCGGCGCCATTGTGGGTTTTGCGATTGTCGGTGTGGGCTTCGAAGCGGTGAAATGGGCCAAGGTCGGCGTGATCGTGCTCAGCTGGGTGGCGTCTCCGTTGACCGCGGGTATTGCGGCATTCCTGATTTTTAGTTCCGTGCAGTGGTTGATTCTGTCTCGCTCCAATCCGTTGGAACGCGCGCGGCGTTACGTACCGGTTTACATGTTCATGGCTGCGTTCATGATTACCCTGGTGACCTTGTTCAAGGGTCTGACCCACGTAGGCATTGATCTCACCGCTTCCCAGTCCTACATGATTGCGACAGGGTTCGGCCTGCTGGTTGCCCTGGTTGGCAAGTACTTCATCAGCCGGATCAAGGTGGACAAGAAAGCCGACAAGAAATTCCACTATCACACTGTTGAGAAGGTATTCGGCGTATTGATGGTGATTACCGCCTGCGGTATGGCCTTTGCGCATGGCTCCAACGACGTGGCCAACGCAATTGGTCCGGTCGCCGCGGTGATCTCCATAGTCCAGCACAATGCTGTGGGCCAAAGTGCTGTGGTGCCGATCGGCGTACTGCTGCTGGGTGGTATCGGTATCGTGGTCGGACTGGCAACTTACGGTCGTCACGTGATTGCCACTGTTGGTACGAAGATCACTCACCTGACACCCAGTCGCGGTTTTGCCGCTGAATTGGCCGCCGCCTCTACCATCGTGTTCGCCTCGGGTACCGGTATGCCGATCTCAACCACCCACACCCTGGTGGGCGCGGTACTGGGTGTAGGTATGGCTCGCGGGATTACAGCCATTAACATGGGCGTGGTTGGCCAGGTGTTCCTGTCCTGGGTGATCACGATTCCAGCCGGAGCAGGTCTGTCCATCCTGTTCTTCTATATCCTGAAGGCGATTTTCCTCGGCTAAGTTTGTCATCGGGGCCTGCCTGCCTGCTGGCGGGCCCCGGTTTTCTCTCCTGATTTCTCCTTAATTCCTGAGCTTGCTTGAGCGCGCGCTCGCGACTGCTCATACTCTGCATTTGCTCGTGCCGGATTGGGAGTGCACATGTCTGACGCTTTTCTGAACGACCTGGCGATGCAGTTGCGGGAGTTTGCCCGTGAGCGGGACTGGGAGCAGTTTCATTCCCCGAAGAACCTGGCCATGGCGCTGGTGGTTGAAGGCGGCGAACTGCTGGAGCAGTTTCAGTGGCTGACCCCGGAGCAAAGCGCTAATCCCGATCAAGACCGTGTGCAGCGCATTAGCGATGAAATGGCGGATGTGCTCATTTACCTTGTCAGGCTGGCCGATTCCCTGGATGTGGATTTAGCAGAAGCGGTGCAAAGCAAGTTGGCGCACAATCGTGAGAAATATCCTGCCGAAAAAGTACGCGGCGATGCACGCAAATATAACGAGTACGACTAGGCTATGAACTATCTACATGTTTTTCACGCGGGTAATTTCGCCGATGTGTTCAAGCACATGGTCTTGCTTGCCTTGCTGCGTAAATTCCGCAGCAAGGAAAAAGGTTTCAGTTATGTGGAAACCCATGCCGGAAGAGGGCTGTACGACTTGCAGGGTGAACCGGCCAGTCGCACAGGCGAAGCGCTCAAGGGCGTGTTGAAGCTTGCCGATGACGATGGCGGGTCTGAGGATATTCGCGCCTACCTGGATGTGGTCGCCGCCTTGCCCGGCAATGAGCAGGGCATGCGTTGGTACCCGGGTTCACCACTGATCGCCCGGGCCATGATGCGAGAGCAGGACAGGGCGATCCTGGCCGAGTTACACCCTGAGGAGGCGGCCGCCTTAAAGGCCAACCTCAGGAGCGACACGCGCTTCAGCGTGCATTGTCGGGATGGATGGGAGGCGTTGAAGGGCCTGTTGCCGCCAATGCCCCGGCGTGGGTTGCTGCTGGTGGATCCACCATTTGAAGATGAGGATGAATTTGAGGCGATTTTTCGTGGCCTGGACGAGGTAGAGGATCGCTGGCCAAACGCCTGCATTGCCGTGTGGTATCCCATAAAGCGCAGCGCCGACCTGGACCCCGTGTATCGGCGCCTGTCAAAAGGCAAGTATGGTGCGGTCCTGAGAGCGGAATTGTGTCTGCACCCGGACGATACGCCGGCCAGCCTTAATGGAACCGGGGTATTTGTCATCAGGCCGCCATGGCAACTGGACGAGGACATACGGCGCTGGCTGCCCGAATTGGGCCCGCGGTTGTTGGGCAAGCCCGCCTTCCGCACCCGGGTGGATTGGTTATCCGCGCCGGAATAGGCAATTTTTCGGCGGAGTTTGGCCTTTTGAATGTCCTGTAGTGTGAGGTAGGTCAAGTGACGGGCCACAACCTTTCTACATAATAAGCATCGGAATTATCTTAAAAATGCCCCGTTAGAGGAGGGGGATCGCTTGTGACCAAGGTATTGGTAGTAGAGGACGACCCAAAAACCAGGGCCTGGCTGGTGCACATGATCACCTCGGTTTTGGTCAAGGCGGACGTCGACCTTGGGCGTGGCAACTATTCCGAGCAGGTCATCAAGAAGCTGTCAGATAATCCTCTGGACCTGTTGGTGCTGGGGTTAAAACTCAGCGGCAAACATTCGGTCAGTACTGAGTCATTCGACTACTTGCGACGGGTGCTGAGCCTGACCCGCTGCCCTCCGGTTATCGTAATTGGTGAGGGTGGTGATGAGTTGGATGCGGTCAAGGTCATGAAACTCGGCGCCACCAATTTCATTCCCAAGCGTATGTTGGCCCAGGGCGTCATGACCGAGGCCCTTGAGGATGCAGCAAGAATCCAGAAGGTCAGGCGAGAAGGCGCGCTGTGGGGAGATATGCGGATTCCGGAGCTTGTCGGGTACAAGATTATCCGCAATCTTGCCCGAACCCGACGCTCCTCGGTCTACCTGGCTTTTTCCGAACCGCTGGGTCAGGAAGTGGTGTTGAAGTTGATGGATCGCCCCTCGGCGGATGAGGACGATCGCACCTATCAACGTTTCAAGCGTGAGTACAGTTTCACCGTGGAACTGGAAAGTCCGCGACTTGCCCGGATATTTGATTTTGGTGAGACCGACGATACCGCTTACATCGTTATGGAGTATTTCCCCGAGGGTGACCTGAAGCAGCGCATGGCAGGCCCGATTCTCCCCAAGCAGGCGGTTCGGTATATCTACCAGATATGTGAGGCGCTGGAGACCATCCATGCACAGGGGATTATCCATCGGGACCTGAAGCCCTCGAATGTCATGTTGCGTCCGGATGATTCCCTGGCCTTGATTGATTTTGGGCTGGCGCATTTTAGTCATGCGACGCGCCTGACCGGGATTCGCGAAATCCAGGGCACGCCGCATTACCTGAGTCCGGAGCAGGCCGGGGGTGAGCAGGTGGACCAGCGCAGCGATCTTTATGGCCTGGGCGTGATCCTGTACGAGATGCTCTCGGGTGAAAAACCCTATACCGGTCGTTCTGCCCTGGATGTGCTTGAAATGCACAGGAAGGACCCGGTCCCGGTATTGCCTACCTTTGTCGCACGATTCCAGCCGATGCTCGAAAGACTCATGGCCAAGGATCCCGACAAGCGTTTTTCCAGCGTTGAAGAGGTGATGCAAGTGATCGTGACCTTCTATCCCAGCCTGGAAGCCCGCAGCGCCTGAGGTCTTTTCTAGACCTGTTTTAGTTCCTGTTTCATCATCTGGAACACAATCCACGTTCTCCTGTTATGCATTGGTTGCATTGGTTATGCTGGCTTGTCGATAACGAGCTAATAACAAGATATTCCAGGGAGAAGAAAATGGGGCTGCAGCGTTTCTTGGTACTGATTTTTTCGTTAACCATGGCGGTTACGGGCTGGGCGTCTGAGAAGCGCTCGATCGTTCCCGAAGACCTGGTTAACCTGGCCGGCGTATCCAGTCCGGCGGTGTCCCCTGACGGGAAGACGGTTGCCTACACCGTTACCCGGGACAGTATTGAAGACGATGAAAGCGTTACCCAGATCTGGGTCAGTTCATGGGATGGTTCCAGCCAGCGCCAGTTCACCTATGCCGAGACTTCTTCTTCCACACCCGGTTATTCGCCAGATGGAAAGTGGCTGGCGCTGATCGCGGATCGGGACAGCGAAGAAGACACCAGCCAGTTTTGCATCATGCCCAGCGATGGTGGCGAGGCCCGCTGTCTTACCGATTTGCAGGGTGGGGTCAGCGACTACAACTGGTCTCCGGATAGCAGGCACGTGGTGCTGGTCTCCCAGGTAGATCCGGACTTTGATCCCGAGGCGGACACCGAGGACAAGCCGGATCCCATCGTTATCGACCGGCTGCAATTCAAGCAGGACTACGCCGGCTACCTGCGAAATGAACGCTCCCATTTATTCCTGCTGGATATCGATAGTGGCGAGCTTGTCCAGCTGACCGATGGGATTTACCAGGAATTTGTTCCCTCGTTCTCCCCTGACGGAAAGCAGATCGCTTTCACCACCAAGCGTGGTGAGGATCCTGATAGTCACGAGAACTGGGACCTGTACGTGATGGAGGCCAAGCCAGGCGCCGAGGCCCGTCAGCTCACCACCAGTCCCCGTTCCGATGGAGGCGAAAGCTCTCGTCCCCAGTGGAGCCCGGACGGCAAGACCATCGCCTTCACCCAAGGCGGCGACCCGGCCCTGATGTGGTACGCCTTGTTCCGCCTGGCCGTGGTTCCGGCTGCCGGTGGCGAGGTGCAGGTCATCTCCAATGACCTGGACCGTAATGTTTCTTCGCCGAAATGGTCGAAGGACGGCAAGCAAATCTATTTCCTGCTCGAAGATGACCAGAGCGTGCAGCTTGCGAGCATTCCCGCCCGGGGAGGCAAGATCAAGCGCCTGACGCCAACCGGACAAGTGGTGGCCGGCCTGGCCGTGGCGCCCAAGGGCGTGGTCTTGTTGACCAGCACGCCCGCCATGCCTCACGAGTTGCAGGTACTGGAAGGCAAGCGCACTCGGCAGCTGACCCAGCACAATAAATGGCTGGAAGAGGTTGCCCTGGCAGGAACCCACGCCATCAGTTTTAATTCCGCCGATGGAACCGAAATTCACGCAGTGGTGATGACCCCGGTGGCAGAGCACGACGGACCGCGTCCCACCTTGATGCGTCCCCACGGCGGTCCGGTCTCCCAGCGGCAGTTCGAATTCGAGTTTAACTTCCAGGTCCTGGCTGCCCAGGGCTACGTGGTAGTGGCGCCAAACTTCCGTGGCAGCACCGGTCGCGGCGAGGCCTTCCAGAGCGCGCTGTTTGCCAACTGGGGACATCCTGACTTGCAGGACATGCTGGCTGCGACGGATTACATGGTGGACAACAAGTTCTCCGATCCGGATCGACTGGGAATCTTCGGCTGGAGTTATGGCGGCATTCTCACCAACTACGTGATCGCCAGTGACACCCGATTCAAGGCGGCCATCAGCGGCGCAGGCATGTCCAATATGCTGGGCGGGTACGGACACGACCAGTACATTCGTGAGTGGACCGCCGAGCTGGGCGCTCCCTGGGAAAACCTGGATACGTGGCTGAAATTATCCTATCCCTTCCTGCATGCGGATCGCATCAAGACCCCCACCATGTTTGTGGTGGGTGAAATGGATTACAACGTGCCGTTACATGCCTCGGAACAGATGTACCAGGCCCTTCGCCAGTTGGGCGTGGACACCCAGTTGGTGATCTACCCCGGCGAGCACCACGGCCTGGGTCGTCCCGAATTCAAGCTGGATCGACTGCAACGCTACATCGCCTGGTTCGACAAGTACCTGGCCAAGGCAGAGTAGGTCATAGGTTTTGCAACTGTCTGAGCACACTACACACTTGGGGAAAATCGAATGACAACACATGTTCACACGGTGAAAGTTCGCAGCATACGGGGATTGCTCCTGGTGCTGTGCTCGGTGCTGGGTTTTGCCTCAAGCGCCGGGGCGAGCGAGGAGTTCGATGTGATCGCCAGGGACTTGTATGAAGACCTGGTGAACATTCCATCAAGTGAGCCACGCGGTGGCAGTGCAGAGATTGCCGCCTTCGCGGCCAAGACCATGCTGGAAGGCGGATTCGCTGCCGAGGACGTTCACCTGCTGGGTCCGCGCCCGGAGGTTATGGGGGTGGTTGTGCGTTACCGTGGCCGTGGCCAGGGACGCCCGGTCATGATGATGGCCCACATGGATGTGGTGGATGCCCTGCGCGAAGACTGGGAAATGGATCCGTATACCTTTATCGAGAAAGACGGCTATTTCTACGGTCGCGGCACCTCGGATAACAAGGCCGGTGTGGTCACCTTGATGGCGAACTTCCTGCGTTTGAAAAAGGAAGGTTTCGTACCGGCTCGGGACATGATCATGGTGCTCAGTGGTGACGAGGAAACCGCTGCCGAGAGCATCATCTACATGCTGAAGGAACACCGTGACCTGGTGGACGCCGAGTTCTCCCTGAACTCCGATGGCGGCGGCATTCCCTACATGGATGGCAAGCCGTCTGCGTTCGTAATCCAGGGGGCTGAGAAGGTCTACCTGACCTTGAAGCTGGAGGTCACCAACCCCGGTGGGCACAGTTCTGTTCCCCGACCGGATAACGCGATTTACGAACTGGCCCAGGGGCTGGTTAATTTGAGTCAGTACCAGTTCCCGGTCAGCCTGAATGATGTGACCCGGAGTTTCTTCAAGGAGTCGGCACGCTTCCAGGAACCGGAAACTGCCAGGGCCATGCAGGCGCTGGCCTCGGACTCCGCTACCGCTGAACAACTGGCCTTGTTAGCTAAGTCTGCGGTCTACAACTCCACCATGCGTACCACTTGTGTCGCCACCCAGTTGCACGGGGGCCATGCAGAAAACGCCTTGCCACAGACTGCCCAGGCAATCGTGAACTGCCGGGTGCTTCCCCAGGATTCCCCCGACCAGGTGCAGGAGACACTGCGCCGGATTCTGGCCAATGACCGTATTTCCATGACCTCTGTTTTCCCGGCGGTGGCCAGTCCGCCATCACCCATGACCCCGGCGATCATGGAATTGCTGGGTGGGGTGTCGGCCCAGATGTATCCGGGCCTGCCCGTGATGGGCAAGATGAGTACCGGCGCTACCGATGGGTTGCATGTGCGTAACGCGGGTATACCCACCTACGGTGTCAGTGCGCTGGGGGCGGACATGAACGATATCCGTGCCCACGGCATGAACGAGCGGGTCAGTGTTGATGCCTTCTACAAAGCGATGGAGTACTGGTATCGGCTGATGAAAAACCTCTAGCCGATACCACCCGGCTAGAAATCAGGCCGCGAAAAACTGCAGCTTGCCGAACTGGTCCTTGAGTCGGTTTCGGTCTTCCTCATCCGGCTCGCCGATGTCTTCGGCTATGGCCAGGGCTTCGTTCAGATAGCTTTCATAGAGCCTGACTCGCACATCCAGGGGCAGGGCCGTCTGGTCGCAGCCGCTGGACTTGAGTGCGGCGGCCAGGGTGAACGGCTCGGTCTTTTCTTCGTAATTGCGATGGCTCCACATTCCCGAATTAACATCGAAGTCGTACTCGCTCAGGAAGCGATAACCGAAGTCGGCAAGGAAGTGCACCGCCTCGATGACGTAGTCAGCCTCGGCATTGTCCATGGCGAAGTGGAAACCCACACGGCACCAGCCCGGCTTGATGCCGTGATAGCCCTTGCGTACCCAGTCCCGGTATTGCTCAGAGGTTTCCAGGTCGATATCCAGCAGGCGATGTCCATAAGGCCCGGCGCAGGAACAGCCGGCCCGTGACTGGATGCCGAACAGGTCGTTAAGCAGTACGGTGACCAACTTGGGATGCAGGTACAGACCGCCCGGGTCACGCAAGTTGAAACTCACGATACCGATGCGACGGGACATGTCCTGGTTGCCCATGATCTCGATGCGTGGATTGCTCTTCCAGCGCTTGGCTGCGCGCTCCAGCAACTCCGACTCTCTTTTTTCGATACGTTCCGTGCCCAGGTTGCGCTTGATCTGGAATGCCAGTGCGGCCTTCATGGTCTGGAGCACTCCAGGGGTGCCGGCCTTTTCACGCTCTTCAACGTCTTTTACAAAATCCTGGTCTACCGGACTTACGTAATCCACGGTGCCGCCGCCACCTACACTCGGTGCCAGGTCGTGACGATAGAAGCGCTGGTTGAATACCAGGATGCCGCTTGATCCCGGACCGCCAAGGAACTTGTGGGGTGAGACGAATATTGCGTCCAGGGAGCGGTCCTGGCCCTCGGGGCCGGGTTCCGGATTCATGTTGATGTCGACATAGGGCGCGCTGGCGGCAAAATCAAAGCAGGCCAGGGCATCGTATTTGTGGAGCAGGGCGGCAATGTCATGCACGCGGGTTTTCATGCCGGTCACGTTGGAGGCGGCGGAGAACGAACCGATGCGCAGTCGGCCCTGGTATTCGGGTTTCTGGAGCAGTTCCTCCAGGTGCTTGAAATCCACGCCGCCGTCCTCGGCCAGGTTTACCTCGACCACGGTGGCCAGTCCCTGGCGCCAGGATACTTCGTTGGAATGGTGTTCGTAGGGGCCGACAAAAACCACCGGTTCGTGAGAGCGTCGATGGGCGCGGAATTTTTCCAGGTCTTCCTCTCCCAGGAAACCCTTGAGTTCCTCGCGCAGGTTTTCGGCCGTGGCGGGGGCGAGAGCCACGCCGACAATTTGCTGGAACTTGTCGATGGCGCCGGTCGCCCCGGTACCGCAGGCCACCAGCCGGCCATTGGGTCCGGCATTCACCGCGCTCTTGATCATGTGCTCGGCTTCATGCAGCAACTTGGTCATGCTGCGACCGGTCAGGTCATCTTCGGTATGGGTGTTGGCATAAATTTTCTGCAAGGCCTGCAGATACTTTTCCACGAACAGCAGGCAGCGCCCGGAGGCGGTGTAGTCACAGTAAGACATCAAGCGCCGTCCGTAGGGCGTCTGGAACGCCGAATCAATACCGACGATCTGTTGTCTCAGGTAATCGAAGTCGAGTTGGATGTCTTGCATATCCTGTGAACTGCCTTGTTGAGGAATAAGATTGGGTCTGATCTTGGTTCTGAGTGTCGAATCTACTATCTTGCGCCTGGGTCTGCTACTTCACGACCATCAGGTGCGTGGTGTAAATAAGCGAAAGCTAATAGAATTAAGCAAACCAGCGGCGTCAGGTAACGCCTGGGCCGCGGTATAGCTATCAAGTGAGGTGACCGATGACCACAATCAAGAATGTATTGCGCGGGATGCTGGTATTAGCCGGCCTGGGTCTGCTGGCAGCGAATGCTGCAGCGCAGCCCACCAGCATAACCGTGCGGGTGCTGGCCAAGGACGCCAAATTCATCGGCACCGGCATGGGCGGTGCGATGGTTGAAATTCGCAATGCCGATAGCGGGGAAATACTGGCTTCCGGGCTGACCACCGGTGGCACCGGTGATACCGGCTTGATCATGAACAGCGCCCACGGGCGTGGCCAGGCCATCGGAGAAGGGGCTGCCTCGTTCGCCGCGACCCTGGATATTTCGGAACCCACTCGAATACAAATCAGTGCCGAGGGCCCTGCCGGGATGCCCGAGTCTGCCAACCGGGTGAGCCTCAGCCAGTGGCTGTTGCCAGGCAAGCACTTGAACAATGGCGACGGCGTGGTCCTGGAAATGCCGGGCTTTGCACTGCAGACCCTGGCGCCGGTTACCGGTGCGTCCCTGCCGGTGGGCAGCGATGTGAGGGTGGCGGTGAAGATGGTGATGATGTGCGGATGTCCCATCATGCCGGGTGGCCTGTGGGATGCTGACAAGATTGAACTGTCGGCCAGCGTGTCCCTGGATGGCAAGGCGCTGGGTGACTGGCCCCTGGAGTTTGCCGGTGAGGCCAGCCAGTTCCATGTACAACTGCCGGCGGCAAGCGCAGGTGATTACCAGGTGGTGGTAACGGCCTACGACACGCTGACCGGGAACACCGGCCTGCAACGCATCAGTTACCGTGTGGGCAACGACTGAATCGATAAATAATTCAAATGTGGAACAATTTATCGTGGGCGACCTGCTTGGGTCGCCCACGAAAGATTTGTTTATAAATCGGCTACATAGCTATTTCCACTCCGATTTGTCAGCAATAATTTTTGCGCAATATCCTTCCTGTATTTTCCTGCGTTACACATAGTGGAACTGCGGTTTTTCCTGAACCTCAGTCCGCCATTGCCGTAAACCTTGTATTTTCAAGGGGAAGTTCTGCGTCCCCCGCATTCCCTGTCCAGACCCCGATCTTTGAAGGCCGCTGCTGGCTTGCCGCCGGGTCTGGCCAGCGCATACCCTAGCTGGCGCCCGTTGTGGCCCGTTATCGAATTGCCAAGACCGAATGCCCGAGGAGAATCGTTAATGTTTCCTTCGCAACACCACAAAGCCCTGCGCCGTACATTGCAGCGTTCCTACCTGGAGGTGATTCCTGCCAAGGGAATCAAGGAGAAGCTGGCCGTGCTTCCCCAGGGGGCCTGGGTAGCAATAACCTGTTCTCCCACCAAGCCGGTAGAGGCCACCCTGGATCTGACCGAGCAATTGGATAACCGGGGCCTGCGCTTGATTCCGCATATCGCCGCTCGAATGGTTCGGGACCGAAGTCACCTGAAAGACATCCTGGCACGGCTGGACGCGATGCAGATTCACAGCATATTCGTGCCGGGAGGGGACAAGGATCAGCCGATAGGCGATTACTCGTCATGCCTGGAATTGCTTCAAGACATGGCCGAGCTGGGTCACCGGATCCCGGATGTGGGCGTCGCCGCCTATCCCGAGGGTCACCCGAGTATCGATAACGAAACCTTGACCGAGGCGCTGCTGGCCAAGCAGCACCTGGCGACCTATTTCGTTACCCAGTTGTGTTTTGATGCCGACTTGATCATGGGCTGGCTGGCAGATATGCGCGCCCGTGGGCTCACGCTTCAGGCCTGGCTGGGCCTGCCCGGAGTTGCCGAGCGCAACAAGCTGCTGGCCACCTCCTTGCGTATCGGTGTGGGTGATTCGGCCCGATTCATTACCAAGCAGCCCAGGCTGGCCGCGAAGCTGATGGCGCAAAAGGTTTATCGGCCCGATGATCTGCTGATGGATCTTTCTTCCCGGCTGGATGATCCGGTTCTCCACATTGACGGTTTTCACCTGTACAGTTTTAACCAGGTCCAGGAGACTGAGACCTGGCGTACCCAGACCCTGGAATCCCTGGAGATTCCAGAGGACGAATAATAGTTCAGGACGTGTGAATGGCGAGACGTACAGGTAATTCACGAGTACGTCGCAAGGTAGGCAGCATCAGTCAGCTGCCCTGGAGGGAGGTTTCCAATCCCTACGCACCTGGCGAAGTGTTAAGTGCAGAACAGGTGGAGATGATCCACCAGGCTTCTTTGCGCCTGTTGGCAGAGGTGGGCATGCGGGTGCTCAACGACGATGCCCGGGCGATCTTCGCCAGGGCCGGCGCCAGCATCGACGAGGACAGCTTGATGGTGCGGCTGGATCCGGAGATGGTCATGGAGACGATCTCCACCGCGCCATCGGAATTTGGTCTTCGCGCCCGAAACCCGGCCCATGACCTGAACCTGGGAGCCAATCGCATGGTCTTCGCCGGGGTAGGCGGGCCGGCCTTTGTGAGCGACCTGGACAAGGGTCGCAGGCCGGGTACTTACGCTGAGCAGTGCGATTACATACGCCTGATGCAGGCACTGAATATTATTCACCAGGAAGGTGGCGGACCCTTCGAGGCCATGGACCTGCCGCCGGAGACCCGGCACCTGGATTTGCACCTGGCCCAGATTCGATTGATGGACAAGAACTGGCAGGGTGTTGCCCTGGGTCGTGAGCGGACCCTGGATGGCATCAACATGGCCTGTATCGCCCTGGGTGTGGATCGCCAGGAGCTTGCCCGGAATCCCGCCATCTTATGCATCATCAATACCAATTCGCCCTTGCAACTGGATATCCCCATGGCGGAGGGCACCATGGCCCTGGCCGAGGCGGGGCAGGTTGCCTGTATTACTCCCTTTACCCTTGCCGGTTCCATGAGTCCGGTGACACTTGCCGGGACCCTGGTGCAGCAAAACGCCGAGGTCCTGTTCGGTGTGGTGCTCACCCAGCTGGTTCGACCGGGAGCGCCTGCCATGTATGGGGCGTTTACCTCCAACGTGGATATGAAAAGCGGTGCGCCGGCCCTGGGAACTCCCGAGTACACCAAGGCCGCACTGGCCAGCGGTCAGCTTGCCCGTTATTACAAGCTGCCATTTCGCTCGAGTAACACTAACGCCAGCAACACCGTTGATGCCCAGGCCGCCTATGAAAGTGAAATGTCACTGTGGGGTGCGATCAACGGCCACGCCAACCTGGTGAACCATGCGGCCGGCTGGCTGGAGGGCGGGCTTACCGCATCGTTCGAGAAGCTGGTGGTGGATGCCGAGATGCTGCAGATGATGGCCGAGTACATGCGGCCCATCGAGGTTAACGACGACACCATGGCGCTCCAGGCTATCGCTGATGTGGGCCCTGGCGGGCATTTCTTTGGCGCTGCCCATACTATGGAGCGCTACGAATCGGCCTTTTATGCGCCGATGGTTTCGGACTGGCAGAATTTTGAACGCTGGAAGGAAGCCGGTGAGATGGATACGGCGACCCGGGCGAACAAGATCTGGAAGCAATTGCTTGCCGAGTACGAGCCGCCGCCACTGGATCCGGCGATCAATGAACAGTTGGAAGATTACGTGGCCCGCCGCAAGAACGGTGAGCCGGTAGAGTAGCCCGGCGAGTCCCTTTGGGGAGTCGCTATGACATGTTGAATATCAAAGCAGAGAGAACGATGCGCCCTAAATTGAAAGTATTGGACGACGCACTGATTGCGAAAATCCTCGCCGAGGCGAAACAGATTCTTGGTGAAGTCGGAATGGAAATTCGTGGGGCCGGGATGCGTAAGCGCCTGCTGGACCACGGCCTGAAGACCGACGCCAGTGGCAAGCGAATACTGTTTCCTGCCGAGGTGGTGGAAAAAGCCATCGAAACCTGCCCCAAGTCGTTCACCTTGTTTGACCGTGACGGTGAGCCTCACGCGGAAATCGGCGGCGACAATGTGCACTTCGTTCCCGGCTCCAGCGGATTGAAGATACTGGATCACCGCAGCGGCGAATTGCGCCTGGCCGATTCAAAGGATTTCGTGGAATACGTGCGCTTGTGTGACGGGTTGGAAAACATCGCCTACCTGGCCACCGCGTTTTCCACTAATAAGGACATCGAGTCTCAAGTCTCCGATGCCTGGCGCCTGTACATGTGCCTGGCCAATTCGAAAAAGCCCGTGGTGTCGGGTTCCTTCACCGAGCACGGTGTGGGTCGAATGGTCGAGATGATGCAGTTGTTCCGCAAGGATCGCGAAGATCTGATCAAGCGTCCGATGTCTATCTTCACCATCACCGCCACCGGTAATTTCCGCTATGGCGAGGACTCCTGCCAGAACATGCTGGATTGCGTGGAAGCGGGCATCCCTGTCGAGGTGGTGCCGGTGACCCTGATGGGCCTGATCGCCCCGGTGACCCAGGTGGGCGCCACGGTCTTCCATACCGTGGATACCTTGTGTGGCCTGACTATGGCCCAGATCGTCAAGCCTGGCGCCCCGGTGATTTTCGGCGGCGCCCCGGCAACCTTCCATATGAAGGCGGCCAGCTCCCCCATGGCGGCGATCGAGGCCTTGCACCTGGACGTTGCCTACGTGGAAGTTGCCAAGTCACTGGGTCTGCCGACCCAGTCATATATGGCGTTAAGTGACAGCAAGGTCCTGGATGCCCAGGGTGGCGCTGAAACCTTTGGCAGCGCGCTGCTGGCGGCCCTGGCCGGTGTAAATTCCGTCTCCGGACCCGGCATGCTGGATTTCGTGCTGACCTTCAGCCTGGCCAAGCTGGTCTTCGATGACGAGATGTGTGCCCAGGCCCTGCACTTCGTGCGAGACACCCAGCCCATGGGTGATCTGCCCACCATGGACCTGGTGAAAGAGGTCATCGCCGAGGATCACCTGATCACCTCTCCTCACACCCTGGAGTGGTGGCCCAAGGAGTTGCACCTGACCAGTCCGGTGATCGATCGCACTAACCGGGAGGCGGATTTCCAACCCGGAGCCGGGGCTTTGTACGACCGGGCATGTGCCGAGGTGGAGCGTCGCCTGGGGCAGTACCAGCCCATGACCATTGATCCGGCTATCGATGCGGAAATGCGGCGGATCATCCTGGCGGGCATGGAAAAACAAACCGAATTGCCAGAG
>UPTN01000592.1_pt1 | contig 18136 bp, 12 predicted proteins | sample 2160111 | NCBI WGS metagenome assembly UPTN01 (sample SAMN06265058, study PRJEB28932) | marine metagenome | isolation source: Columbia River Estuary | place: USA:Columbia River Estuary, USA | collected 2014-05-05
TATTTCTTTAAATGATATTCAATATTTTGTATTAGACGAAGCTGATCAAATGCTTGATATGGGCTTTATTCATGATATCCGTAAGATCATTGCTAAACTGCCGAACAAAAGACAATCATTATTCTTTTCTGCTACAATGCCTCCCGCTATTATTGAACTTTCCCGTAAAATTTTAGGACACCATCCTGAAAAAATCTCTGTAAAACCTCAACAGGCAACTGCTGAAAAAGTAGAACAAGCCGTATATTTTGTAAGTAAAACAAATAAACCAAAATTACTAATTCACTTATTACAAACAAACAATGTGGATTCCGTTCTGGTATTTTCAAGAACTAAACATGGAGCTAATAAAATTGTAAAATTGTTAGATAGGGCTGACATTAAATCAGAAGCTATACATGGTAATAAATCGCAGGTTGCAAGGCAAAAAGCATTAGGCAATTTTAAGAATGGTCTAACAAAAGTGCTCATTGCAACAGATATAGCCGCAAGAGGAATAGATGTTGAAGAATTATCATTGGTTGTCAATTTTGATTTACCTAACATTTCTGAAACATATGTCCATCGTATTGGTAGAACAGGGCGAGCGAAGGCTAGTGGAATTGCCATATCATTCTGTGCTTCTGATGAAAGAGGTTATTTACGTGATATCGAAAAATTGATCAAACAGAAAATTAAGGTCATTGAAAAACATCCATTTTTGAGTGATGATAATGAAGGTAAATCCACCTCCAAATCAAAATCTCCAGTTTCAAAACAAAGACCACGGTATACAAAACAAAATAAAGGAAGTAGCAATAATAACCAACCTAATAGGAATAAAAGTAATTCTAAAAGAAGATAAATAATAATTTTCAAATACGGTATGAAAATTTAACCTCAGTTCGTTTATATATATAATGAATATCTGATATTTATCATTGCTTTGTTACATTTGTTACCATATATTTAATAGCTTATTAAAGGCATTACAAATAATTCATAGCTATTAATATTACCTTTTTTAAGAGCATATTGGTTATGCAACGAAGCTGTCTTTAAAGACAGCTTCGTTTTTCAACACTTAATCACACTTCTGTTTTCACTTATAGTTCTCTCACTTTAAATTGGTTAAGTCTAATATTCTAATGAAATATTTTTTTTAAAATTACTTTTTTTAAGAAACTCATTAGATTCACGAGTTCTTCTTATTTAATTATTTCATTTAATTTTGTTTTTAATAAATTTAAAAAGATTTCCAAACCCTGATAAAAGTCATATTTCAATCGATTTAAGGACGTTACTTTTGTCACATAATAGTTATTAGTTCTTCTAATACCTATACGTTCTTTTCATAGCAATTAATTTTTAGAAGGAAGCGGTCGGTATGGACGGCTTCCTTTTTTTTTGATGTTAATTTACCTGTAAAATTCATTTAAAAACTAAAATTCAATTTAAAACTTTCAAAAGTGACCAATATCATTGACAAAAAATAATACTTCTATTATATTTGTCCGTCATAAAAATATAGCCACAAGCCAAATGGGGTATTCTTGATATGAATTGGTAATTGGCTAGATAAGAAGCTGAAATATAGGGGGCAGCTTCTTTTTATAAAATACTTGATTAAAAATTAAATATCTAATTCATTAATATGTAATGGTAATTATTTATAGAGTATTTTTGTCAAAATTATTGAAGTGATTTCTATAGGAGAATATAACGAGTTAAAAGTTTCACATAAAACCCCTGACGGTTTTATGTTAGTAGATGTAGATAATGATGAAGTATTATTACCTGCCAATTTATACCCAAATAATGTAAAACTAGGTGATACCCTTACTGTTTTTGTTTATTATGACAAATCAAATGTTAGAATAGCCTCTACCCTTAAACCTAAAATTTTATTACATGAATTTGCATTGTTAAAAGTTAATGAAACAACGCCAGTAGGAGCTTTTTTAGATTGGGGCTTAGAAAAAGATTTACTCGTACCATTTAATGAACAACAAACTGACATGGCCAAAGGAGAATGTCATATCATTTATTTAGATATAGATGAAAACAACCGGCTTTATGGAAGTACTCAAATAGACAAACAGCTACAAAACATACATATTACGGTAAAAGAAGGGGAACAAGTTGAACTTATGATCTATCAAAAATCAGATTTAGGTTATAACGTCATTGTTAATAATGAACATCTTGGATTAATTTTTGAAAATGAAATATTTACAAAACTTAACATTGGTGAAAGAAGAAAAGGTTTTGTAAAAAATATTAGAGAAGACAATAAACTGGATATAACTTTACAAGCAACAGGTTACCGCAACGCAAGTGATTTCAATTGTGAAATAATTTACAAGGCCTTAGAAAAGAATAATGGGTTTTTGGAAATTACGGATAAAAGTGCTCCTGAGAAAATTTATGATATGTTCGGTATTAGTAAAAAAGCATTTAAACGATCTATAGGCACATTATATAAACAGCGGAAAATTATAATTGAATCAACCGGAATTAAATTAATCGTATAAGCTTTTATGTGGGAGTCTGTACAAATAAATTAAATTTTAAGGTGCTTTTTGAATAATTTTGCACTTAATATTTATCTTTTATTTATTTGTTTTTTCTTGCTTCAAATTTAGTTGCATCTGTTTGACAGTAATAGTGCTACCATCATGACTCCAACCTGGCTGACCGAATACATACATAAATTTATGATACCAATTATTGGATTTCTTTGTGTCATTCCAAATATCTTTATATTCGTGGGTTAAAATTACCCAAGGGTTGTACGAATCAGGGGCATGGGTAACGCCATATTCTACATCAATATTTTCGTCTAGTTCTTTCCATGTACCAAAAATCTTATCGAAAATATTTAAAAAACCACCGTGGTTCTTATCCATATACTCAACATTTTTGGCATGATGTACCTGGTGCATCGTATGTGTATTAAATATTTTTTCAATAAATCCCATTTTTGGTATATATACAGAGTGCAACTGAAATTGCCATAAAGCCTCAATCCCTAAACATACTACTAACATTTCTGGAGGAAAGCCAATTGCCGGGATCCACATATAAAAAAATGCTTTGTAAAAAATAGTAAACCACCCATTACGGACTGCAGTTCCTAAATTAAAATTATCTGAAGAATGATGTACAATGTGAGCAGCCCAAAAAAATCGAACCATATGGTTTTGCCGATGAAACCAGTAGTAAGAAAAATCATCTAACAACTGACAAATAAGCCAAATATACCATGCATACCCAAAAGACTCCCACCCCATAATATTCATTCGCACATCACCTACAACTGGATTAAAGACTTCATATATAAAGGTAAATAGTACAATAGATGATATGGTTTTAACTAAAGGCGCTATAATAACTGATCCAACACCCATAGTAAGGCTCGCTCCGAGGTCTTTCCAATTATATAAATTTTTGTGATGTTCGTCGTGTTTGCTGTATGTTAATTCGAGTAAAATGAATGCTAAAAAACATGGTACTCCGTATACCAACGGGTTGGTAAAATCCATTTAATTGTGTTTGATTTATTTTGGAGGAGTAATATAGGTATAATTTTTTACCCTGAGGATATCTTACCGTAGACATCATAATTATATTGCATTGAAATTATTGTTTGACATTTTATTTGCTATCAGATAATTTTATTATCATCCATTTGTACATAAAGTAAATGTTGGCCTGAAAGATTACGTTACAACTGAAGCATTGAAAGGGGTTATATCATGGTAGGTAAAAAGAAAAAGATATTAGACCAGAAATAGCTTCAAGGACAACGACCTACTAAAAAAAGTGTCTGCCTTACAAGATTAAATACCACAATTTACAGGGAAATACAACGTTTAAAACTTAATTGCAATTCGACAATTATTTATTGACTCGGTATAATCTTGAAAAAAATGAAAAAGAAAGTTCTAGTTATTATTATGTTTTTATCAACCTTTCTTGTGGCAAAGGCTCAATTCGGTTACGGAAAGTTTGAAGATGTGAAAAAAATAAAAGAAGTTCCACTGTTGGTTCTTTTGGAATCGAAGAACAAAAAAATAGTTAAAAAACTTTCCAAAAAAAACAATGGGATGTTAGAACAATATTATTCACAAATAAACCAATATAATGAAGCCCTCAAAAAATCTTTTATAAATAGCTGGGAGTTTTCTGAGGAAATAAAATTTATCGAAGAGGATTCTTTAGAAGTTTATAATACGAAGGAAAATGCTGGAAAGTTTGCCTTTTTTACTAAAGATGTCCAAAAAGGAGATACAGATAGCTCTTTATTGAGAACAAATGGGATTATTACAACCCATTCTTATGCCATTTTTCTTGTAGGATCAAATAAGCCTGTCCATTCCGTTTTATACACTTCCCACACTCTTAATGAAGCAGATTCAAAATTCATTTCTCAACAGATACAAAATTACTTAAAGACAAGATTGATACCAACAACTGAAAAAAAATCTAGAACAAAATTAATGTTGGAGATGAATGATAATGCCCATATGGTAAAGGATAAATTGGTACTGTTTGATAAAGATAATTTGGCTCCAGATATAATTTATTCAACCAATGCTACGTATCCATTTAACCACAAGGTGACTAGTAAAGAAGAAATTGATACAGCAATTTTAAATAATGATCCAAAAATAATCTATTTGAAAATTCTACCAATAGGACATGTAACGGGGGTTTGCAGACCTGTTAAAACTTCACAATTAATGCATGTTCAATATTTTATAAATGCTGAAAATGGAGAAATTATGTCTTATGTGAGTCCGTCCAAAATTGGCTTAGGAGGTTCATTAGGCACTTCAATGAAATCTTCCAAACATCAGATGAAGAAAAGGGACTTAGAAAAAATGGCTAATACCATTAAGGCAGTAAAATAATTCTTTTTTTTAATACATAACTACCTGGAATATTTTGTTAAAGAGCTCTCATTTGGCTTTAATATTTATCTTAACTAACCAGTTATATCGAGATTTACCCAAAGTATTCATATTGGGAAATTAAGTATCTTTATTGTTCTAAATCAAAATTTTGAACAATGAAACGAACTCGGGCCTTCAATCAACTACTTAATTTTATTCTCTTTTCTATCATTTTATTAATTACGTCCTGTATAAATGAAGCAGAAAACATAACAAATACAACCAAATCAGAGTTTAGATTTGATGAAATCACAATTGCTGAATTGCAAAAAGGGTATGCCAACGGATATTTTACTATTACCTAAGTGACATAATGTTATCTGGATCGTATTAAAGATATAGACGATAATGGACCTGAACTTAATGCTGTTATTCAATTAAACCCTGATGCTATGGCTATTGCTGAGCAATTAGATAAAGAACTAAAAGAAGGAAACTCAAGAGGTCCTATGCATGGTATTCCGGTAATTTTAAAAGATAATATAGACACGCACGACAACATGTTTACGACTGCAGGCTCTAGAGCATTAGAAGGATCAAAACCCTTAAAAGATAGTTATGTAGCTAAAAAATTAAGAGAGTCTGGAGCAATTATTCTAGCAAAAGCGAATTTAAGTGAGTGGGCAAATTTTAGAGGAGACATGTCCTCAAGCGGTTGGAGCGGTATCAATGGACAAACAAAAAATCCATATATTCTGGACAGAAATCCATGTGGATCAAGCTCTGGCTCAGGGGTTGCGGCTTCTGCTAATTTGACGGTACTGGCGATTGGTACAGAAACGAACGGCTCCGTAGTTTGTCCCGCTAATGCTAATGGTATTGTTGGTATCAAACCTACAGTTGGTTTGGTTAGCAGGTCTGGAATTATTCCTATATCGTTTACCCAAGATACAGCAGGTCCTATGGCAAGAACAGTCACTGATGCGGCTATTTGTTTAGGAGTTTTAACAGGGCCTGACTCAACAGATAGTAAAACATTAGATGAACAGGCCAATATGCTTAAAGATTATACCCAGTTTTTAAAGGTCGATGGTTTACAGGGAAAAAGAATTGGTCTATATACAGCACCTTTAGGGAGGCACTATAAAGTTGATACTATTTTTAATCAAGCAGTAGCTTTTATAAAAAGTCAAGGAGCTGAAGTTATAGAAATTGATCAGATTGCTAAAAATAATGTTGGTGGCCTTTCATTTGAAGTGATGTTATACGAATATAAAGATGGATTGAATAATTATTTCAAATCATTAGGTCCTGATGCTAAAATTAAAAATTTAGAAGAATTGATAGCCTTCAATAAAAAGGATTCCATTGAAATGGAATTTTACAATCAACAATATCTAGAAATGGCGCAAGAAAAAGATGGTCTGGATTCTGATGATTATAAAAAAATACTAGTCGAAATGTTAAAGGGCCATCGTGAAGATGGAATTGACAGAGTAATGAATGAACATAATCTGGATGCAATTATTGCTCCTACAGGAGGTCCAGCTTGGAAAACAGATCATACAAATGGTGATTCTTTTCATGTCGGAAGTTCTTCTCCCGCTGCAAGAGCAGGTTATCCGAATATTACTGTGCCAATGGGGTTTATTGAGAATTTACCAGTAGGAATATCATTTTTTGGCAAAGCTTGGAGCGAACCGTTATTATTAGAAATAGCCTATGCGTATGAGCAAGGAACCAAACATAGAAAGGCTCCGAAATTTTTAAAACAGTAATTATGGAGCTGGTTAACATTAAACAAAAATTTTCCCTTTTCCAAGACCAATGGAGTCCTAAAATAATAGGACAACTCAATGGGCAAGATGTTAAATTGGCAAAATTAGAAGGGACGTTTGTTTGGCATGATCATAAAAACGAAGATGAGCTATTTTTGATAATAAAGGGTACTTTAAAAATAGAATTTAGAGATAAAATGGTTACGATTAATGAAGGTGAAATGCTCATTATTCCTAAAGGCGTAGAGCATAGACCAATTGCAGAAGAAGAAGTTTGGGTGCTTTTATTTGAGCCAAATAATATTAAACATACCGGTGATGTTCAACATGAATTCACAAAGACAATATTTGATAAAATTTAATTATTCCTATTCAGAAACACTCTCAATCAAAATATCTAAAATATTAATTGCTGCATCCGCTATTTTGGTGCCAGGTCCGAATATTCCTACAACGCCTGCATCAAATAAAAACTGATAATCTTGCGGAGGTATAACTCCGCCGGCAATAACCATAATATCTTCTCTTCCATAATTTTTTAACTCCTCTAAAACCTGAGGGACTAAGGTCTTGTGACCGGCTGCCAAGGATGAAACCCCAAGAACATGCACATCATTTTCCATTGCCTGTTTGGCTGCTTCTTTAGGAGTTTGGAATAAAGGACCTATGTCTACATCAAACCCAAGATCAGCAAAACTAGTTGCAACAACTTTTGCTCCACGATCATGACCATCTTGCCCCATTTTGGCAATCATAATTCGAGGTCGACGCCCTTCTAATTCAGCAAATTTATCTGCTAAACCGATCGCCTTTTTAAAGGTTTTGTCCTCTTTTATCTCTCTACTGTACACGCCTGTAATTGAATTTATAGAAGCTTTATATCGTCCAAATATTATTTCAAGGGCATCAGATATTTCGCCCAAAGTAGCACGGTTACGTGCCGCTTGTATTGCCAAATCTAATAAATTTCCATCACCTGTTTTAGCACATTCAGTTAAATTATTGAGTGATTCTTTTACCTCTATAAGATTTCGATCTGATTTAAGTTTTGTCAACCTCTCTATTTGCGAATGACGAACCGCATCATTATCGACTTCTAATATATTCAATGGATCTTCTTCTTTTAAGCGATAACCGTTTACCCCTACAATTATATCCTGACCACCGTCAATTCTAGCTTGTTTTATAGCAGCAGCCTCTTCAATTCTCATTTTAGGTATTCCCTGTTCAATAGCTTTCGTCATCCCTCCTATTTCTTCTACTTCCTCAATCAATTGCCAAGCTTTATTTGCAATCTTATTTGTTAATTCTTCAACATAAAATGAACCTGCCCATGGATCGACAGTTTTAGTTATTTTTGTTTCCTCCTGAATATAAATCTGAGTATTTCTAGCTATTCTTGCCGAAAAATCAGTTGGTAGAGCTATTGCCTCGTCCAAAGCATTGGTATGTAAACTTTGGGTACCACCAAAAGCGGATGCCATTGCTTCGATTACCGTACGAGCTACATTATTAAAAGGATCTTGAGCTGTAAGGCTCCATCCACTTGTTTGGCAATGTGTTCGTAAGGCCAAAGATTTTAAATTCTTAGGATTAAATTTCTTTACTATTTTTGCCCATAACATTCGACCAGCTCTCATTTTGGCAATCTCTTGAAAATGATCCATTCCAATCGCCCAAAAGAAAGATAGGCGTGGCGCAAAACTATCAATATCCATTCCCGATTCAATACCTGTTCTGATGTATTCAAGCCCGTCAGCCAAAGTATAAGCCAATTCAATTTCTGGAGTTGCTCCCGCTTCTTGCATATGATATCCAGATATAGAAATGGAATTGAATTTAGGCATATTTTTACTTGTGAACTTAAAAATATCAGCTACAATCCTCATAGAAGGTGTTGGTGGATAAATATAGGTATTACGCACCATGAACTCTTTTAATATATCATTTTGAATTGTGCCAGATAGTTTATCAACCTTTACACCCTGTTCCTCAGCCGCTACAATATAGAATGCCAAAATCGGCAAAACCGCACCATTCATAGTCATAGAAACCGACATTTCATCCAGAGGTATCTGGTCAAAGAGAATTTTCATATCCTCTACTGAATCTATAGCTACTCCTGCTTTACCTACATCGCCCTGAACACGTTCGTGATCTGAATCATAACCCCTATGTGTAGCCAGATCAAAGGCTACGGACAATCCCTTTTGGCCCGCTTCCAGATTTCTTCTGTAAAAGGCATTACTTTCTTCTGCAGTCGAAAAACCCGCATATTGACGTATGGTCCAAGGTCTCCTCACGTACATGGTTGCGTATGGCCCCCTTAAAAAAGGAGGAATTCCAGCAACAAAATTCTCATGATCGAAAAGTTGAATATTCTCATCAACTTCAGTCTTTTTAAGCTTAATATGTTGAATGTTTCTTCTAGACATCTTCTTGATCTAATCTATCTTGTTCTACCTTTTCGGCCAATCTTTTTGGGATAATAGGGATAATAACAGTTTTTCTTGGTTTATTTTTCACAAAAGGATATAATTCAATATCTCCTTTCAATTTATCTTTAGGATTTGGGAATTTATTCGTACCTAATAATACTTCCTCCTTGCTGTCAAATTGCTCTTGTTCTTTATGAGCATTTTCATCAATTTTACGTTGAATGGTACCTTCAAACAATTGCTTTAAAAATCCACCTGATTTTTCTATATCTTTAAATAAATGCAATGCTTTTTCTGCAATTTGTTGCGTTAATGTTTCAATATAATAAGACCCGTCCGCAGCATTTGCTGCCTCCTTAAAATAGCTTTCTTCTTGCAAAATAATTAATTGGTTTCTCGCAATTCGCTCTCCGAATTCATTCTTTTTATGATAAACACTATCGTATGCAAGGTTTGAAATTGTATCTGCACCTCCTAAAATAGCGCTCATACTCTCGGTAGTGGTTCGTAATAAATTCACATTATAATCATATATCGTTTTATTTCGGAAACTTGGAAGTACATAAAGTGATGCTTTTGTTTTGAGATTATAATCGTCCATAAGTATTTTCCATAATGAGCGAAAAGCCCTCAATTTTGAAATTTCAAAAAAGTAATTACTGCTTACCGCAAATTGAAACTCGATATTTTCAAGTACTTGACTACCATTAAAGTGATTCAAGTATTCATTTGCATGGGCCAAAGCATAAGCTACTTGCTGAACCACATTAGCGCCAGCATTTTGATATAATGCAGCATCAACCGATAATATATTATTATTTGTACTTGATTTATTCAAGACACTTTCTAAAATAGCATGGTCCTTTTTCATGTCAAAAAACCAATTACCTGATTTTATTAGATTCCCAATAAGATCAATATTTAAAAAAGTTGTTTGTTTTTGAAGTCTTTTTATTAAATCATCATAAAAAGTTTCAGATAGAAAGTTTAGTTTGAAATGTAATGCCCCCTGATCTGGAATAACAATGGATTCTAATAATTTCTCAATATCAAAAGGCTCATTAGCTTCAAATCTAATTGATGAAGCCCCTCTTTTTAGGGCATCTTTAGCTAAAAAATTAGCAATTTTTTCTTCTGATACAAATATTGATTGACAAATAGAAAACTCTCTTTTATTCCTCTTAAATGGTAAATAAACCATCTCATCTTTATGATAAAAAGGTTTAACCGTTATACCTTCGTTCGTCTTCCATAAAAGAGTTTCATTATAATCTGCTCCCTTCAGATCTACCTGAATTTTTTGTTTCCATTCTTTAGCAGATACACCTTGAAATTCATTAAATAAAAAATTACTCATGAGTTATTTTTTAATGGAATCAAATTCAATAATATAAATATCTTCATCCTTTCTTTTCATTTTATATTCTTCTCGAGCAAATTTTTCTAACGAATCTGGGGCCTCTAAATTTTTGATAATCTTTTTATCATGCTCCATTTCACTCTGATAATATTCATTTGACTTCTCTAACTTATTAATTTCTTTATCCAGCTCCCGATGATTTATATACGAATTTTCATCAAAAAACAACATCCAAACTAAAAAAAGCAAGAAAATTATTACATACCTATTGCTAATAAATATTATTATTTTATTATTTCTTAACTGTTTGAAGGTCATATTTATTCTTATAATTTTTCACTAATTACCGTACGTACAATGTCTATTGCCACAGTATTATATCTGTCATTAGGAATAATTATATCGGCATACATCTTACTTGGCTCAATAAATTGCTCGTGCATTGGTTTAAGGGTTTGCTGATAGCGTTGCAACACTTCATCCATATCTCTCCCTCTTTCTTGAATATCCCTTCTCATTCTTCTTATTAATCTTTCGTCTGGATCTGCGTGAACATAGACTTTAATATCGAGCATCTCACGAAGTTCTTGATTTGTGAAAATTAATATCCCTTCAACAATTAATACTTTACTCGGATGTGTTCTAATAATATCTTTTGTTCTATTGTGGGATGCAAAAGAATAAATGGGCTGATCAACGATGGTATTTTCTCTCAGCTGCGTTAAATGAAAAACCAATAAATCAAAATCAATCGATTTTGGATGGTCAAAATTAATTTTTGTACGTTCATCATACGTCAAATTATCAGTTGCCTTGTAGTATGAGTCTTGCGAAATAACTGTCACTTCTTCATTTGGCAATTCGTTTAAAATCTGATTAACAACCGTGGTTTTTCCACTACCGGTACCGCCGGCTATTCCTATAATGAGCATGATAATTAATATTTATTTGTGTACAAATTTAATGTTATTTCTTTGGAATTATTTTAACTATTCCAACATTTTCTACAGCTACATATATATAACCATCCGGCCCTTGCTTAACAGTCCTAACTCTACCAAGACCTTCTATTAATTTTTCTTCTTCAATCACTTTTTTATTACTTAACACACAGCGATTTAAATACTGAAACTTTAATGACCCAACTAATAAGTTACCTTTCCAAGATGGATAAATATCACTTGTAATAAATACCATACCACTGGGAGCAATAGATGGGACCCAATAGTGCAAAGGCTGTTCCATACCAGGCATTGTAGTATTTTCTGTAAAGGATGTTCCATCATAATTAATACCGTAGCTAATTATTGGCCATCCATAATTTTTGCCAGACTTTATAATATTTATTTCATCCCCTCCTTTTGGCCCATGCTCATGTGTCCAAATTTCACCAGTTTCAGGATGCTTAGCCATTCCCTGAGGATTGCGATGCCCATATGAGTAAATGGCTTTTTTCGCGTTTGGATTACTCACAAAAGGGTTATCTTCAGGAATACGACCATCATCATGCAAACGATATATTTTACCACAATCTTTGGTAATGTCCTGAGGGTTTACATCTCGGCTCCCCCTATCACCAATAGAGAAATATAAATAGCCATCATCATCAAATTCGATCCTCGAGCCATAATGGGCCCCTCTTTCACTATTAGGTGAGGCTTTATAAAGTAATTGCTTTTGTACTAAAGAATTATTTTCTAGTTTACATCTCATAATGGCTGTATTAGCTCCTGCTCCGGTGCCATCACCAGACGCATAGGAGAAATATATCCATCCATTAGTTGTATAATTTGGATGCAACTTAATATCTAATAGACCTCCTTGTCCAATTATTTTGATTTCTGGCAAGCCATTTACTATTGTTTTACTTACATTTTTAAAATGAATAAGATCACCTTGTTTTTCTGATATCAACATAGATTGATCAGGAAGAAATTCAAAGCCCCAAGGAATTGTCAAATCAGATACAACAACCTCATGTGAATAGGTGATTGAAGCGTCAGTATGTTTATCTTGAGCACAAGAAACGAAGCAAAAAAGTATCTGGATAAATAATATCAATCTATATGGTTTCATTTTTTAAATATTTGCGATGAATTTACAAAAAAAATGATTCATTTTAAAAGAAAGGTTTATATTTGCACCTCGTTTTTCGGGGTGTAGCGTAGCCCGGTTATCGCGCCGCGTTTGGGACGCGGAGGTCGCAGGTTCGAATCCTGCCACCCCGACCATTAAAAGCTGAACAAAAATTGTTCAGCTTTTTTTTATGCAAAAATTTCTTCAGATTTTAAAAGGCCCTAAAAATAAAACTCCCTCTGGAATAACAAATATTTTTTACAATTTATATATCCATATAAAACTTCACATTCATACTATAAAATGGCTGTGAAATTGAAAATTATCCTTATTGGAAAACAATGTATTTATTACGGTAAAACCATACATATTTTATAATATCCTGTTTTAAAGTGTTTTATAAATAGACGCGCATTCGTATAAATTTTAATAACTCTTTATTTTTATTAAATTAATCTTGAAAGTTTTTCGTTTAATATTATATTTGAAACGCTTATGAAAACCGTCACAGAAAAGATAACAATACATATTGCAGATGACCATCAAATAATAATGGATGGGTTAACTGCCATACTTGATTTTGAAAATGATATTGAAATTATCGGTTATTCGTTAAACGGTAAGCAAGTATTAGATTGGTACAAAACCAATATTTCTGATGTTTTATTATTAGACATTAATATGCCAGATATCACTGGAATAGAAGTTTTAGAAAGATTTAAAAAGTACAATAACGTTCCAAATGTCATTATTTTATCTAGTTACGATAATATTAAACTAGTTAAAGACATTTTGAAGTTAGGGGCAAAAAGTTTTATACCTAAGAAATCCGCTGGGAAACATATTGCAGAGGCCATAAGACACGTTGCAAAAGGACAACAATACTTTACAGATGATGTTAAAGAAAAAATGATGAATACCATTATGAGTAAACCAACTTATAATGAAGAAAATCCTGATGGTTTTTTAATAAATTCTTTAACTAAACGTGAATTTCAAATTCTTAAACTAATAGCACTACAATACACTACAAAAGAAATATGTGAAACACTCTTTATAAGTTCTAGTACTGTAGAAACGCATCGAAAAAACCTAATAAAAAAAGTGAAAGCAAAAAATAGTGTTGGTTTAGCCCTTTTTGCTTTAAAAAATAATATTCTATAAATCAAACATGAATAGAATGTTAACTTTACTTTTAACTAAAACAATCCCTGACTTTTATGAAACAAAAGCCAACCTATGAAGAATTGGAACATGAGTTAAATTTCCTAAAGAAAAATCGTGATTTTTTATCTCTTCTTGATTTTTCTGGGGTGTTAGTTGTTGAAATTGATGAAAAAGGAATTGTGCAACAGGTTAATAAAAAAGCTTGTGAAATATTAGGGTACCGACAGGAAGAAATAATTGGAAAAAATTGGTTTGAAAATTTTATTCCAGCAAGAATTAAAAAAGAAATTCTTCCTATTTCCAAAAAATTACTTTCAGGAGAACGGGAATACAATGACCATTATGAAAATCCTGTATTAACAAAAAAGGGTGAAGAACGTCTTATTCACTGGCATAACAAACCAGTTAAAAATGAGAATGGCACTTTTAATGGACACATAAGTATAGGAGAAGATATTACCGATAAAAAAAATATAGAAAAATTACTCTCAGAAAATGAATTTCTATTACGAGAATCCCAAAAAATATCTAAAATAGGTTCTTACATTTTTGATTGTAATACTAAGCTATGGAAATCCTCTTCAGTATTGGATGAAATTTTTGGGATAGATCAAAAATATAATAAAGATTTATCAGGATGGCTGCATTTAGTACATCCGGAAGATTTGAAAATGATGCAGGATTATTTTTCCATAAACATTTTAACAAATCGCGAGAAATTCGATAAGGAATACCGAATTTTAAAAATATACTCGAAACAAGAATGCTGGATACATGGCATTGGAGAAATAGAATTTAACGAGGATGGAACACCTTCTAAATTGATTGGAACAATACAAGATATTACAGATCGTAAAATTATTGAACTACAATTAATAAAAAGAGAAAGACAACTTAATGAGGCTCAAGAAGCAATTCAACTAGGTTATTATGAATTAGACCTTAATACAAAGCAATTTAATAGCACCCCCATTTTTGATTCTATTATTGGTTATTCTAAAAATGATATCCGAAATCAAGAAGATTATAAAAAAATTATTCATCCTCAGGACCTTGCTTTAAATGATAAATCATTTTTAGATTCCATTAAAAATGGACAAGCCTATAAAAGGACATATAGAGTCTTTAGCAAAAAGGGAAAGGAATTGAAATGGATAAAAGAACAAGGTCAAGTAATATATAAAAATGGCGAACCTTACAAATTTACTGGAACCATACTAGACATAACCGAACAAAAACTTAGGGAAGAAGAATTAAAATTTCAAAACAAAGAATTAAACAAATTAGGGAAAGAATTAATAGAAAAAAATAAATTAATTGAAGCTAGTCGCAAAAAATTTAAGAATTTCTTTGACAAAAATCCCATTTCACTATGGGAAGAAGATTTCACCTTAGTTAAACAATTAATTGATAAAAAGAAAAGTCAAATTAGTAATTTAACAAAATATCTAGACCAAAATCCTGATTTTGTTTTTGAATGTATCTCAAAGCTAGAGATTTTAAATGTAAATGATATTTCCTTAAAATTACTTGGTGTAAAGGATAAAAAGGAATTATTATCTCATTTAAGTGCCAATTTCACTGACAAGTCATTTGAAATTTTTAAGGAAGAATTACTGGCAATTGCCTCAAATAAAAAAGAATTTTCTGGAGAAACTGAATTTATTAAATCTGACGGAACCGTTATTAAGGCTCTAATAAAATTTGTTATAACTGATGAGTTAAACAAAATAGCCATTTTTTCTATTGTTGACATAACGGAATTAGATAAAATTAAAGATAAAATTGAAAAAAGCGAAAAACAATTTCGTGAACTTTATGAGAAATCTGGTGATGCCATTTTAATAATAAAAAACGGCGTCTTTATAGAATGTAACCAGGCTACTGTAAATATGCTTGAATATAAAACGAAGGATGATTTTCTTCATACGCATCCTTCTCAATTATCTCCTATTTATCAAGAAGATGGCCAAAAATCTTTCGACAAAGCAAGTAAAATGCTTAACCTTACGTTGAAAAATGGTACACATAGATTTGAATGGATTCATGTAAAAAGAAATGGTATTAACTTCCCTGTAGAAGTTTTATTAACAGCAATTTCCAAGGAACCAGATAACGAAATAATTCACTGTGTATGGAGAGATATAACAGATCGTAAACTAGTAGAATCTGCTTTAAAAGAAAATGCTCGTGAATTGAGAAGTTCACAAAAAATTGCAAAGCTAGGTTCTTATAATTTGGACTTAACTAGAATGACCTTTACAAGTTCTAACTTATTAGATTCTATTATAGGTCTAAAACCAAAACATAGCAAAACTTTCAAAACATGGAGAAAAATAACACATCCAGAAGAAATTTCTGAGAATCAAAAAATGCTTGACAATTGTATAAATAATAATATGATTTTTGATCGAGAATTTAGAATTATTACTAAAGATGAAAAAAAGCTCAAGTGGGTGCATAGTTTAGGAGAATGCAAGTACATCGATGGAGAGCCAAGTAATCTAATTGGTACAATTCAAGATATAACAGAAAGAAAAATAAATGAATTGGCTGTAAAGGCAAATGAGCAAAAATTGCTCGAGATTCAAAAAATAGCAAACTTAGGGACTTACGAAATTGATTTAATAACAAATTCCGTAAGATCATCAGAAATATACAATTCTATTTTAGGAATAAAAAAAGCCCCGAAAAACAATAAAGGTTGGTGGAAGAGCATAACACATCCTGATGATTATGAAAAAGGGGAAGAAATTTGGAAAGAATGTATTAGAGATGGTAAAAACTATAATGGTGAGTACAGAATAATAGCAAAGAATAATAAGATTAAATGGATTCATGATATTGCTGAGATCAAATATGAAGGTGGTATCCCTGTGGCAATTGTTGGTACAATTCAAGATATTACAGAATTAAAATTAAATGAATTAGCTGTTAAGTCAAATGAGCGAAAATTATTAGAGATTCAAAAGATTGCTAATATTGGAACTTTCGAAATAGAATTAAAAAATAATAAAATTATAACCTCTAGTGTTTTCGATACAATTGTCCCATTAACATCTACCCAATTTGACTCAATCCAAGAATGGTGGAAAAATATTACATACCCAGAAGATTATGATGATAATCAATTGATGTGGAAAAAGTGTATAAAAAATAAAAGCATTTTCGATAGAGAGTATAGAGTTTTATTGGATAACAAAAAGGACGTCAAATGGGTTCATGGTATAGCAGAAGTTTTATTTGAAGGTAACAGGGCGATAAAAGTTATTGGCTCACTCCAAGATATTACGGCAAGAAAAGTTGCCGAGCTAAAGCTGAAAGAAAACGAACTTAAACTAAACGAAGCCCAAAAAATTACAAAACTAGGCTCCTTTATTTTTGACGGTAAATCTAATTTGTTTGAATCTACTCAAATTTTTGATGAAATTGTTGGGATAAATAGTTCATTTCAAAAAGATTTTCAGGGATACTTAAGTCTTGTTCACCCAGACGACTATGAACAATTTAGGCAACATATGGAGGAAAATACCTCATCAAGTACTCCTAACGAATTTAGAATTGTTAGACCGAGTGATAAAGAAACTATATGGGTCAAAGCAATGTCTAAGATAAACTACGATAAATTCGGTTTACGAGACAAAGTAGTTGGTACTATTCAAGATATTACTAAAAGAAAAGTATCAGAAGAAAAAGTAAAAAGATCTGATGCCGTTTTAAATCAGGTAAATTCCTTAATTAAAATTACGGATGAAAATGGTTATATTACTTACGCTTCACCAAGTTTTAAAACTATTTTAGGATATGATCCTGAAGAAATGCTGGGTGAAGGATGGTGGTTAAAAACAACGAACGACAGTCAATCAGCGAAGGAGGTACGTCTATCCGTAATGGGGGTAGTTAACAATAATACCCCTTTGTCTAAAAATTTAAAAAATAGATGGGTTAAGTCTAAAGATGGAAAACCCATTTTGTTTCAATGGACAGGATCTAAAGGAGTTGGAAACTCATGGATCTTTATTGGAATAGATGTGACTGAAAAGCAAGAAAAAGAAAAACAATTTAAAACTTTAACAGAAACCGCCCACGATGCTATCATTTTAGCAGATCACAATGGATTAATTTTTGAGTGGAATATATCTTCACAAGAAACTTTTGGTTATTCGAAAAAAGAAATTATGGGTAAATCCATAACTCTTCTCATGCCAGAAAATTACAGATAACAATATAGAAAAGGGTTTAGCGAAACAATGAAAAAGAGTCTAAAAGAAAAATATAGAAATAATATTGTTGAAGGTTTAACTAAAAATGGCCAAATTTTCTCTATGGAATTATCCTTAAATTATTGGGAAAGTAATAATAAAAACGTGTATTGCTATTTTATTAGAGATATTACACAAAAAGAACGTGAAGAGAAAATAAAACCGATGATTTTTAATA
>UPTN01000600.1_pt1 | contig 17997 bp, 29 predicted proteins | sample 2160111 | NCBI WGS metagenome assembly UPTN01 (sample SAMN06265058, study PRJEB28932) | marine metagenome | isolation source: Columbia River Estuary | place: USA:Columbia River Estuary, USA | collected 2014-05-05
TCAGGTACGCCTTTATCTTCAAAGAAACGTTTATAAATCCAATGCTCTTTAGTAGCTGGATTAAGTATTAGTATTACTCTGTTCTGATTACCTTTCTGTCTAATAGATAAGTTAATCTTATCAAAAGTAGTTTCGTCTGTTAATTCTTCAGCTTCATCAAGTACCCACGTTGTAACACCCTGTAATGATTTTAAGTTTGCAGTCTGGTCACCACTGCTGGTCTTAATACCTTTAAAAATAATCTCACTATTAGATTGTTTGTTTTTTATCTCCGATTTGTTTATCTCAAATACTTGGTTTAGTTGCATCAAATCAATCTTCTCTTGGAACTCTGGAATGATTGACAAATGTGCAGATGTCATAGTCTGACGAGTGAATAGTATTTTATGATTTGATTCAAAAGATAAAAGGTTAGCAAACGTACCAACCCCGAAAGACTTTGATGAACCTCTACCTCCTGTTATTATAAAGTATCTGGTACCATTTTCAAATAATGGTTTATATTTAGAATTAAGAGTTATCACTCTTTAAATTTAATTATATCTTTTAACTCAAAGTTATTAATATTAACGTTATTATCTATGGTTTCTTTTGGTTTACCAAGTAAATGTTCGGCTATAAATATTTTACCTCTGTCAAAAGTAAATAATTCCTTAATAACCTCTATACGAGCATCTTCATCAGTATTTACATTTTTGATATTCTTAATAGCTTTTAATATAAAATAATTAGTTTTTTCTTCTTCCGCTTTTGTTTGAAGTCTTAAATCGGAAGAACTTTTTGGAGCAGTACTATGTCCTCCATTATTTTTTCTTTTATCTTCCATAATTAATTAAAATATTAATTGATTAATTAAATCCTATTGTTTTTAAATTTAAAGTACTTTGTATTTCTTCAAATAACTTACTATTGTATTTCAATATGTAATCGTTACCGTTTAAAATTACGCCCATTTGTTCTTCATTAACTACATAAACGCCATCGACTGAATTTATATTAAAATAAAAATCTCTATAATCTTCTTCATCAAATTCGTTTTCAATTAAAATACTTGACTTTATCATATAATTAACTTATTTAACTTATTTAAAATAGACTTCCACACTCCACTACAATTTACGCAAGGTTCAAACGCTTGGTAATTATAAGCATAGCAATATATATCCATAAGTTTTATTTGTTGTTCTGTATTTATTTCTTTATAGTCAGCAGCAAAGAAGTCTGTTAAATACTTATACTGTTCATCGCTTAACTCTTTAGTTCCGATTGGAAATAGTTTATTAAGTTTTAGTTTACGCTCGTTACATCCATCGCAGGGTTGTATTCCAACAGCTTCTGTTACTGTTGCAATTACATCGCCTAATCCTGTAATCTTTTTAGTTCTTCCCATAGTTGTATTTTAGTTTTTTTAACAGTTGATTGTATCACTCTTAAATTTATATTTGTTTGCCTTGATAATTCACGTTGGCTAATCTCTTGGGTTGTTATTTTTAATAGTTCCCTTTCAAAGTAAGGTAACTTATCTATTTTATGTAATGTAATTTCGTTAAATGTATCAGTTTCTAAACAGTATTCATTATTGAGTTGTTTAAAATTACTTAAATCGTCGATTGATATTTCTATACACTTACCTTGTTTACGTTTATTGTCTATAAATAGACTTTTAAGAGCAAAAAAAATGTAGTTATCGTTTAAAGGTTTGTTATAATTTGCAAATTTAAGGTACATATCCTGAACTAAATCGTCTGCATCTTCTTTATTTTTGCAGAAGAACAAAGCCATTTTACGCCATTCGCTATCTCTTTTGCAAAGTTGGTTCAGCATTTCAAAATATCTTTTTTCAAACGTACAAATAATATATCATTAAACAATACAAATATACATCTTTATTTATAATCATTATAAATTGTATAAAAGTTTGCAAGGTTGTGTAAATTGTTGTAAGTTTGCTTATAATTAAAAACTAAACAACATGAAAAAACAAACACAATACCAAATAGCAATAGTTATACTTTGTTATTTTACAATCAGAACACTAACAACTTTAATCTTTAATCTTTAAAATTATGAAAACACTATTTGAAAAACTGTTACCAAAACACAAACATCAGTTAGAAAAAGAGGCAGACACTTATCCTAACATTGTTAAGGATTTAAAAAATCAGCTAAAAGAAAATCATTTTATAGTTGAGTTAACTATTGCAGATGCTTTTAGATTATTAGACGCTACTACAAAAGAAAGTCTTACTTATTTAAACCTTTCAAATTTATTTGAGCTATGAGTTTAGGATTAAACCCAACAGAGCAACACGAAACATTTTTTGATTCGGTAGATATTTCAGATTGTTTAGAGCATTATTTAGCAACTGGAGAAATAGACAATTTATATTTTGCTATAAATTTAGCAAAGGGAAAACTAGCCAAAGCATTTGATAAATTAGATTTCCTTATAGATTTATCAAATCAATTAGAACATACATTTATGGCAAACAGTTTAACAACATTAAAAAACACATTAAGATGAGCTTAACAAACTATTACGCATTTTGCGACAAACATGGAATTGATACTGCAAGGTTTGACCCTAATCAAATTCAATTTGAAATTAATAAAATAGTACATACGTTTCATAATCGGGCTGCTGAAATTAAAGAGAAGTATAATTATAAATTTATAAAAAATGAATAATAAATATCACACAATTACAGAGGCGCTTGGTAAGATTAACGAACATACTCCGATGAGCAAAAAGACTATTTATAATAAAATTGCTTTAGGTTTAATTACAACAGTTGGCAGAAGTTACCAGCGTAAAATACACATTGACGAAATCAACAGATATTTAAAAGATAATTATTTACTATGAAAAACTTACCTAAAATTGTAGACATCTACGCTGATAAAATATCAACGCAAAGACAAGATGTATTTGTAACATTAATGAACCAACCGCCTAAACAGGAATGGGTAAAAGAACACCCTTTTATTAGAGGTTATAAATACCTGCCTATTGAAAGAATTGAGTTTTTATTAAAGACTATATTTAAAACTTATAAGATTGAAATTACAGGACAAGGTCAATCGTTTAATGGTGTTTGGGTAACTGTAAGAGTTCACTACCTGCATCCGATTGATAATACTTGGTTGTTTCACGATGGCATCGGTGCAAGTCAACTGCAAACATCTAAAGGAACATCTCCAGCTGATTTAGCAAATATAAACAACGGAGCGTTATCTATGGCTTTTCCTGTTGCTAAAACAATAGCTATCAAAGACGCTTGTGATATGTTTGGTAAACTATTCGGTGCAGACTTAAACCGTAAGGATTTAATCAACTACGAATTAGATTTAACGCTGATTGAACTAACTCCAGAGCATCCTAATTGGGATAAGGTAAAACAAGCTGTGCAAACAGGAAACTATACAATTGAACAAATACGAACTAAATACAACTTATCAGATGAAAACGCAAAGCAACTTATTTAAAATTAGAGCAAGTGCTTCGGGTAAACTTATGACTGCACCTAGAAGTAAATCAGAAACATTATCAGAAACAACAAAGACTTATGTTTATGAATGGTTAAAAGAGCAAATTTATGGATTTCGTAAAAACATAAATAATAAATATTTAACTAAAGGTTTATGGTTAGAGGATGAAGCTATTGATAAGACGATTGAATTGTTAGATTTATCATTTGCTATTAAGAATGAAAAATTCTTTGAAGATGATTTCTTTTGTGGCACTCCTGATTTAATTGTTGATGGAGTTGTTTACGATACTAAATGCAGTTGGGATTGTTATACTTTTCCTTTGTTTGATAATGATATACCTACAAAAGATTATTACTATCAGCTACAGGTTTATATGCACCTTACAGGATGTAAGAAAGCTACTTTAGTTTATGTGTTGTTAAATACACCTGATGAATTAACGTATGAAGAAAAGCACAACTACGATGATATGGATGCTAAATATAGAATTAAGCATTTTGATATTGATTACAATGCAGAAGTTATTGAGCAGTTACAAAAAAAAGTAATAGAAGTAAGAGAATTTATAACAACAATTAAATATTAGAAACTATGGCAGAAATTCAAGTTACATTAAACGCACAGGCGTTAAGGAATTTAGTTACAAAGCGTAACTACAAAAACAAAGACGGTCAAGATGTAGAAGTCCAAGAGGTAAAGTTTAAATTAGTTGAGGTCAAAGAACCTAAAACTATATTTACATCTGATAAGTACAGAATTGATAAAACGCATTTCGCTTGTGTTGTTCAAACAAAAGAGCAACGTGAAGCAAAAGCAGACACTATTTATGTTGGCGAGGGATTTACAACCGTTTGGAATGTAAACGATGTAGTTGTTCATCAACCTGAAATAGTTACGACTTCCTTTGGAGAAGTTCACGATGATTTGCCATTTTAGAAACATTAACAACCTTATAAAAACTAATATATGAATAATTATAAAAATTTTTTAGAAAGTAAAAAAAAATCATTTATCGAAAGTGGTTTTGATATTTCTGAAAATAAACTAAATCCTTTATTAAAAGATTTTCAAAAATTTGGAGTAAAAACATCGCTTTTTAAAGGCAAATTTGCTTTATTTTTTGATTGCGGATTAGGAAAAACATTTTGCCAATTAGAATGGGCTAAGCAAGTATCTATTAAGACAAAAAGAAAAGTTTTAATACTTGCTCCATTAGCAATTATAGAACAAACAAAAAAAGAAGCCGATAAGTTTGGGATTGATAGTAAGCATTTTGATATTACTAATTATGACCAGTTAAAAAATATTGATGTTTCTATTTATTCTGGAGTTGTACTTGATGAAAGTTCTATTTTAAAAGGTAGAGATGGTAAAACTTCATCTTTAATTTTAGAACTGTTTAAATCAACGCCTTATAAACTTTGTTGCACTGCTACACCAAGCCCTAATGACCATATGGAATTAGGGCAGCATTCTGAATTTTTAGGAGGAATGAGTTATTTAGAAATGTTGGCTATGTTTTTTGTTCACGATGGAGGAGAAACTTCAAAATGGAGATTAAGAAAACATGCTAAAGATTCTTTTTGGAAATATGTATCAAGCTGGAGTATAGCGATTGATAATCCAATTACTTTGGGTTTTAATGGAGATGGTTATACGCTTCCGGAAATAGAATATATTGAGCATATTATACCAGTTGAAAATTTAAGCGAAACATTATTTGGAGATGTGGCTGTTTCTGCTACTGAACTTCATAAAGATTTAAACCGAAGCTTTGATTTAAGAATTAATAAAACTTTAGAACTTGTAAATAATATAGAAAACCAATGTATCATTTGGGGATTAAAAAATAGTGAAACTGATACACTTTCAAAGTTGTTAGATAATTCTATTAATGTTCAGGGTTCTGACGATCCTGAATACAAAGCAAAATATTTAAATGGTTTTTCTGATAATGAATTTAAAAATCTAATTACTAAAACATCTATAGCTTCATTTGGAATGAATTACCAGCAATGTAGTGATATGATTTTTATGAGTTATGATTTTAAGTTTGAAGCATTTTATCAAGCTGTTAGACGTTGTTATCGCTTTGGTCAAAAGAAAAAAGTAAAAGTACATATTCTTATACCTGAAAGTCAAACTAACGTTAGAAAAACTATTTTAGATAAAGAAAAACAACACTTTGAAAGAATTAGAGAAATGGCATTATATTCAGCAGAAACAAATTATAAAACAGCAAAATCAAAAGTAAAAATTATGAACAAAGAAATTAAAACAGAAAATTATCATTTAATAAATGGAGATTGTGTACAAGAAACAAAAAAACTGCCTGATAATTGTGCAGATGTAATTGTATTTTCTCCTCCTTTTGCAGAATTATATGTTTATTCAGATAAAGAAGAAGATATGGGAAATGTTACCAATTACCAACAATTTGAACAACACTTTAAATATCTTATACCTGAACTAAAAAGAGTTCTTAAAAGCGGTCGTATTTGTGGTATTCATTGTATGGACTTACCAATACAAAAAGGCAAAGAGGGATACATTGGATTGCGTGATTTTAGCGGAATGCTTATAAAATGGTTTCAAGAAGAAGGATTTATTTATCATTCAAAAGTTACACTTTGGAAAAACCCAGTAACAGAAATGCAAAGAACAAAAGCATTAGGATTACTTCATAAAACTATAAAAAAAGATAGCGTAATGTCAAGAGTTGGTATTCCTGATTATGTTTTGTTTTTTAGAAATGATGGAGAAAACCAAACTCCAATTACTCATCAGGATAGGGATAGTTCAAAATCAGATTATTTGCCAGTTGATTTATGGCAAAAATATGCTTCACCAGTTTGGTATGATATAGATTATTCACGTACGTTACAATATAGGTCAGGGCGTGATGGTAATGATGAAAAACATATATGCCCTTTACAGTTAGATACTATTGAAAGGATATTACATTTATATTCAAATGAAGGAGATACAGTTTTTAGTCCTTTTGGAGGAATAGGATCAGAAGGTTGTTGTGCTATTAAAATGAATAGAAAATCAATATCGATTGAATTAAAAGAAAGTTACTTTGCTTTAAATTCTAAAAATCATAAAGACTTTGTAGAAGAAAAAAACAGTTCCTTAACTTTATTCTAATGCAAAAAAAATTAGCAAGAGTTTTTGTCTTGGTTGATTTACTGGTTCAAGAAATTGATGAGCCAGTAATGACACCTACAAAACAAACAAAGCAAATACAAGATAAGGCAAGAGAATTACAAGAGCTATTATTACCAGTTCTACAAAAGTTTTATGAGAATAAAACAGTAAGTCAAAGTAATTTTTTTCAAACGATGCAAAATAAATTTTATTATATTTTTGATAAAGAATACAAATAGTATGAACAAAGTAAATAAACAACGCTTTACAGATTTATATCTTAAAGATAAGCTACAACGTTATCCATCGTTTATAGGACGTGAATACGCTGTTCCTGCACCCAAGTTAAAAGAAACAGGAGCAAATGATTTAACTCGTTTGGTTATTGATTTCTTAACGTTAAACAACTGCCAGGCAGAACGCATAACTTCACAAGGACAGTACCGAGATAACACAAAGCAAGTAACAGACGTTATAGGTAGAGTTCGTACAATAGGCAGCGGAACATGGACTAAAGGAACAAGCACCGCAGGAACAGCTGATATATCAGCAACAATAAAAGGTCGTTCCGTAAAGATTGAGATTAAATGGGCAAAAGATATACAATCAACTGCTCAAAAGCAATACCAAAATGCAATAGAAAAATCAATGGGAATATACATTATAGTTAAAACTTTTGATGATTTTGTGTTATGGTTTGATAATTATTTATTAGATTTGTAACTGCATCAATTTGTGTGGAATTGATACTTTAAAAGCATTATTAATTATCCTTACGGGAGTAGTTGCCACACACAACGAAACCGTAGGGATATTTTATTTATAAATATGTACTACTTAAAACTACTTGAAAAATTCTCACTCCTAACTGTTGGAGAAAATAAAATACCAAACTTTGGATGGAAGAAACAACAAACAGATAAATTAACAAAAGAACAGTTTTTAGTTAATTATCAATATGCTGGAGGTAAGAATTGGACTGATACCGATGGCGTTATAAACGAAATTAAAGCCACAAAAAATGTAGGTATAATAACAGGTTATGAAGATTTAGAAGTTATAGACATTGACTTAAAAGTGTTTTCTACTGCTAAAGAAAAAACAGACTTTTGGAGTGAATATATTGGTTATTTGCGTGATAACATCCTTGACTTTGATGACAAGTTTGTTGTTTACAAAACTATGAACGATGGCTACCATATTTTGTATAAGTCTAAACGCTGTGATAAAAATACAAAGATAGCAAAGTTAAAAGGACATACCGAAGCAATTATAGAAACAAGAGGCAAGTACGGTTATGTTTTTATTTACGAAAATAATAAAGTATCAAAAAAAGAATATTTAGATATTGATTATATTTCAGATAGTGATAGGGATATTCTATGGACTTTTTCTAAAATGTACAACTACATTGAAGAACTACCTGTTGAACCTAAAAAAGATACTAAAGTTTACAACATTGGTCAGTTAACGCCTTGGGAAGATTACAATAATAAAACATCTATTTTAGATTTAATAAATGATGAATTTAAAATAGTAGGAAACCACGCTAAAAAATTTGTTATAAAAAGAAATGGAGCGACTTCTCCACATTCAGGATATGTATTTAAAGATAATGGATTTATGTACCTCCACAGTACAGGTTCAATTTATGATGCTGAAAAAATTTATACACCTTTTTTAGTTTATTGTAAAAAAAACCATAGTGATGATTTTAAATTAGCTGCTGCTTATTTATACAAGCAAGGTTATGGAAGTAGATTTGTAAAAGAAGTTATGCCTGTTGTTAGTGATAAAATAAAAAGCATAGAATTTCCATTAGAGATATTTCCAGACGTTGTAGAAAAATACATATTACATTGTAAGGAACGTTTAATGTTAAACGAAGATTTTATGGCTGGTGCTTTGCTTTGGATGACTTCTATATTAATTGGCAACTCTATGAAGATTGAAGCTAAAAAAGGATGGTTAGAAAGTCCGATATTATTTATAGCATTAGTTGGACGTGCTGGACTTGGTAAAACACCAAGTACAAAGCCAATCATACAACCGATAAAAAAAATCAATCAAAAGAAGATTGAAGATTATTTAAACAAATACAAAGAATACGAACATTATATTGAAGCCACTAAAAAAGAACAAGCGGGATTAGTTCCTGTTGATAAACCTACAAAGAAACAAATACTTGCAGAAGATACAACTATTGAAGCGCTAATAAACCTGCACAACGAAAGTAATAAATCTATTGGAGTTTTTAAAGACGAACTTGATGGATGGTTTAAAGATATGAATAAATACAGAGATGGCTCTGACAAACAAAAATGGCTGTCTATTTGGTCAAATGAAAGTATAATTGTAAATAGAGTATCACGTCCAGACTTATACATTGCATCGCCTTTTATATCTGTTATGGGAGGAATACAACCAACAATATTAGATGAACAGTTTACTACTGAAAATATAGCAAACGGATTTATCGATAGATTTTTATTTTGCTATCCTGAAAAAATAACATTTGAAAATTTTTCACTTACAGATTTAGAAGATAATATATCTGAATGGTGGAGTGATAGCGTTATTAAAATAAGCGATAGCGTTGCACAGTTTATAAAGAAAGATGAAAACGGTAACATTATACCATTTATCTGTAAAATGTCGTCAGATGGCTTTAAAACTTGGATAGGGATATTTAACAGTTATTCTTTAATGCAAAATTCAGATGACGAAATAGAAAGTAATAAAAGTATGATTGCAAAAATTAAGGTTTACATTCCTCGCTTTGCTTTAATTATACATTTTTTAGATTGTATGTTTAATGGCAAAGATATTAAAGAAACAAATGTAAATCAAGAAACTATTTTAAAAGCTGATTTATTAGCCAAGTATTTTATCAATCAATTTAAGAAAATAAAAATAGATAGTGCTGAAACTACAAAGATAAAAAGCAATATTTCAGTTTCTACTGATAACGAAACTTTTGTAAGAAAATGTTATGATGAAAATCCTGATTTTAACCGTACAAAAATAGCAGAATTATTAGGAATTAGCAGGATGTCAGTTAGCAGATATTTAAAAAAGTAGGAATTTTAGTGTAACATTTGATGTTACAGTATGTTACACCTATGTTACAGTCGTTAAGTGTTGATTTTATTGGTACTCACAACGTTTTTAGTAGGTGTAACAGGTGTAACAGGCGTTTTTTGAGAAAAAAATATTTTTTAAAAAATAAAATTTTATAAATATTACGCCAACTGTAACATGTTACTGTTACACTTGCTAAAAATAGAGTGTAAATATTTGCTAATTAACAAGTTATAAAATAAAAACAGGTGTAACAGGTGTAACAGGTTGTTACAGTAAAAAAACAAATATGAAAATAGAAATTGAATTTTTAGAATTTACAGAGTATTCAGATGAATATTATAAAAAATTTGAAAACAGAATTTTAAATGCACATTTTTTACCCTTAAATGATACAATTGTAGGCAATGAATTTGTAAGAAAAAATCATTTAGGAAAAGAAGAAATTGAAGAAGTAGAGATAAAATTTTTTAAATTATTTAGCTACAATAACGATGTAGTTTTATATAAAGAAATAATTTTAGAACCAGTTGAAACAGAAAAAAAACAATTACAAATATGGTAAATATTACTGATCCGTTTATTAAAAAAGTAAATATTATAATTGAAGATAAAATTTGGAACTTTCCTTTTAAATTTTGCATCAGTAAAAATAAAAGACCATTTAGATTATCTGGAATAGAAAAAACAGATTCAGGATATTATATTATTATTATTTGGTTAGATAATAATAAATTTGAAACTTTTGAATATGATAAAATAGAACCTTATTTAAAATCATTATAAATTAACAATCTATGTAATTTGTATTATAATAGTATGTAAGTTTGTGTAATAATTAATTAACCAATAAAAAAAAATCATGGTCGCAGTAGTTACAACAAACAAACAAGAATTTACACAGTATTTAGAATTTAACAATCTAAACGAAACAGAGTGCAAACAAGTTAGAATTTTAAACGATGTACAAATCGACAAACGCACTCCGATAATCTTTAGTGAAGCAATTTACTTAAAAGGTGCTGAAAACGTTACTGATTACGTTTTGAATCGAATAAGCGTAACAGGAGGCACAATTACAGATGTAGCAACAACAGATACCAACGGAAACTATGAGTAGATATTTAAGCGAAAAAAAGAAACAAGAAGTATTAAAATTATACTTCAACGGTAACGATAAACGATTAAGAATAATCTCAAATATCGTAGGATGTACAGAAATGAGTGTATCTACAATAGTAGGTAATAAGTTCACAAATCATATAGAATTTGAAGATGATGGATATATGATATTTCATAGTGGTATGAATTGTTTATAACGTATGGTGCTATGAGCAGGTTTGCCTTGCAGAAATGTTTAAATTTAGCACAAATGTTATTGGCAAACTTGCTTATAGCACGTGTTATACGCTGGCACGGTTGATTAAACGATAAACTTAAATTGAAACGATAAACAAATTTTTTATTAAAATGAGCGAGGGGAAAAAAGAAATTTTATTAGGTAATTGTTTGGAACTTATGAAGGACATACCAAACAGAAGTATTGATATGATACTTTGTGATTTACCTTATGGAACTACTGCTTGTAAGTGGGATACAATAATTCCATTTGACAAACTTTGGGAGCAATACGAAATATTGATAAAACCTAATGGAGCAATAGTATTGTTTGGTAGTGAACCATTTTCAAGTGCTTTAAGAATGAGTAATATAAAAAACTACAAGTATGATTGGATTTGGGATAAAGAAAGGGGTGTAGGAATGAGTACAGTAAAAACAAGACCGATGAAGCAACACGAAATAATATCAATATTTTCATTTGAAAGTCATAAATACTATCCAATAATGACAAAAAGAGATACTGTATTGGATAGCACCAAATGGAAATTTAACACGATACATTCGGAAAACGGGAACTTCAATAGTAAAGGGAAACCTGGAAGAGTTTATACGGAAAAATATCCAACATCAATATTGAAATTCCATAAAGATAAAGGAGATTGCAATGGATTAAACAGGGTTCATCCAACACAGAAGCCTGTGGAATTATTTGAATACCTTATAAAAACCTATACGAATGAAAATGAAATAGTATTGGATAACACAGCAGGAAGTGGAACAACCGCAATAGCTTGTTTAAAAACCAATAGACAATTTATAGTAATGGAAAAAGAACAAAAGTATTACGATATTATTTTAAAGAGGGTGGAAGATTTTAATAAAAAATTTGAAACGCAAACTCTCTTTGGAAACGAAATGTAGTGCTTGCGTATAACGGTTTGCAGCTAATAAATCGTTTGTAAACCAATAGTAGTGAGTGAGCAGTTAACCAAATGTTTATTAGGTGCTGTTATGCTTAGTTAGGAAAAATTTTAGAGTAGCAGTAGTAAATTAAAATATCGAATAGTATGGAAAACAAAAAATTAAGAATATTAGTAGGATGCGAAGAAAGCCAGGCGGTTACAATAGCATTAAGAAAATTAGGGCATGAAGCATTTAGTTGTGATTTGTTGCCTTGCAGTGGAGGGCATCCCGAATGGCATTACCAAGAAGATATATTTAAGGTGATTGATAAAGGTTGGGATATTTTAATATGCTTTCCGCCATGCACAGATTTAGCGGTAAGCGGAGCAAGACATTTTGAACGTAAAATAGCGGATGGTAGCCAACAAAAAAGCATTGATTTTTTTATGGCATTAGCAAATTGTAACATACCAAAAATTGCTATTGAAAACCCAATAGGCATAATGAGTGGTAAATGGAGGAAACCAGACCAAATAATACAGCCCTGGCAATTTGGAGATAAAGCACAAAAAAGTACTTGCTTATGGTTGAAAGGTTTACCTAAGTTAAAGCATACTGAAATAGTAGACAAAGGCGAATTTTTTGAATTTACTAGTAAGAAAGGCGAAAAGAAACGTATGCCAATGTGGTATTACAAAGCCTTGCAAGACGCTAAAACACCTGAGCAAAGAAGAACATTAAGAAGTAAAACTTTTCAAGGCATAGCTGATGCAATGGCTTATCAATGGACGAATACAACTAATGATGAATTAACACTTTTTTAAACCCAGTAGCGTGGGAAAAATTTTACCTAATTGAGCATAACTCATCGCTAACAGACACTAACCCCCGTTATCTACTAAAATAAGGTAGATAACGGGGGTTTTATTTAAACAAAGTAAGTGAGGGATTTTTCTACACACCCTCATCCAACTATAAAAACAGCCATTCTACTTGAACTACCTTACTTTGTTAAAAGATAACCCCCTCCAACAATAGCAGCAACCGTTGTTATTTTGTAGAGGGTTTTTTTACGCTTTTCTTTTCGTAACTGTTTTTCAACTTCTTTAATTGCTAACTTATTCTGCTCGATTGAACTTTCGTAAGCACTTGAAATATTATTTATATTAACTTTTAAAGTATCAATAGTTGTATTTGCTAACTCAAATTTATTATTTACGATTGAATACTCTTTCGTTAATATCTTATAATCGTATTTTAAACCATCATATTTTATCAAATCACTTATTATAAATCTACTTAATGTATCTTTAATCGTTACTTCATTCGTATATACGCTTTTTATCGCCTGTGGCTGATTATATCGGTCAATGTAGTACTTTGCAATATCTGTATTATTATAACGCTTTAAATCGGCTAATTTAGTGTAAACAATTTTAGAGTTGTGAGCGCTATCTTGTTTAAGTTTTAGTATTTCAGCATCTTTTACTTTGATTGCATCTTTGTAATGGATGATAATATCATTTGATTGCACCGCAATTTTGCGCCCTTTTTGTTGGAATTGCACCGCATTATCTTTATAATTAGCAGTTAATGATGGTTGTGGGTCGCATTGTTGAAATAAAACCACAATTAATAACAATGTAATTACAATTATTTGCCAATTATCTTTAATCCAAAATAAATTAATTTGTTTCATAGTTCAATCGTTGTTTAATTATTTTTCTAAAAACTTTGTTAACGCTTTCTTTGTTGATTCCTCTGTTGTAATTCCATTTCATTACTTTGTTAATTCTTTGGTAGTTTGATAAACTCATAGATTTACTTGTATTTTTCTTGTTGCACAGCTTATTTTATGTTCACTATTTGTTTTGTGGCAATACTTACAATAATCATCTTGTACGCATTTAGGATATGTACAATAATCTAAATTGCATATTTCGCCATCTCGTTTAACTCCATTTAATTTACATTTAATTGATTCTTTTCCGTTTGCCCAAAACATATCACAATTATCAGCATCATCTTCACGATTGAATTCGCCGTAACTTTGCCACATTCCACTTGTAGCAGTAAACCGATAACAGTATTCTTTTGAGGGACATAAGGTATCTGAACATTTTGATATATCTGCCATGACTAATTGTTTAAAGATAAACCCTAAAAAATGGGGTTTATGTTGTTATTAAAAGTAATTACATTAAACTATTTTATAATTGATAATTCTTAAATTTTTTAACTCATAGTTTCCATCTTTAGAAACTTTTACATGAGCAAAACCATGATTATAATTATTATAAGGCGCATATTCAGGTTCTAATCCACAAAGACAACCAGTTGACCAAGTTGTTGTAACATCGCCACTTAATGACTTTTCAGTATGTTCACTTGTTCTATGATGATGTCCAACCATTGCGCTTTCTTTTGCTTTTAAAAATAACCCTCTTGCAGGATTAACAGGAGGCGCAAAACCCCCATACCATTCGTGACCATGTAATATTGGAAGTTTACCAGCCATTGCTATTTGTTTATCTTTAACTAAAGTAACTCCAAACTCTCTAAATCGTAAAATTTGCTCTAATTTAAAATCGTCTATACCTAATAATTCAGGAGCTTTTAGCATTAAATAATGTTCCCATCTTGCCTCGTGATTTCCTATTTTAAAATATATCGGGCAATTAAAAGTTTCTTTTAACATTTTTAAAAACTCTCTACATATTTCTAGTTCTCCTGCTAAATCTCGCAAACGCCTATCTTTTATAAAACGTGATGCTTGGTACATATCTAACGTATCTCCGTTTAAATAGACTGCATTTACGTTATTTTCAACACCATAATTAATTGCTAATTCTAACGCTTTGTTGTCTTGATAAGGCAAATGAATGTCACTTAAAACAAGTATGTTATTTTGACCTTTAGGAATTATAAAAGGATTGATTTTAGAATAATCGCTTTCGGGTAGATGAAATTTCGACATAGCTTGTTTTTTTTCTTCATCTGTTCTGTTTCCGATAATTGTAATTGTAGAATTGTTTTTACTATTTTCGCCTCTGTATCTTCTTAAACTACCTCTTACCGCTTCTAAATTAGGAAAGTCTAAAGAATGTTTTTCAAAAATAAGTCTTGATAATGCGTTTGTAGTTGCTTTTGGGAATTTTTCAATAAATGAAATAACGATGTTTTTTTTGTAGCTTGTAGCGTTTTGGTTTCCTTTTACACTCATAATTTTAGTTTTAGTTTGTCAAAACTACTCAAAATATTTAAAAATCAATTTTTTACGTCTTATTTATAATGATTATAAATTATTTATTACTTTGTTGTTGTAAAATAATTTGTATTAATTCGGCTTTTGATAGTTGACTTAAATACTCTGCACTATAAATATTTATAATTTTTTTAAACATTAGCTACCTATTTCGAAGTGCATCCAATCGTAATTTTTCTCAACTCCTAAATTTACAAAACCATGATTGTAAAATATTTCAATCATTGGTAAATATTCTGAACGTGCAAATCTTGCTGTTGCAGCAGTTTCTTTTAACTGATTTCTTTCAGGGTCTAAATCAATAGCTAACCCCCAACTGTGACGTGAATAATCTGAACCGCCACGCATAGCACGAAAATTAAAACAACCTCCAAATAAGTCAATTCCTAATTCTTGTATTTTAGCAAGTCCGTAATGATGTAACAATGTATTAAATACTGAAAGAAAATCATCAGCAACTAACTTATGGCAACGCATTTTAGTAACTGTTGTATTTTTATCCCAAGCTAAACGCATTGGATAAGGCAGTTGTATAGTAGTTAGGTAACTACCTTGTTGGTTTGGTTTACCATACTTTTTAATAATCTGTGGCGTTGTTAACATATTTAATTTATAAAAAGTTTAATTAATACTGTTACTAATCCAGCTAAAGTAATTGAAGCTACTGAACCAATTAAAACGAAATAAACACCGTATTGTATAAGCTTGTCATTTTGATTTTTAACGACTGTTTTTAAATCTTTGAACTCTTGTACTAATCCATTATTACCGTTCATTATACTGCCTATTAAGGCATTTTCGATTCTAACTAATGAGTTTGCAAATTCTTCATTTGTTGTTTTCTGAATGTCTAAATGGTGTCTAATTCTGCCTACTTCTCCTTTTATTTCTACAATGTCTTTTTCTTCTTTAGTTGCTGTCATTACTCTTTAGATTCTGTATTATTACTATTTTTATATTTGTCTACTACGTTTATTCCGAATAAGGTTGCTACAAGTCCTGTATAGATAACCATTAATCCTGTAAACAAACTCCAATCATTATTAAGCCACGCCCACACTACATATACATCCGTTGGAATTAATACGCAAAAAACAGTTATTGCTAAAGCAGTTAGTTTCTTACCACTTGCTCCATTTTCTCCGTTGTCTAAACTGCCTAATATTTTTTTTGTTAACTGATTCATATCGGTTGTTTATCATACCAACTCCATCCATCAATAGGATAAATATAAGTATCTTTTAATTCTATTAATAATGTGAAAGTAGGTGCATAAACTCCATTTGGAGCATAAAGCCAATTTTCATCTTCTAATTTGTAAAATCCTGATGTATCTTCCATTATATTTTATGGTATTATTGTCCAACCAAGTGAAGTTATTACTAATCTATCTGCGGCAGTTAAACCAGCAGCACCTGTTGCACTTGTTATATTTATTGTTTTTGATGTTACTGCACCTTGTGCCGCCATATCTGCAAATAATGTATTTAAATTAGCAGTTGACATTGATGTAAAACTGACGTTAATTTGTGGAGATGTTCCACTCCATTGACCTGTTGACGTGTTTGTTAATCGTAATGAATTTAGCAAACTAAAATTAGTAGCTGATGCTCCACTTACATTTAACTTACTTAAAGGACAAGCATAAGACATTGTAGTTACTAAATTTAAAAATGTGTTTAAATCGCCTGTTACAAGTGGTGTTGCAGTTAAAATCCCTAACTTGTTTAAATTAGTTATTGTAGTTAATGCACCGCAATATTGAAAAGCACTTGCAAATGTTGTTAACGATGTAGTTTGTGTTGTAGGCAGCGTAATTGTTTTAACCGATGTACAATATTGAAAAGCAGATGCAAAAGTTGTTGTAGTTGCTGCTACTGTTGCAGGTAGTGTTATTGATGTAATTTTATAACAAGATGAAAAAATACTACTAAAATTTGTACAAGCACTCATCGATGTAGGCATTGTAACAGAGGTAAGTGAAAAGCAATTTGAAAATATAGATGAAACTGTTGTAACGCTATTCATAGTAGCAGGAAATACAACGCTTTGTAATTCATAGCAGTTTGCAAAAGCACTTTGTAATAAAGTAACTCCTGTTAAGGAAGTAGGCATTGTAACGGTTGTTAAATTATAACAAGCATTAAAAGTATTTGATAAACTTGTTATATTATTCTGACTATTATTTGGAAGTACAACAGTTGAAAGACTATCACAAGCTCCAAAAGTAGATTGCAAAGAAGTAATATTATAACCACTTGGTATAGTTATGCTTGTTAATGATTTGCAAGTATTAAAAGCATTGTTTAAATCAACATTACTACCCATTGTTGTAGGTAATGTTAAAGTGTCTAAATTAAAACAGTTTTGAAAAGCATTTGCCATTGTTGTACAAGCAGTAAATCCATTTGGAAATGTAATCAGACTAATTGCAGAGCAACCTAAAAAAGTGCTTGATAACGATGTAGCATCAAAATTAGTAGGAAATATTAATGTTCTTAAATTAGAACAACTTTGGAAAGCACTTAACATTCCATAACGTGCATTTGCTGAACAAGTTGACGGAAAATATACATTTTCTAATGATGCACAATTTAAAAACATATTACTTGCAGTTACAGCAGTTGATGGCGATGCAGGAGTTGGCAAAGCATTAAATTTTACCCATAACAAACCAATGCAACCGTTAAAAGTAGCGTTAAAAGTAATGTTTAAGTTATTACTTGGTATTGTAAGATTTTTTAAGGAAACGCAAGTTAAAAAAG
>UPTN01000601.1_pt1 | contig 17978 bp, 17 predicted proteins | sample 2160111 | NCBI WGS metagenome assembly UPTN01 (sample SAMN06265058, study PRJEB28932) | marine metagenome | isolation source: Columbia River Estuary | place: USA:Columbia River Estuary, USA | collected 2014-05-05
GTTGAAAGCAACGGTCAGTGGCAAGGTACTGTCGGCGTCGCCGAACATCTGGGTTCAGACACGTTCTTCCATATCCACAATACTGGGTTGACGGATACGATCACTGTTCGTGCAATTGGCGATGTCAACTTGCGACATGGCGATACAATTCATCTGAACCCGCGCATGGATGAAGTTCACAAGTTTGACGCTCAGGGTCTGCGGATCGACTGATGCGGCTTTCTGGCAAATCCGCGTTAATTACCGGCGCGGCCCGAGGGATCGGGCTAGCGTTCGCCAAAGCCTATGTGGCCGAAGGCGCGCGGGTTGCCATTGCCGATATTGATCTTGACCGTGCAAAAACGGCCGCAGCTGAAATTGGCGACGCCGCAGTCGCGGTGAAGCTGGATGTTTCCGATCCGGCCAGCATTGATGCAGGTGTGCAAGACGCGATAGCTGCACTTGGCCAGATCGACATTCTGATTAATAATGCTGCCATCTTTAGCGCGGCCCCCATCGTCGAAATCACACATGCTGACTATCGGCGCGTCTTTGACATCAACGTTTCCGGCACACTGTTTACGTTGCAGGCGGTTGCCAAACACATGATCGCCAAAGGTATCAAAGGCTGCATTATCAACATGGCATCACAGGCAGGCAGGCGCGGTGAAAGCCTTGTCGCGGTCTACTGCGCTTCCAAGGCTGCAGTCATCAGCTTGACGCAATCAGCAGGGCTGAACCTGATCGGACATGGGATCAATGTGAACGCCATCGCACCTGGTGTGGTGGACGGTGAACACTGGGACGGTGTGGATGCTTTTTTTGCCAAATACGAAGGCAAGAAACCAGGCCAGAAGAAGAAAGAAGTTGGCGATGCCGTGCCTTTTGGCCGTATGGGAACAGCTGATGATCTGACTGGAATGGCCGTCTTTCTGGCCAGCGAAGATGCCACTTATATTGTGGCCCAAACTTATAACGTCGATGGCGGGAATTGGATGAGCTGATGAATGTCCAACTGCAAAGGAGTGGCACCATGAAGCTAAGCAATGAGACGCTTTCACAATTGCCGACAGATATCGCCCGTCCGACCTACGACCGCGCTGCGCTGACGCCAGGTATAGTCCACATCGGCTTGGGCAATTTTCACCGGGCGCATCAAGCCTGGTATTTGCACCGTTTGATGCAGAAGGGTCTTGCCCATGATTGGGCAATTGTTGGCGCTGGCGTGCGTGCTGGTGATGCTTTGCAAAAAGACAAGTTGGCGGCTCAGGACTATCTGACGACTTTGATCGAGCTCGATCCGGCGCGCACCACAGCAGAGGTGACCGGCGCAATGATCGATTTCGCCCCTATTGCAGCCGACAATGTCCCGTTGATCGCCTATATGGCCGATCCGGCCATTCGGATTGTTGCCCTGACGGTCACTGAAGGTGGCTATTATATTGAACCCGCAACCAAAGGTTTTGACGCGGATCACCCGGACATCAAGCACGATGCGGCCAACCCGCAAAGCCCGAAAACCGCGTTCGGAGCCATGGTTGAAGCTTTGCGTCAGCGGCGTGCTGCGGGGACCGGACCGTTCACCTGCATGTGCTGCGATAACCTGCAGGGCAACGGCGCAATTCTACGCCAGACTGTTGTGTCATTGGCGCAGCTTTCAGACCCTGATCTTGCCGCTTGGATTGATGAGAACTGCAGTTTCCCGAACTCGATGGTAGATTGCATTGTGCCTGCGACTGGCCCGAACGAGCTTGCCTTGGTTGGCACGCTTGGCATCGAAGATGCGTCACCAGTGACACACGAAAACTACCGCCAATGGGTTATCGAAGACGATTTCTGCGCGGGCCGTCCGGATTGGGACAAGGTTGGCGCGACTTTCACCGACGATGTCCATGACTTCGAGGCAATGAAAATCCGCGTGTTGAACGGCGGCCACCAGATTATCGCCAACGCGGGCGAGATACTGTCGATTGAAACCATTGCGGGCTGCATGGCGCACCCAAAGATTCGCGACCTGTTCGATCAGGTTGCCCGAACCGAAATTCTGCCACATCTGGCCGCGGTCACTGGTATGGCACCTGCAAGCTATGTTGATCTGATCAAGAGTCGCTTTGCGAATCCGCGGATTGTCGACACAACCCGTCGCGTGGCCTTTGACGGATCATCGCGTCATCCGGGATTTGTCATTCCATCTATCCGTGACGGATTGGCCGCTGGAACTCCTGTTACGGGGCTGGCTTTGATCGAGGCAACTTGGGCGCGCATGTGCGCGGGGACCCGCGAAGATGGCAGTTTGATCGCGGCAAATGATCCGTTCTGGGACGACCTGCATGCCACGGCAATCGCTGCCAAAGAAGACCCGCAAATTTGGCTGGCACAGCGTCAATACTACGGCGACCTTGCCGGCAATGCCGGTTTTTCGCAAAGCTTTGGCAATTGGTTGACGTTGATTTGGTCTGACGGATTGGAAGCAGCGATAACGGATTACCTCGCTTCTTAAACCTTATTTTGTTAGCTTTGATGCGCCCTCGTCTGCCAATTATTTGCGCAGTTCGATAGGGCGTGCGCAGCCATGATCCGTTTATAGTTGCTTTGTGCGCACTACGCTGACAAATTGTCAGCGTTATGTAAGAAAAAGGATTCGGACTGATCCGAACCAACACGGGAGACTAAGAATGAAGCATTCAATCATTTGCGCCGCCGCATTGGCCATGGCCACAAGTGCTAGCGCCCAAAGCTGGGATATGCCGACACCTTATGGTGACACGACATTCCACACACAAAATATTATCCAATTCGCCGACGATGTGCGGACCGCCACAGATGGTGGTCTGGATATCACGATCCACTCTGCCGGATCCTTGTTCCCACACAGCGAAATCAAAGGTGCGGTGCGCAATCGTTCTGTGCCCATGGGCGAGTTCTTCTTGTCGCTATTGGCGAACGAAGACTTGGCTTACGGCATCGATAGCCAGCCATTTGTGGCCACCAGCTACGAAGATGCGGCCAAGCTTTGGGCCGCCCAAGAGCCAGTAATTACCGAATTGTTGGCTGAACAAGACCTCATGCCGCTCTTTTCTGTGCCTTGGCCTGCGCAAGGTCTTTATACCAACGGTGAAGTTGCAACTGTGGCTGACCTGAATGGTCTGCGGTTCCGCGCCTACAACGCAGCATTGGAAGAATTCGCAACATTGGCTGGTGCAGCCCCTGTTCAAATCGAAGCCTCCGACATTCCACAGGCCTTTGCCACTGGTCAGGTCGCTGCGATGATTACTTCGCCTTCGACGGGTGTGAATTCGACCGCATGGGATTTCGTAACCCACTACACGCCCATCAACGCTTGGGTGCCCAAGAATATTGTTGTGGTAAACAAGCGCATGTTTGATGGGCTTGATGCAGCGACCCAGACAGCGGTGCTTGAAGCTGCCGCTGCCGCGCAAACACGTGGTTGGGAAATGTCTGCAGCCGAAGCGGAAAGCATGACAGCTGCGCTCGCTGACAACGGGATCATTGTCTATGAACCAAGCGAAACCTTGATCGCTGATCTACAAGGTATCGGCGCGACAATGCTGGAAAACTGGAAGGCAAATGCGTCTGACGCGGCGCTAGCTGTTCTTGAAAGCTACAACAACTAAACGTCCACATGGGCAAGGTCGGCACCGCAGTGTGGTGCCGACCATTTTCTTTCGTTGGGGGCGTCGTGCTATGGGCCGCATACTACAAAAAATCTATGATATCTGTGGCGCGCTGGCAGGCGGGCTAATCTTGTGCATTTGTGTGTTGATCAGCTGTCAGATCGTTCTGAATGCCTTTGGGCGGCTTAGCCCAGGCACACTGCCTTCGACGATCCCGTCATATGCGAATTTCTCTGGTTATATGTTGGCAGGTGCAACGTTTCTTGCGCTGGCACATACGCTGCGCTCCGGAGGACACATTCGCGTCAATCTTGTGAGCAGTCGCATGCCAGAACGCGTCCAGTTTTTCATGGAGGCTTTTGTGCTGCTGCTTGCGGCGGCCCTCATCGGCTTTGCTGCATGGTTCATGGGCAGTTTGGTGCTGGAAAGCATCCACTACGGTGATGTTTCAACCGGCATTATACCAATCCCATTGTGGATACCGCAGAGTGTCGCGGCCTTTGGTATTGGACTACTTGTGGTCGCAATCCTGCACACCTTCGTCGAGCTTTTACAGGCTGGTAAACCGATCCTGTCAACACCGGACGAGGTATAATCATGACCGATCCAATGATCGCGCTAACCCTTCTGGGGCTGTTGATTGCGCTTCTGGCTACTGGCGTCTGGGTTGCAGTATCGCTGACACTTGTTGGTCTAACGGGGCTGGTTTTGTTTTCCAACGCGCCTGCGGGGCTGGTCCTTGCTACGACGTTCTGGGGGCATTCCCATAGTTGGGCTTTGACCGCCTTGCCGCTTTTTATTCTCATGGGCGAGATCCTTTTAAGATCACGGATGAGCGACGACATGTTTACGGGCTTGGCTCCTTGGTTAAGCCGCGCACCCGGACGTTTGCTGCACGTAAACGTCTTTGGATGTTCTATCTTTGCGGCTGTTTCAGGGTCCTCCGCTGCAACTGCGGCCACTATCGGGCGCATGTCGATCCCTGAACTGACCAAACGCGGCTACCCGGAAAGCCTGATCCTTGGCACGCTCGCCGGATCCGCGACCTTGGGTCTTTTGATTCCGCCATCAATCATTTTGATTGTTTACGGTGTCGCCACTGAACAATCCATTGCACGGCTTTTCATTGCAGGCATCTTGCCCGCATTCATGCTGATCACACTCTTTGCGGGCTATGTGGCGGTACGGGCATGGATGAATCCTGATTTGATCCCACCAATGGATCAAGAGTTCTCGTTTCGCGAAAAACTCCGCGCCTCGCGGCGTTTGGTGCCTGTCGCGCTGCTGATTGGTGGCGTCATCGGGTCGATTTATGGCGGTCTGGCATCGCCCACCGATGCCGCAGCTTTGGGGGTTGTTTTGGCGACCCTGCTCGCGTGGGGGTCAGGGTCCTTTAGCTGGTCGTTGTTTGGGGCCGCAGTCATGTCAGCGACACGTACGTCGTGTATGATCGCACTGATTTTGCTGGGTGCGGCGTTCTTGTCTGTGGCGATGGGCTTTACCGGATTACCGCGTAATCTGGCCGCATGGATTTCCGACATGAACCTATCCGCAGCAGCCCTATTGGTGGCCCTGACGATATTCTTCATCGTTCTGGGGTGTTTCCTTGACGGGATTTCGGTGATCGTACTGACCACTTCAATCATCATGCCGATGGTGACAGCCGTGGGGATCGATCCGCTTTGGTTTGGTATTTACCTCGTGATCGTCGTCGAGATGAGCCAGATTACACCACCCGTTGGGTTCAACCTATTCGTTATTCAGGGACTGACGGGTATCGACATTTTGCGGATCGCCAAGGCTGCGTTTCCGTTCTTCTTGTTGTTGCTGCTGGGCGTCTTGTTGATTTGCCTCTTCCCTCAGATCGTTACGGTGCTGCCCGATATGATGAACAACTAGAGTGACGCAGCAGCGCGGCTGGCCTGATCGTATTGTCCTGAAAGGGACCGTAGGCTGGCTGCCATGTCGCGCATTTCCTCACCGGTCATGTCCAGCCGCGATAGGCCGTCCAAAAAGCAGCGTTCGCGGACGACGCGGTACGCTTCGCACAGTTTTTCACCGTCTTCGGACGCGCTATAGAACACTTCTTTGCCGCGCTTGTCCGATGATAACAGGCCCATCTTAAGCAGTTTGCGCAGTGCATAATTGACAGTGTGCGTGTCTTCGATGTTCAGCAAAAAGCAAATATCCGTAAGCCGTTTGTCGCGGCCACGATGATTGGTGTTGTGCAACACCAGGATCTCGAGCGGGGTGAGTTCGGTATTGCCTGCCGCGGACATGCATCGCGTCATCCACCGCGAGAACGCGTTGTAGGCGATGATCATGCCGTATTCGACTTCTGATGCCTCCCATCCTTCGCCTTCAGCCAAGTGGCGGGATGACACGATACGGCGTTTTGGATTGGGATGATTGGTCATGTTGGGCGCTACCTTACTAAATCGTTGGCGTTTAGCATATAAAACGTGGGCAAATGGTCTAGGGAAAACTGCCCTCGTCTCGTGTGCTTGCTGACTGTGGCGCGTATGTTGAGCTTGCGAATAAGATTCAGGCGTCTCTAAGAAAAGAGTTGTTAATGTTCTGCGTTGGTATAAAGGGCATCCAATAGGATACACGCCGACCGGGAGAGAACGGTCAGGTCCGTCGCCGAAGGAGCAACCGCCCCGGTCACTCTCAGGCAAAAAGGACCGGTTGGAGTGCAACACGCCGAAGAGAGGCCTTAGCTGGCCCGCCGAAGGAGCAAGCCCAAAGCGGGTGAATCTCTCAGGTACAACAGACGGTGGGGGCAAATGGTAGGAGAAATACCATGCCTTCGATCGCTGTACTTGGTGCCGGTATTACAGGTGTCACCACTGCTTATTCTTTGATGGTTCGCGGCTTTGACGTGACGGTTTACGACCGTCAACGCTATGCCGGAATGGAAACCAGTTTTGCCAATGGCGGCCAATTAAGCGCCTCTAACGCAGAAGTCTGGAACCAATGGTCAACAGTCCTCAAGGGCATCAAGTGGATGTTCGAGGGCGAAGCCCCGTTGTTCGTGAACCCGCGTCCGGGCTGGCACAAAGTCAGCTGGATGACAGAGTTTCTGGCCAATATCCCGCGCTACAAAACCAACACAACCAAAACCGCCGCTATGGCAGTTGCGGCACGTGCAGGCTTGGCCGAAATGGCAGAGAAATCAGGCGTAGATTTCGACTTTAGCCCAGCTGGCATTCTGCACTTCTACAAGACCGAAAAAGACCTCAAGCATGCGCGAATGGTCAATGGCTTGCTGGCCGAAGGCGGGCTGGATCGGCATGAGTTGTCTGTGGATGAGGTTATGGCACGCGAACCTACTTTGCGTGGCGACATCATTGGCGGATTCTGGACCGAGAGCGATAGCACCGGCGACATCCATAAATTCACGATGGGCCTTGCTGAATGGCTCAAAAAGCAGGGCGTTGTGTTCAAGCTGGGCAAGCCTGTGACTGATCTGCACGTGCGTGCCGATGGTGTGTATGTCGAATGCAGCCACGAAGAGCGTTACGATGGCGTTGTTGTGTCGGCAGGAGTTGCAAGCCGCAAATTCGCCAGCATGCTAGGTGACCGCGTCAATATCTATCCTGTCAAAGGATACTCCATCACCGTGAACCTTGATGACGCCGCCAGCCAAGCAGCAGCGCCAACAACGTCGCTGTTGGATGACAAGGCAAAAATCGTCTCATCACGTTTGGGCAAGAACCGCCTTCGCATTGCTGGCACGGCCGAGTTCAACGGCGAAAACCGCGATATTCTAGAGCGTCGCGTGCGTCCATTGATCCGGTGGTGTGAAGAGCATTTCCCTGATGTGTCCACAGAGAACTGTGTGCCATGGGCAGGTTTACGTCCAATGATGCCGAATATGATGCCGCGCGTCGGACCTGGAAAGAACGACCGTGTTTTCTATAATACTGGTCATGGACATCTTGGTTGGACGTTGAGCCCGGCAACGGCTGATACGATCGGTGCCATTGTGACGGCGCGCTTCAAAGCGAATAGTATGCAATAGTATACATTGAATTCGGGCTAAATCATAACTATCTGTCCTTCATAACAAATGAGGGACAGATAGATGCCTGTTGAAAATATGCTTGCTGAATTCCTGGGCCAAAACATACTTTATCTGCTTTTGGCAGTGTTCATCATCGTCTGTATTATGGCGGGTGTACGCATCGTGCCGCAGTCGGAAAAGTATGTTGTGGAACGCCTGGGCCGTCTACGCGCCGTGCTTGGGCCCGGAATTAACTTCATTGTGCCGTTTCTGGATCGCGTACGCCACAAAGTCTCGATTCTAGAACGCCAACTGCCGTCTATGTCGCAAGATGCGATCACATCGGATAACGTGCTGGTGCAGGTCGAAACATCAGTGTTTTACCGCATTATCGAGCCTGAAAAAACAGTTTACCGCATCCGCGACGTTGACGGTGCAATTTCAACGACTGTTGCAGGTATCGTTCGGTCCGAAATTGGCCGGATGGAGTTGGATCAGGTGCAAGCGAACCGTTCTAGCTTGATCGAGGCGGTGCGTACCCAAGTCGCCCAACAGGTTGACGACTGGGGAATTGAAGTCACACGTGCCGAAATCCTCGACGTTAATCTTGATCAGGCGACCCGCGAGGCGATGTTGCAGCAATTGAACGCTGAACGTGCCCGTCGTGCGCAAGTGACAGAGGCCGAAGGCCGCAAACGTGCCGTCGAACTACAATCGGATGCAGAGCTATATGCTGCCGAACAGGACGCCAAAGCCCGCCGCGTATTGGCCGATGCTGAAGCATACGCGACACAGGTCGTAGCCGGCGCTATCGCCGAAAACGGACTTGCTGCGGCGCAATACCAAGTCGCGCTGAAGCAAGTAGAAGCATTGCAAAAGTTAGGCGACGGTACTGGCAATCAAACGGTTATCCTGCCTGCCAACGCATTGGATGCCTTTGCAGACGCCTTCAAAATGTTGAAAGGACGCTAAGATGCCACTTTGGACAGAATGGTGGGTTTGGATGTCAGGCGCGCTGATCCTTGCCACACTCGAAGTACTTATCCCCGGGTATATCTTTCTGGGGTTCGCAATAGGCGCAGGCGTGATGGGGTTGCTTATTCTGCTTGGCGTTTCCGCAACCGGGCTGGCGCTAACGCTGGTGATTTTTGCGGTACTTTCGCTGATTTCATATCTGGCGATGCGCAAGTATTTCGGTCTGAAAACGGGGCAGGTCAAGCTTTGGGACACGGACATCAACGAATAGCGTTTGCGACCTTGTAGAAAATGACTAAGCCCCGCCATTCGGACGGGGCTTTTTTTCAAGCAGAGGCAAGCTCTGCTTGGATGTCCAGTGCGGCCTTGCGAGGATCAGCCGCTTGCCAGATTGGGCGACCGACAACCACATGATCGGCCCCATTTTCGATCGCCTGCGCGGGTGTTTGAACCCGTTTCTGGTCGCCCAAAGCAGCACCAACTGGACGGACACCTGGTGTGACGATCAATTTGCCTTCGGCTTCGGGAAGGGCGCGGATCAGGGCGGCTTCTTGCGGCGATGCGATCACACCGTCTGCGCCATTTGATAATGCAATGCCTGCCCGTTCTTGGACCAAATCCACAATGCTTCCGGCTTTCATGCAAGATGCATCAAGGTCCGCGCGATCAAGCGAAGTGAGGATTGTGACTGCCAAAATCTTCATGTCTGAACCACCAGCACCTTCGCGTGCTGCGCGCACAACGTGGGGGTCGCCATGCACAGTCAGAAAATCAAGATCAAACTGCGCCATGCCGCGCACTGCGGCCTCGACTGTCGCGCCGATGTCGAAAAACTTCATATCCAGAAAGATGCGCTTGCCATGATCTTGCTTAAGCTCGTTGGCCAACGCTAAACCGCCGCCGGTTAACATCCCCAGACCGATTTTATAAAAGCTGACGCTGTCGCCGAGCGTTTTTGCCAGTTCCAACCCTGCAATCACATTGGGGACATCCATAGCTACGATAAGGCGATCTTTAGACATGACGGGCGCTCCTTGCTAATTTCCAATGCGGTCTAGCGATTGAAAGCCGATGGCGCAATTGCAATGGCGCGACCTCTCCCGGGGTCACGCCATTGCGCTTTGGTCGTTATCACTAACGACCAAAGGGGGGGTCGTGTGAGTGGTGTTCTGCCTTGTGTGCAGAGTTTGTCCCGACCCTTTGATTTATGAACCCTGCGATAAATCAATGCGCGGGGAAAAAACTGCCGTATCTCCCCTTCTGCAAATGCACTGTGAGGGTCTTGCGAGCGCGCTCTGCAATACCCATTTCTAGGGAGAGGCCCAAACAGGGATGTGCTGCATAGCGGGCATCCGAATAATCAGGGCGCTTTATAAAGGAGAGACCCATGAACTTAGATAAGTTCACCGAGCGGTCGCGCGGCTTCGTACAAGCCGCCCAGACGATCGCAATGCGCGAAAGCCACCAGCGGCTTTTGCCTGAACACCTGCTCAAAGCATTGATGGATGATGAAGAGGGGCTTGCGTCCAACCTTATCACCCGTGCTGGCGGCGACCCCAAAGCGGTACTTGCCGCAGTTGACGCCAGCCTTGCCAAGATCGCAAAGGTATCAGGCGAGGGTGCGCAAGTTTACCTTGATAACCTTACCGCCAAAGTCGTCGATGAGGCCGAACAGATTGCCAAAAAGGCTGGCGATAGCTTTGTTCCGGTGGAACGGTTGTTGACTGCATTGACCGTCGTGAAATCCAAAGCCAAAGACGCGTTGGACGCAGGTAATGTGAATGCAAAAGCCCTAAACGCTGCAATCAATGATATCCGCAAGGGCCGAACTGCCGACAGTGCAACCGCCGAAGATAGTTTTGAAGCGTTAGCAAAGTATGCACGCGATCTGACAGAGGCGGCCAAGCAAGGCAAAATTGACCCTATCATTGGTCGGGATGAAGAGATCCGTCGCGCCATGCAGGTGTTGTCACGCCGTACAAAGAATAACCCTGTGCTGATCGGTGAACCTGGCGTCGGTAAGACGGCGATCGCCGAAGGTTTGGCACTTCGGATTATTAGCGGCGACGTGCCGGAGTCTTTGCGCAACAAAAAGCTGATGGCGCTGGATATGGGTGCGCTGATTGCTGGTGCAAAATACCGTGGCGAGTTTGAAGAGCGCCTGAAAGCAGTCTTGAAAGAGATCGAATCTGCTGCGGGCGAAATCATCCTGTTCATCGACGAAATGCACACCCTTGTTGGTGCTGGCGCTTCCGAGGGCGCAATGGATGCAGCGAACCTGATCAAGCCTGCACTGGCGCGGGGTGAATTGCACTGCATCGGTGCGACGACCTTGGCGGAGTACCGCAAATACGTTGAAAAGGATGCTGCGCTTGCGCGGCGGTTCCAGCCTTTGTTGGTGGAAGAACCGACCGTGTCGGACACCGTCAGTATTCTGCGCGGCATCAAGGAAAAGTACGAGTTGCACCACGGTGTGCGGATTTCGGACAGTGCCCTTGTTGCAGCTGCGACCCTGTCGCACCGCTATATCACGGACCGCTTTTTGCCGGATAAAGCCATCGACCTGATGGACGAGGCCGCGAGCCGTTTGCGTATGGAAGTGGACAGCAAGCCAGAAGAGCTTGATGCGCTTGATCGCCAGATCCTGCAATTGCAGATCGAAGGTGAGGCTCTGAAGAAAGAAGATGACAAAGCTTCGAAAGACCGGCTTGAGCGGTTGGAAAAAGAATTGGCCGACTTGCAGGATCGTGGGTCAGAAATGACCGCGAAATGGCAGGCCGAACGCGATAAGCTGGAAGGCACACGGCACGTTAAAGAAAAGCTGGACCGTGCACGCGCTGAACTGGATATCGCAAAACGCGAAGGTAATTTGGCCAAAGCAGGCGAGCTGTCATACGGCGTCATTCCTGAGTTGGAGCGGCTGATCGGTGAAGCCGAGACCAACGATGATATGATGGTCGAAGAAGCCGTGCGACCGGAACAGATTGCGCAAGTGGTCGAACGTTGGACTGGAATCCCAACCTCGAAAATGCTTGAGGGCGAACGGGATAAACTGCTTCGCATGGAAGACGAGCTTGGCAAACGTGTTATTGCCCAAAAGCTTGCTGTGAAATCGGTCGCGAACGCCGTCCGACGTGCGCGCGCGGGTCTGAATGACGAGAACCGGCCTTTGGGTTCGTTCTTGTTCCTTGGACCGACAGGTGTTGGTAAAACCGAACTGACCAAGGCCGTCGCCGAGTATCTTTTTGATGATGACAGCGCGATGGTGCGTATCGACATGTCGGAATTCATGGAAAAGCACGCGGTGTCGCGTCTGATTGGCGCACCTCCGGGGTACGTTGGTTATGACGAAGGAGGTGTGCTGACCGAGGCGGTTCGCAGGCGTCCCTATCAAGTTGTCTTGTTCGATGAGGTTGAAAAGGCGCATCCAGATGTGTTCAACGTGCTTTTGCAAGTTCTGGACGACGGCATTCTGACTGACGGTCAGGGCCGGACGGTTGATTTCAAGCAAACCTTGATCATCCTGACGTCGAACCTTGGGGCGCAAGCACTTAGCCAACTGCCTGACGGTGCCGATCCGACCCAAGCCAAGCGTGACGTGATGGAAGCTGTACGTGCGCATTTCCGGCCAGAGTTCCTGAACCGTTTGGACGAGACGATCATCTTTGACCGCCTTGCCCGCGAGGATATGGCAGGGATCGTCACCATTCAGATGAAACGTCTGGAAGAGCGTTTGGCGGGTCGTAACATCCATCTTGATCTGGATGAGGCTGCACTGAAATGGTTGGCCGACGAAGGCTATGATCCGGTATTCGGTGCGCGTCCGCTCAAGCGGGTGATCCAGCGCGCGTTGCAAAACCAACTGGCAGAAATGATTCTTGCTGGTGACGTTCTGGACGGCGACACGATCACGGTGAGCGCAGGTGTCGACGGATTATTGGTGGGGGACCGTGTGTCATCGAGCAACCGACAACCCCCTGAAGATGCCGTCGTGCATTAATACACATGAGAGGGCGCCTGCGGGCGCCCTTTTTCATGGCGCTATATGCGAATAGGGTGAACCGTGCTTTGCTGTTTCGAAACGACAGAGAAGGACACTTTATGAAAAAGACCTCCGTTGCAACGTTGAGCAATTTGCCGGACCGCAATCCACAATATGCGCTGGTGGGCGAGGTCGATCTAGTCGTCGTCCGGTTTGATGACGAGATTTCGGTTTTCTATGGGCGATGCTTGCACCGTGGCGCGTTGATGTCCGACGGGTTTGTGCGTGGCAAAGACCTGATTTGTGGCGTCCACAATTGGGATTACCGTCTTGATACCGGCGTGTCTGCCTATGCCAACGAAGAAGTGCTGCCAAAGTTCAAATCTTGGGTAGAGGGTGACAACGTGTTTGTGGATGCGGAAGAGATCGCCGCGTGGGCTGAAAAGAATCCGCAACCTTACAATCGTGATGCCTATCTTGGTCTTTATGCGGATACATCGCATGGGAACGATGCCGAACCTTACAATGGTTTGATCCAGCAGTACGCGCGCGATGGCCTGTCCAAAACGGGACATCACGGCAAAGTCGATGCGATGGGCGTGCCGCGGCACGAATTGCCCGATTGGGACGATATCCAACTCCTAACGGCGCAACTGCACAAAGCGCCGCTGTTGGACGATGACCCCGTCGGCACAGAAGTGGTGATCGGCCCGAATGCACAGAAACCATTGCGCCTGAAAATCCCGCTTTTTGTGTCGGACATGTCGTTTGGTGCTTTGTCGGAACCAGCCAAAATCGCGCTCGCGCTGGGCGCTGAAATGGCAGGGACAGGTATCTGTTCGGGCGAAGGTGGCATGTTGCCCGAAGAGCAGGCCGCGAACAGTCGCTATTTCTATGAACTCGCCTCGGGGCGTTTCGGGTTTGAATGGGAAAAGCTTGATCGCGTGCAGGCATTTCACTTCAAAGGCGGGCAGGGCGCCAAGACTGGTACAGGTGGGCATTTGCCGGGCCATAAAGTGCAAGGCAAAATTGCCGATGTGCGTGGCCTCAAAGAAGGTCAGGACGCAATTTCGCCGCCCCGCTTTCCCGAATGGACGACGCCCGCGCAGATCAAAGAATTCGCAGACGAGGTGCGCAGCCGTACAGGAGGTATTCCGATTGGCTACAAGTTGTCTGCGCAGCACATCGAAAAAGACATTGATGCTGCGATTGAGGTCGGCGTTGACTATGTGATCCTTGATGGGCGTGGTGGTGGCACGGGGGCGGCACCGATCATCTTCCGCGACAATATCTCTGTACCGACGATTCCTGCGCTCGCACGTGCGCGGCGGCATCTCGATAAGATCGGGCGCAAAGATATCACGTTGGTCATCACAGGTGGTTTGCGCAAACCAGCCGACTTTATCAAGGCGCTGGCGATGGGCGCGGATGCGATTGCAGTGTCCAACGCGGCAATGCAGGCGATTGGCTGTATCGCAATGCGGGCCTGTCATACCAACAATTGTCCCGTTGGGATCGCATCGCAGCGGCCGGAACTGGCTAGCCGGATCATTGTCGAAAACTCGGCCAAGCAACTGGCGAATTTCTTCGGGGCGAGTGTAGGGCTGATGCAGGTCATGGCCCGCGCCTGCGGACATGATCATCTGTCAAAATTCAATGCTGATGATCTGACCACATGGAAACGCGAAATGGCCGATTTGTCAGGTGTTGCCTTTGGGGGCCATAGTCCCGCGTAAGCGGTTTTCCTTGTAGGTCAATATATCTGCCCTATAAGAACGTTATGTCAGATCAAACACCTCAGTCCACGCATTCGATTCTTGATGATATTCAAGGGATATCGCTTGGTGTCTTCCTTGCTAGCATTGCGGTGCATTTGTTGACGACCGTCGGTTTGATCACCGGCCAAACCGCAGGGATCGCTGTCGTTATTTCATACCTAAGCGGGTATTCCTTCGGAGTTGTGTTCTTCTTGGTGAACCTCCCGTTCTACGTTCTGGCGTGGACGCGCTTGGGCAGGGTTTTCACCATCAAATCGTTGATTTCGGTGACCCTGCTATCGATTCTTACGACGGTGGTCCCTTTGGGTATGGTCTTTACCTATATCGACCCGCTGCTTGGGGCGCTGACGTGTGGGGCGTTAACGGGCGTGGCGTTGCTCGTTTTGTTTCGGCACAACGGGTCATTGGGTGGCTTGGGTGTTGTGGCGTTGCTGATCCAAGACACTACGGGATTTCGCGCAGGCTGGGTGCAACTGATCTTTGACGTATGCCTTTTTGGTTTGGCGTTTTTCTTGTTTGATACAATGATCGTGATTTATTCGCTGCTTGGCGCAGTTGTTCTGAACCTGATCATCGCCTTCAATCACCGCCGCGACCGTTATATAGCGAGATAAAAAAAGCCCCGGCAAATTGCCGAGGCTTTCTTTCTTCAGGTCTGATCGTTCTTACATTGCTGGCAGAATGACCGCGTCGATGACGTGGATCACGCCGTTGGATGCTTCGATGTCGGCTGCAACGACGTTCGCGCCGTTCACTGTTACGCCGCCTTCGGTCATGATTGTAACGTCAGCACCGTTTACGGTTGTCGCCATCATGTTGTTGGACAGGTCTGTGGACATCACTTTGCCTGCGACGACGTGGTATGTCAGGATCGCAGCAAGCGCTTCTGGGTCGGCCAGCAGGCCTTCAACTGTGCCTTCTGGCAGTGCAGCAAAAGCTTCGTCTGTTGGTGCGAACACTGTGAACGGGCCTTCGCCCTTCAGTACGTCAACAAGACCAGCAGCTTCGACGGCAGCGACCAGAGTTGTGAAAGTGCCTGCTTCGACGGCTGTGTCGACGATGTCTTTAGAGTGACCGCCCGCGAATGCTGATGTCGTCAAAGCTGCGGTTGTTGTCAGTGCGATAAATGTTCTGCGTAGCATGTGTAGTTCTCCTGGGTTTCAAAGGTCTGCCTTTTCGTTGGCATCGGACTTTATACGGAGGTTAACCACATCGGATCATGGAAGAATCTTGCCGTTCCGCCTTGACGCGAAAATCGCCCGCACTAAGCCACGCGGAATTGCGATTTCCAATCACACCTCTGTGAATCTTCGTGATTAATCCGGCCTAGAATTGGAACATTTCAGTGTTCTGGCGGCATCGTGAAACACCTTTCAAACTTTGTGCCCTATATGGTGTCGGGAACAGAATTGAACGGAGGCCGAAATGGCATATCGCTGGACCAACGACCTGACCAAAGCAGACATCACCCCAAAGGCTGCGTACCTGAACCGCCGTCAAATATTGGCAGGTACTGTCGGCCTAGGTGCGATTGGCCTTGCTGGCGGGGCTGCGGCCCAAGGCGCGCTGGAACCCAATACATTGGAAGAGATCACCAGCTACAATAACTTCTACGAGTTTGGCACCGGCAAGAACGATCCTGCAAATAATGCCCACAATCTGGTCACATCGCCGTGGTCCATCAAAGTGGATGGTATGGTCGACAATCCGGGCGACTATGCATTGGATGACTTGCTGGCAGGCTTATCTGTCGAAGATCGCCTTTACCGGTTCCGCTGCGTCGAAGCTTGGTCGATGGTCATCCCATGGAACGGTATCGAGCTGGCCGATATTCTTAACAAAGTCGGAGTACAGTCTGGCGCGAAATATGTGGCCTTTGAAACCGTCGTTCAGCCCGAGAACATGATCGGTGTGCAACGCCGGGTGATTGATTTCCCTTACGTCGAAGGCCTGCGTCTGGATGAAGCGATGCACCCGCTGACGATCATGGCGACCGGCATTTATGATGAACCTCTCTATAACCAGAACGGTGCGCCAATCAGATTGGTTGTGCCTTGGAAATACGGATTCAAATCCATCAAATCGATCGTCCGGATTACGCTCACCGACAAAGAGCCACCGATCAGCTGGAACGTCGCCATTCCAAGCGAGTACAAGTTCTATAGCAACGTCAATCCGAACGTTGACCATAACCGCTGGAGCCAAGCGACAGAGCGCCGCATTGGTGGCGGTTTGTTTGCCGAGCGTCAGGACACGTTGATGTTCAATGGGTATCCGGAAGTTGCCGGCCTTTATGAAGGTCAAGATCTGGCCGTGGATTTCTGATGGGAAAGTTGCTTGCATGGATTGGCGGATTTGGTGCGGGCATCGGGCTTTTGTGCTGCTTTACACCGCTGCTGCCGTTCCTGCTGACGGGAATTGGGGCCGCAGGTTTGATCGACGTGCTTTACCGTGATGCGATCTTGCTGCCGTTCGTGGGGCTGTCACTTCTATTATTGGGGGCGGGCCTATGGCTGATGCGCAAATCCAACTGACCTCGGTCATTACATGCCCTGACTGCGGCATGTCCAAATCTGAACAAATGCCCACTGACGCGTGTCAGTGGTTTTACGAATGCTCTGGGTGCGGCACGGTTCTCCGCCCCAAGGCGGGGGATTGCTGCGTTTTCTGTTCCTATGGAACGGTTGCATGTCCGCCAATTCAAGATGGAAGTGGATGTTGCTAAGATGGATTTGACCAGCAAGTTGAATGGTGTGCTACGCGGAATTCCTGCGTGGACTATATACATGGTCGGCGCCGCATATGCGGTCTGGCAATTCTGGCTCGCCCTGAACCAGATCGGACCATATCTGGTTGAGCCGATCAATGTGCTGGAACGCGCCTATGGCGAAGTCGGTCTAAAGCTTATGGTCCTTGGCCTATTGGTGACCCCATTGCGCAAATGGACGGGTGTGAACCTGATCAAGTTCCGTCGTGCAATCGGAGTAACGGCCTTCTTCTTTATTTTGGCGCATTTTCTCGTGTTTGCTGTGCTGGATGTCCAAAGCGTCAGCCGTGTGTGGACCGAGATCGTCAAACGTCCCTATGTCACGGTAGGAATGGCTTCGTTCTTGATGCTGATTCCTTTGGCCGTGACTTCGAATAATCTATCTGTTCGGAAATTGGGGGCTGCAACATGGCGCAAGCTCCATAAACTCACTTATCCAGCGGCGATCCTGGGCGCTGTACACTACCTATGGCTGGTAAAGGGCTTTCAGATAGAGCCGATCATCTACCTCGTGATCATTCTGGGCTTGATTGCGACGCGCTATGTTTCGATTTGGCGCTTCCGGGAAGGGGTCAAGGCGTGAATCGGCGCGAATTACGGCGACTCGGATACGCAATCGCGCTTTGAATCGGCTATCTCGAAGACCCGCTTGTGGGTGAACCTGTGGATAACCCCAGATGTTGTATGTTCTGTTTCCATTCTGCCTAACAAAGTTGCGTACTTACCTAGGGTCCACGTAGTGAAGTTACGCCAAGCCATTAAAAACATGTAAAAAATTGGATTGAGAAGAAAAAACGCAAATTCTTCAAAAAAGGTCTTGCGGCTGTAGTCGAGTAACCGTAGAACCCCCTTCACA
>UPTN01000603.1_pt1 | contig 17956 bp, 14 predicted proteins | sample 2160111 | NCBI WGS metagenome assembly UPTN01 (sample SAMN06265058, study PRJEB28932) | marine metagenome | isolation source: Columbia River Estuary | place: USA:Columbia River Estuary, USA | collected 2014-05-05
TCAACTGCTTCTGCTGCATCCCCTGCTGATTTAAACGGTCAGCCGCCTTATTTATCTGTGGTGCTACGTAATTGCCAACCCTCTGTAGTTGACTGTATGCTCCTGCTCCTGCTTTAGCCATAGTTATTATCCTTTTATAAACCTGTTCCTACCTTATTTAACTCACCCATGAAGTTTGGAGGTGGAGAACCTCCAGTACCCATAGCACCCAACAAGCCCTTTCCACCACCCATTCCACCTGTCATAGCTGACATAGCAAAACTATCTACAGCACCCGCTGCAGCAACTAAGTCACCCATACCTTGACCCTTCATATCCATACCCACATCTAACTGCTTACCGTAGCCTGCTAGTTCTTCTTGTTGTCGTCTCTCCTGTATAGCTGCGTTATTAACATCCTGACCTGCAGCCTTCATCTGTATATCCTTAGTAGCCTTATCTACATCAGCGGCTATACCTTGGTTTACCTTATTAGCAGCCTGCTGTACCTGACCCATTCCACCAACTACACCTCTAACACCCGCACTACGCAGAGCATTAACCGCTGTAGCAGTTCCTCTAGCAGACTCCTCCCTCTGTATGTCTGCACCTACTGTACTGGCTGTCATTTCCTTGTAGGGGTTAGTGATATCATCCCATTGAAAGTTATCAATACCCTGCTGCCCTGCTCTCATCATAGCCTTACCTTCCTTAATCTTACCGAAGCCACTTACTGCTCCACCTATTGCTGCTGCCATATTATTATAATTGTTTAATGTAAAAGTTTGTATTAGGCTCTATATTTATAAAGCCACTGTTCTCTAACGGTTTCATTAGAGCGTTTATTTTAGCGTGTGATACCATACTTACGAAGCCCTGTGACTTCATTACTGTAGCTATGATAGTGTATAGATACTCCAGACCACCTACCTTAAGCCTAGCGTCTGCAAACGGGTTAGATGTTATCCACCCTACCCAGCATATATCTGTGTCTGTAACTATTATAGCTATACTGTATAGGTCAACCTCATCCTCACCTACCGTAGTAGATACAGTAAATATTCTGTTAGGTGTTGAGTTGTAGGGTATATCATTACCCTCAAAGGCTTCGTGCTTATCCCACCAAGATTGTAACCTCTTGTAGCATATTGACTTATCCTCTAATCTCCAATTAAAATCCATGTTGTATATAAATTAGTAATGCAAAGATAGCAAAATAAACAATGCGTTGTAAAAGAATTAACTGTAACTCTTCATCACCTCAGCATTGACTGCAAATAGCTCCACCTTCTCTGTAGAGCTGTTAGTTAAGTCCATCCTTAAGGTATAACCCCTTAGGTTTCCTCCCTCTATCCTAGAGTCCTTAGCACCCAGTATATATTCACCCGCTGCTAAGTCTCCTACAGTATCTAGTGTTATAGTGTTACCTACTATGTCTGTAACCGTACCTATAACTAACAGGTCTGAACCTCTTATGATTTGGTCACCCACAGTTAAAGATACAGAGCCTCCGTTAAATGTAACATCTAGCCCCACTACTGCGTCAACCATTCCTATACCATAGGTAGCCTTAGAGTCAAATGCTACGTCAGATTCATTCCTTCTAGCGTAAGCAAACCATATGCCCTCCTTCTTAACAAACTCTACAGTGTGCACAGAGCTCTCCATATAGTCGTCAGAGTTAGATATGTAAGCCTTTATTAAGGTCTCCCACGTATCGTTACCCTCTAGGCTTATAGCCTGTAGTTCCTTTATCTCAGACGGGTGGTCATTAACCATTACCCCTATCTTAGACGGTGAGAACTCTCCGTAGTATGTATTCCTGTCCACATTATCTGAGTGGTGCTCATACAGCTCCCCATTCTGAAACGAGAAGAACTTATTATTCATACCTAACATATCCTCTGGAAAGTAGGAGTGGAAAGATGTCCACCCTTTAGCCTTCTCATCAAACGTTAGTGTCTTAACCGCACTTGAGTTAACAACATACTGGTCTAGGTAAGGGTCGTATGCCCCTATCTTCTTAATATCTATAGCGTCCTTAAACTCATCCTTAAAGAATGTCCTCATACCCGCCATAGAAATCTCAGTAATACCCTGTGCTCCTAGCCTACATACACAACCCCTCTTGGAGTCTATGAAGTAAACGTTAGCGGAGTCAAAGGCAAAGCTCTCTGGGTTTCTACTTATACCGTACTCCCCAGTGTACATTATCTGCTGTCCTAATACATCCTCTATGGTTGATACGTTTGATGTACCATCCGCATTGGTTATTATATTCTTACCGAAGAGTACCTTAGAAATCTTATCCTCCTGCATAACAAGCAGGTTAGTGTCCCTAGCGTATAGCTTCTGTATAAAGCCGTACTTCTTCTCTATATCTTCCTTGTAGTTAGCTTTAGCTAAATTAAAGACTCCTAAGCCGTTTAAATTAGTATTCTCATTGTAGGGCTCACTGTATGTTATATCAGCGTACCTACGTACCTCTCTGTACCTCTCCTCGCTTGTTGTTGTAGGTCTAAGGTCTATGTCTAGGTAGTTGGCTCTTAGTTGATTTCCGTCGTCATCCGTACCTACGTTTAATGCGTCTAGGTATCTATATGACTCAGCACCGTTACCCTGTACGTAGCAGTTAAAGAAGTCTGACTCTATTATAGCTGTACCCTCTGTAAGGCTTTGACTCTGTGTAGAACCCTGATGTAGGTTACCTTGATGATATGTACCATCTATTATGTCATAAGTCTCAGCTGTCTCGTAATAAAGCTCTGAATTACTATCCTGTGGTTCTGTCTCAAATATTACCGTATTCTCAGAGAATTGTATTTCAAACCTAACAGTTGTTGTTATACTTCTAGTCTTTGTACCGTCTCTATGGGCTACTACAAAGAAACTTTCTGGAGTCTCTTCAGCTAAAGTTGTAGCCTCTTCACAGTCTTTTCCAAAACCCCACCCAGAGAACCTATTGTTTCCATCAGCGTTATCATGACCTCCACATATATTACTACCTATAGAACTTACTCCATTCCAAGTAAAATCTCTACCAAACTGCCCTAAGTCTATAACCTCTGCATCAAACCAATCCTTAACAGAGTCATAATCTGCATTGACTCTAAAAGACTCATCATACTCTGCCTTATAAGCTATTGTACCTCCAGCTTTAAACTCTATGTATATATTTACCCTTGAGTTAGCGGGTAGCTTATATGGTATAAAAGTACCTACACCATCATATTCACCAAAATCACCCTTAGTATACTCCCTTGTTGGGTATCTTAAGTGCTGAGTTCCTTCAAACGTTTGATATGCAGCAGCGGATTCATTCATGTCGAACCCACTAGGCTTAATCTTCATATAAACACCAGACTCTTCTATAATAAGATTCCCATCAGAGTCCTCGTTTTCTGTTATAAAATCTTTATCTTTATGCTCTAACTCTAGTACCTTAACTTTTATTGGCTCATAAACTACACCCCCTAAATCTGATTTTAGTATAAGAGTGTCACCTTGAGCTACCTTTCCAATATTAGCCCCCTCAAGTTTAATCCACCTAAATAAACCGTCTGTGTAAAATAGGTTAGTATATATAGTCTGGTAGTTATTCTTATTCTGCTTAACAACTAACTTATACCTATCAGCCCATTCTGGTGGCTTGTGGTTTATATCAACTATAATCTTATTTTTAGACGTTGAGAACTCTTGGTCTACGTATAGTGTATTGTCTGGGTCTGTTAGAACTGTAGTAGTCCTGCCGTCGGCATCAATATATATTATACCTACCTCATAACTTCTATTAGTTTTAATAGAACTATCTGAGGCTGTCTTTTTATAAAAAGCTGATGAACCCTCGTCGTACTTATAATACTCAACCTGAGGTACAGCGTCTACATCATACGTTATTACAGGTGCTTTAATGCTTATTGTTGTGGTTGAGTGTGCTGTAATTTCAAACCCCGCATAAGAAGAAGTAACCACTGTGCCTGTAGGTAATGTTGGTGTGTAGTTAGTTTCAAACGAGGACGACATAAGAGTCTCTACAAAGTATTTAAAACCATCATCTGTAGCCAACTCTGATGCGTTTGAGAAGTCTTTATTAAAAATGAAATCAAAAGTGTTTTTATATGTAGATGACTGAGTATCTGAACTTAAGTCAACCTCAAAGATAAGCTTATTACCTTTGGATAATATAAACCCGTTTATGTCTATAGTAATTAAATCATCTATGTCTGCACTGTTACTAATAGTAGATGTAAGTTCATCCCCTGTTATATCTGTACTATCTAGTGATAGTGAGTAGTCCATCGTTACAGGGTCTCCACTTATATCTATAAGGTCATACTGCTCAACATAGTTACCGAAGGCTATCCTAGAGCCCATTAGTTCTAATGCCTTAGCTTTCTTAGGTATGTTATCAAACGTTCTGAACAACTCATCCTGTGGTAAAGCCACAAGGGATTTATTGTTGGAGAACGTGAAGTCCTTTGTTACGTTATCATCCCATAACTCCTCAGCTTTGTTGAAGCTTTCTATAAGGAAGACAGTGTTAGAACCAGACTCCTTGTAAACCAACTCTACGTCTGTTACCTTGTAGTCTCCTGTGTTAAAATCAATCTTGACAGCGTTAAAGCTGTTAGACATACCCCTATTCTCCATAGTCTGGTAGTCCATATCAAAATTAGACGGTGCAAACTGGTAGTTAGTAAACGAAGATAGAGGTGAGTTACCACCATCTAAGTACTTGTACCTGTATGCGAAGCTGTAGAACTTATTAACCAGCTCGTTCTCCTGTGTTGAAGCTGTGTAGGTTAACGTTACATCTGGTGCGTATCTAGGTGCTCTGTTTATTAAGGATATGTCCTGCTCATCAAAGCTGTCTGCTGTAGTATATACATCCTTAGCCCTCTTAATATTTATAACCCTTGGTGGGTTTAAATCATCAGTCCATATAAGTAAGTCCCTATCCGAATCCCCATTTACTATCTTTACCACCCCTGTTATAAGGTAGTCCTTACTAAAGTTTAGTACACCGTCTGGGTTAGTGGAGTCTAGTAGTATATTAACATCAGTAGTCTGAGTATCATACTCCACCACTAAATCTCTTGTGTCAGACGCTATGAACCAGTACAGCTTCTGTGCTGCACCATCAGCAAACGAACCAATAGTGTCTGCATCAGTCAAGCCAAGGTCTGTTAACTTCTCATTACCCTTGACATTCTCTATAGCTCCTACATCAGAACCCTCTGTATTGGCTACCCTTATATTTACCGCATCAGGATACTGACCCTTAGGCAGAAGCCTCTCGTCAATATCCGTGTTCATCTTGCTCTGAACAAAAGTGTTCTGTAACTTCATATTGTTAGTCTAATATTAGTATAATTTCTCTAGCGTTTACAATGGTGTATAACTCCTTCTCAACCTTCACGTCAATTCCAGAGGCTATAGGGACGTATATAACATCGCCTACCTTAACATTGTCATCTCCAGACACTACTACCTGTAAGCTTCTGTACTTCTTATCCTTAGTAGGTACTATTATTCTACCTACCTTCTCTACTACCTCATCTAAGTCTTTGCAACATATGTTGCTGTTTAACATCTTCATACTCTATTTAATTTTAATTACTATTAAGCCTTGAACCATCTACTAGAACCCTTAAACACCTGTCTTAACTCAGCAGGTCTTATAGTATTCATCCTTCTCTTACAAATCCTTCTACTGTTGAACCAGTCCTTCCTAGCTAAAACCTTAGCGTTAGCAGGGACGTTCTTACGTCTCTCTATTAACTTCCAGTATATCCAGTTGTACACTGAATCCTCTGCGAACTTATGTATCTTTAAATCTACCTCTGCTGAGCCCTCACAGCCTGTGTACAGACCATCTGATATGTATTCCAAGACAACCGTCTTACCGAACACCTCTGAGCCAAACTTTATTAGACCGTTATTCTTATCCACCACGTAGCTCCCATTAGAGTATACGTTAGCCATATTCTTGTTAGGGTTAAAAGCATCCCCACAGAATGTGTAGGAGTTAACCATACTACCGTCACCACTTGCAGCCAACTCTGCTAAGCCTTGTACATCATCCTGTAGTGCACAGCCGTCATCATCAAACAGTATCTCGTAGTTGTCACCCTGTAGGTAGTCCCTAGCAATATTGGTGTAACCATTAGAAGCCATTGGGCGTAGTAGGTTGTCATCACCTAGCCAAGATATCCTTACGTAGTTTACAAAGTTAGGTGGGAGCGTCACAGTGAGCTGGTCACTAAGCTCTAAGGATATTACCTTAACCTCCTGTATTGCGTCGAAGTAGAGCTCTCTAAAGGCTCTCCTCGCTTGGAATAGCACCTTGTGCCTAGGGACGTTGGATGCAAAGTCATCGTCGTCTGTAGACATCATGTAGTTGATTACTATATCCTCTAGTGTTATATACTGATAGCTACCGTGTAAATCTTCGTTCTCGTAGTAGTCTGCTGATGGTGTTATATTTACTGGCATCTATATTAGTTTTTTACGTTATCCTTGTCCTTCATTATCTCCGCTATCTTAACCACCTCTGGCTCTCTAAGGTTGATTCCAAAGTAGGTAAGCATCTTTAGTATGATGTTGTAGAACTCTGAAGAGTCTAGCTCGAAGTCTTGGAATGAAGCATTAGAAGGGTCATACATTTCCTTATTGGCTACTATAGTGTAAGTCCATTTAGGGTTTAGAGGCTTTCTAATGTACCTAAAATTAACAGAGGTAATAGTAGTAGGGTACACCTTTAAAGTGCTCCCAAACCACTCGTAAACAGGGTACAGCTCTGTCGGAGCAACCTCTGACCTAGCCATAACAGCTATAGCATTCCTCTCCACCTCATCTATCAAGATACCTGCTGAGGTCGTAACCCCTTGGTCTTCTATTACGTACATGTCTGATGGTAGGTCTACAAGCCCAGCGGTTACTGTACCGTTAGCTGTTGCAGCAAACGCACCTATATCCTCTCTATTCTGTAGCGGTAGGTTAGCGTACCCTCTGTTTGTGAACCCCCTATTCTGTAGGTTCTTAAACTCATTAGCGTCCTTGAAGTAGTCACTAAATATCTCGTTCTGTACATTGATTGCTATAAGATTGAACTCCTCTGGTGATATATAGCCTTGGTTCTCTTTGTTGATTATAGTCAACAGCACTTTATAAATCGTGTCTATCATTGTGTGTATTTTAAGTGTTACAAAGATAAGAAAAATTAGGAAGCAATAAAAAACCCCACAGCGATTAACTGTAGGGTGTAAAATGGTTTTGTTCTGTTTACTTCTTCTTAGCAGCCGCCCTCTTAGCAGCCGACGCCTTTGTACTGGCTAATATCTTATTAACCTTAACTTTGTTAGCGTTTGCTTTTTTAGTCTTTCGAGCTGCAGCCTCTGTAGCGTACCTCTTTTTACGTGTATCCATTTCTTTCAACACCTTCTTTTCTAGTGCTAAACACTGTGCTAACGCCTTACCCTTTAATCCTTTACAACTTGCCATACTTATTATTTAATGTTTATTAACTCCTCTTCTTAATCTCTTCAGAGACTAGCATGCCTTCATCCGTTGATAAGAACTCTGCGAAGTGCTCTGTAAGCTCAATACCTCTAGGTGCTGAGACAATTACCTTGCCATCCCTTACCCATACCATAGACTTGTTGTTGCTACTCTTCTTGATGATTGACTCCTTGATTGCTCTAAGAGTAAAGTACTTACGTGTGATGTAGTCATCCTCAAAGATTGTAACGTTACCATTGTCGTCACAGAAGTAGAACGGGTCTGCCTCTATCTCTTGGTATATACGTCTCTTAAGAGATTTTACCTTCATTATAGACGCACCCTGTACATCATTATCCAGCACTGCTACCACAGCCTCTAACTCATACTCTCCTCCATCCTGTAACGCCTTCTCACGAACAGCGTTGTAGATGTCAATCTTAATCTCATCTAATACTAAATCATTCTCTGCCTCTGCCTCTTCATTAATCTCTTCAAACCATGTCCCACCATTCTTTACATTATCTGGGTGGGCGTCTAAGAACTGCTGTGTTATCTGAGCCTCACGAGGTACTTCAATACTACCGTGCATAAAGATGATAGGCTCAACATATGCATAGTCAGATTGTTTATCTAGAAAGATTGACTTCTCGCTAGGACAATGTCTGATAGGGATACTAAGTCCCTGCTCATCATCCCAAACTAAAAGCTTCTTGTTTTTTCCTGTTTTCATTATAAAAGCTAGACCAGAACGGTCATCCGCTAATCTGTACTCCTTAGATGTGAGTACCTTCTTTGTTGTAGACCTCTTAGGGGCTACCTTCTTTGCTACTGCCATTGTATTATATTTAGATTAAATTACTATTGAAATAAATAATAGGGAGAGATTTAAGCCCCTCCCTATTAGTACTATATTACTATGCTCCTTCAAATAACATGAAGTTGTTTGCACCTGTAGTACAAAGCATTCTTTCAGATAAGTGATGAACTTTCATTACATCCTCGTCGTCAGTGTAAACCCCACCTACAGTACCTGTTACCCAAGTTTTGTATTTACGATTCTCTGCTCCTGCTACTCTGTACTTAGACTGTAAGAATGGTACAGTGATTTTCTCACCTCCACCGTTACCGTTGTACTCACCTTCGTAAACCTCCTTAGTCCCAACTGGGATTAAAGCTCCACGAATCTTACCAGCTGCTGCTGCTACTGAACCTAACAATGTAGGGTCATTTAACAATTTCCAGTCAGTCTTGAAGAAGTTATAAGAACCTCTAGTGAACCCTTTGAAACCTAAGTTTACAGCCATGTCCTTGTCGTTGTCAAACATACCGTAAGAGATGCCACCATCCCATCCTGCGTTTAATGCCCCTAACATGTTGTCGATACCTAAAGACTGGTCTCTATCACAGTAGAACATGTAGTCTTGAATCTTACCCTGTGCGTCGAAACGTTTCACAACCTCATCAACGTCAATAAGGTCAGTCATGATACCTGCGTATGTGTTACCTCTCTTACGAACAGCTTCAAAGAAACCTTCTGTACCTGCATAGCCGTTAGCCTGTGCAGCAGAACCATTCTCTGCCTTCTCTCCTAAGATTAAAGAAGTCTCTAATCTATCTTCCCAACGTCTACGAGTGTCTTTTTCAGACTCTAAGTACCATAAGTACCCTCCTGCAGATGTCTTAACCCAACCAATTTGAGTTGCGTCAGAACCATTAACCTCATACTTATCCTTCAAGATGATAGGCTTGTTGTCTAAGATTGTGAAGTCAGTCTCTAAAGACCCTTGAGCTCCATTAGTACCCTTACGGTACTCAGAACCATCTACAAACGCTGTGATAGCTGTTGTACCTAAAGCAGTGAAACCTGCTGATTTGTAAGGTGCTACCTCAAAAGTACCTGCTGCGTCATCCACAGCTATAATGATACCTCTACGTTTTACAGAACCATCCGAAAGATGTACTGTTTCATTTAAACGGAATACGTGCCCTGCTTTAGAGAATACGTTTCCAGAACGAGTTACGTCATTGTACACTGTGTGTAGACGACCTTCCTCAGTCCATATATACTTATCTGATGCGAAACCACCCTCTGCTCCAAGCATGTAAAGCATTCCAGATACAGACTGCTTACCATAAATGGTAGCTATTTGGTCGTGAGTTTCTGGTGCTTCTTGACTTGAATAATCAAATAAAGAGATGTAGTTAGTCTTCAATACTGCTTTAGTAGAAGTAGGTGTTACCTTCGCACTTGGTGATGCATTTAATGCCATTGTTATAAAATTTATCTATGTTATTATTATCTGTTTTATCTACCTCGGATAATCTTCATTCCCTTGTTACCTAAATAGTTATCCAGTCCTTCAATCTGTACTCCACTGTTACCCTGTGGTATAGCTGACTCATTAGAGCCTCTCTTATCCAAGGTAATGTTCTTAGTCTCTCGAACTACTGTATCTGCTCCAGAACTTCTCCCCTGCTCGTAAGCTAGCTGTAGCATCTTGTCCATGTTCTGCACTATTGCAGCATCCTTAACAATTGCTTGATGATTCCAAGAGCCATCCTCATTCTTCCAATGCGGGGCTTCCTGTATCATTTTTACTATCTCACCAGAGTAGTTGTCTGGTAGCCTATAATCTAAAGATACATTCTCTGCTAAGTTCAACTTAATAGTCTTTAACTCGGCAGCACTGTTGGCTATTGTTTCGTTGTAAGCCTTATTGTCTACAACGCTTTGAGCCTTCAGTTCCTTGTACTCTTTAGCGATAGCTAAATCTTGTTGGTGCTCTGGTGTAAGATTAGCTGGATTGGGGTTACCTAAGTCAGAAACTAACTTATTTAACTCCTTACGACCCCTTGACGCATACTTCTTAAGCTCTAGATTCTTAATCGCTATCTCGTTGTCAAAGTCATCTTCCGATGATAAGAACTTCTGGGAAACTTCTAATTCGATTTCATCCTGTGTTAGTTCGGGAAACTCAATCTGCAGAAACTCTCTTGCAATATCAGCGTCCGACACTGTGGTGTAATCCTTTTGAAATTTAATCCAGTCCTCTATCGGTCTACCCGTCTTGTCTCTCCATTCAGCTAACTCCTTCAAGTAAGGGTCAGAGTCAAGTGGATTACTCTCGGTCTTGATTAGTTCATCGAAACCTGTCACCTCTCTTCCTAGCTTCTCGCTTAGGTACTTAAGGTGTAGTTCCTCACTAATCTCGACAGGAGCATTATCAACTACTGGCTTACTTAATTCATTTAATTCATTAGTGACTGGTTCAGAGTCTGTATTTAAAGAACGTTTATCCTCATCTGCATTCAATGCAGTTTCAGTTACTGTTGGTGGAACATCAAACTGTCCAGTCTCTTGGATTTCAGCTGATGTATCCTGTATCACTGGAGTGCTAGGTTCTGACTCTGCTGCTGCAGCTACTGCATCTGGTGCAGGTGCTTCTCCACTCGTGTCTTGTACCTCTCCACTTAAGTCAATATCCATACTTGAGTTGGAATTGTCTCTATATCCTCCTGTTTTCATACTGTTATAATTTTATATTTTATTTAACTATTTATACTTGCAAATATACGAAAAAAAGCGTATGGTCGTTTTTTAGGACACGTTAAAGTCCTCCATACCTATGTTTCCAGATATTGAGTCGTTTGCTGACTCAAAATTCATAGCAGGCTTATTGAACTGCTTCTGCTCAGCTATCTTAGATGTGGCTGAGTTCTGCTCCCTCTGTCTTGAATCCTTCCTGTCATTGTCGTACCTCTTCTGGTCGTTAGCTAGGTCTGTCTCAGCACTCTTAATCTGCATGTTGTAGTTGAACTCCTTCTCCATCAACCTCATCTTAGCCTCCTCTTCTGCCTTTATCTCAGCTAGCCTACCCTCAGTCTTAGCCTTTATCTTAGCAAGCTCAGACTGTGTGGCAATTTGAATCTCCTGCTGCTTGCCCTGTGAAGCTGCCTGAGTAACCTGTAGCTGACCTTCGTTGTTCTTCTCAATCTTCTGCATCTCCTGCTCACGCTTAAGCTTATCCCTCTTAACCCTTCTGGTCTTAAGTAGTGCGTTAGCTAGCTTAATGTTGGATATGGTTCTAATATCCTGAGCGTCGTCTACTGTTATACTATCCTTAGATACAGCTGCCTGTATGTTCTGCTCTAGGTACTGCTTGTCCTGAGCATCTGGTCTAAGGGTTATAATGATACCTAAGTCGTGTAGGTGGTAGTTCTTTAAAGCCTTTAACGTCTGTACATTAACTCTACCTATAGCGTTTGTGTAAGACTCCTTTAGGTTCGAGTACTCAAAGATATCCTTAAGCCTTAGAGATAATCCCTCTCCAAGCCTCTCACTAATATTAAGTACTGAATCTAGTATATGTCTGGTAGCCGTGTTAGAGTTTAAAGCTAACTGCTCCTGTACACCTACAGCCATCTTAGGGTTTGGTGTTGATGCATCAGCTCCCACTGGTACACCAATAGCATCTCTAAGCAGTGTAAGGTAGTGGTTGTATGCAGAGATTAGTCTATCAAGACCATCTACTATACCATTCTTTAGCTCTCTAATTGGCTCTTTACCGTGGTTGTACTCTCCAGCGTAGTCCTTAGAAGTACCTAGTACATTACCAGTCTCATCGTAAATCTTAATAACCTCAAGCGGTGTCAAGAAGCTACCGTCTCCCATGTCTATCTCACTTAAGCCGTCCACATCAATGAACACCCCGTTAGGTCTAGACTTAGCAATAAGCTGCTGTAGCTTGATATGAATCTGCTGCATCTGGTCTACGTAGGGTATGATGTTTCCAATAAGACTTTTAGTCCTACCTTGGTATAAGTCTGGTGAGTAGAATAAGTAGTTAGGTAACGTCTTATTTAGGTAACCCTTAGGTCTAATCATGTTCTCACAAAGCTTGTAGTTAAACACCTTGTCAGTCCCTAGTATTAAAGAACCCTCGTACCATACGTCTATAACCTTCTTAGATACATCGAACCCCTTGGCGTTGTTCTTCTTCGTAAAGGTACTCTCCCTCTTAGTCATCTTAAAGCCACCATTAGCTGTGTACTTCTTCTTGTATGATAGTGTTTTTGTAGACTTGAATGTGAAGTGTAGTACATCCACCATGCTGCCAGCTAAGTCACTTTCTCTGAAGTTATCAGACTGCCCTGTCTGGTGGTACTTGTTCCACTCACTTGTACTAGCCCCAATCTCTAGAAGCTCTTTATCTGAGAACTTACCATTAGATAGCCTCTTTAGTTCATTGACGGTCATTCTCTCAACCTCTCCAAAGTAGTGTACCTTCTTGTAGTTCCTGTGCTTAGCATAAGAGTGTACACAATCTGCAGGGTCTACCCAGTCAATGACGATACCCTTGTTAGGGTCTGTTCTATGCTTAACAGCACCTACACCTAATGTAGCTACATCCTCTATAACCCTAGACTGGGTCTCATCAAAGTCGTTAAGCTCTAGTGTATATTTTATAGCCTCCTCTGCTGCAATCTCAATAGCAGGCTTGTACTTTAGCTTCATATATAAATCCAACTCCTCCTCTGTCTCTGGAATATCATCAGCGTTTGGTGGTACAACACTAACACCTAGAGCCTCCTCTGCAGCTCTCATAGTTGGTAAGGTGTCCATAAGGCTTTGTATACTAGCTTTGTAGTCCTCCTTAAGGTTTGTGGAGTACTTATCAACAGCGTCTGCCTTTATATCAAACAACCTCTCAGTCATCTGATTAGATAGCAGCTTTACAAACTTAGGTACAATCTGAAGAGGTCTCCAGTCGTAGTTGCTGTAAGACTCCTCATCACCTCCTGTAATTAAATCCTTATACAGCTTAGTGTCCTGCTCACCTCTGGCATATAGCCTAAGGTTATGGTACTGCTGACGTTTGTCTAAGAAGTTACACATACTACCGTTAGGTCTGTACCACCACTCATACTCGATAGCCTTAGCCATACTTAGTCCGTACTCTTCAGTAATCTTCTCCTCATCTGGTGCTAGAGGGTTAGGGTAAGACCTCTTGGTTAACATTTCCTTATTTTGCATAATTACTATTTTTCATTGTTACTTGGCTGCCTATCGCACCCTTGTTGTTATATTTCTTTAATAGACTCTTTACGTGTATTCTCTTTACTATCTCCTTTTTACCTCTGTAACGCTCTGTGTGACAAGCCATTATTGCTAGTCCACTAGAGATTGTTGCATCATACTCAGTCCTCTTGTCTGGGTTGAATGCTAGCCAATCCTTAAGCGTCTCCTCGAAAGGCATATCACCCATCTCTCCCTGAGGTCTTACCTTCTGCTCTTCATTGTTATATACCCCTACGTAGTTCTCAACCCACAGACCTATAGCATTCATATGTGAGTCCAGTATATCCTTACCTGACATCACCTGACCACCGTACTCTAACTCATTAGGGTTTAGCTTAGACTTAGGTCTATCTAATCTATCCATACAGAAGCCTCTATACCCTCTATTTCTCATGTGACGTAGCAGGTCAATCCTGTTAGACTCCACTAGTATTGGTGCACCATAGAACCTACAGCACATAATAACGTCCTCAAAGAACACGGTCTCATCAGTAGGTCTGGCTAGATACTCCAGCACAAACTTATTAGAGGGTGCTCCACCATCTGGATTTATAATAGTCTTACCGTGTATACCACCCTTTGAACCCTTACCGTGTGTAGACTTTAATGAGAAGGGGTCACACCCCAACCTTACACACTCTAAGTTAAGCGGGTAGTACTTCTCACCCAACCTCTTAACAGCGTTCTTTAAACCCTCTGTATTGTCCACCTTTGAAGGCATCCAAGATATCTTAAACCTACCCTTATCATCTGGGTAGAACTCTACATCAGTGTCAACTACACCACTCTTCCACTTAAAGTTACCCCTAGTGTATAGAGACTCCTCTGGTAGTGTAGCGTCGTAGTCAATCTGTTCGTATAGTTTATTGATGTTAAACACACACTGAGATTCTTCATCCCTAAGGGCATGCTCTAACGTCCTCGGATACGTCCTCAGCTGCTCGTTAAGAGCCTTATCTGACTGAGACTTCTTCTGCTCCTCTACAGCCAATAAGTATTCAATAGAGCCTCTCTCTATGAGTTCTCCTGATATGTTGTATGTCTTAACCTCCGGCTTAAGTACATGGCACTTGCCGTACTTATCCGTGTACTCCTCCATATTATCCTGTGCAGGTAGGAAGTACATATAAAGACCTGTTGAGGTCTTCTTGGTTATATTGTTTCTTTTACTAACCTGAGAGCCGTTTATCATCTCCACGTACTGGTCACCACCCTTAGCTCTAGCCCCCATAGTTGAACCTATGTAAGCCTTACCTACAACCTTCCCATTAGGCATCATTGTTGGAGCTACCATACCTAAATGGACGATATAGTCATGTGGCTTCATCCACTTAGCAGCCTCATCCCCTAAGTACCCATCTAACTTCACCGAGTCATATGAATCATTCTTAGTTGGTCTATGGTCTATACTAGTGTTTAAATAGTCTTTAATGCCCGTATTACGAGTCTTCTTAGCCTCCTTGGAGTTATTAGATGGTTTACCAAAGAAAAGCTCGTTAGGGCTATCCTCCTTACCTCTCACGACGGGTCTAAAATAGAATGGTAGGGATAGGAACATGTATGACATCTTATCAAACGCCTCCTGTACATCATCCCCCGACTTAGAGGTCATACCAAACTTACTGTTAGGTGTTGTAGTAGCTTGGTTAAGCAGTACACATAGTACAGCGTACGTAAACCCTGTACGTCTTGACTTAACAAACAACTGACCCAGACATCTCTTATCTGTGATACACGCCTGTATGTGGTAGAACATCTTTAACTGTGCAACCCTAAAGTCCATGTAGCCACCGTTATCCAGCATGGCACACCACTGTAATGCAAAGTAGTGATGACCTGTTAGATATACAGCCTCTCCGTTGTTATAGAACCATACACCCTCTCTACGTCTTCTGTACTCCTCCTTTATAAACTCATCCCAGAGCTCTACATTGTCTGGGTTAATTTCCTCTGGTGCTTGCTGTCTTACCCAGTGCTGCTCCTTCTGAGGTAGGTTGTGGAATAGTATCTTAGTCTTGTCCTCTGGCTCTTCTGGCAGTGTGATAGATAAGTCCTGTAGAACTATAGTCTCACCTATTGTAGAGTGTGGACATATATTTACACCATCCGTATCCTCGTTATACCAGTCCTTAAAGTAGTTCTTTATATCGTAGCTAGCCTTCTTAGCAAAGACCTCAGGATACCCTAGCTTAAACTCCTTATCTGAAAGGTCTAGGTTACCGTCCTCTAGCTTATTTCTTAAATCAATCAAAGCCTTATCTAGGTCAAATACAGACTCTAGTATAAATGACTTAGCTGCTATGGCTTGGTTGTGACTTGTTGCGTCTAACTCTTTGTAGTCAATCTTCTGTCTAAGTGCGTGTCTTAATGTAAGTAAAGCCTTGTCTCCTGCGTGTATAACACCCTTAACGTACTCTACCAGTATCTCATGTTTAGGTGCGTTAGGTGAACCTGACCACCTCATTAGTATATCCTTAGCCGACTTGAATGAGGACACCTTAGACTTCATGATAATCTGCATCTTCTCTGGATTGAGAAGGTCATCATCATTGAACCTGTACTCTAGACCCTCTATTACAGTGTCTAGTGCTAGTTTTATGTCGCTAGATAATCCTATCATATTACAGCCAAGATATCGTTTGTTGACATCTTATATAAGGTCTCACCGTCTATGTTAAACTCGTACTCACTCCAATAGGAGAACACTACCTTATCACCAACGTTTACACCCCTTCTTATTAACTCATCGTTAGGGTACTTTATAATACCCTGTAACTTAACCATACCCTTGTGACTCTTTGCATTATCACTGTTGATTATTACCCTACCTATTACTTCATCCTCCTGCTTGATAGGCTCAACAAACACAAAAGGTCTAATAGCCTGCCACTCACCACCACGTCTGTACATAAACACCTCTGTTAGTGGTATGAAGTACTTATTACCCTCTAGGTGGTAGTTTGATGAAACCCTCTTACCTCTTAAGCCGTTCCTAACCCTAAACATGTTATGGTGTACCACAACCTCATCACCCTTCTCTATGATAGTGAAGCTTGGGGCTTCTACAACCTTAGCTACCCTGTTAATGTGAGCTACACTTTCAATAGTTGAGTTCACCACCAGCCCATCTATCTCGTTCTTGTATGCGTCATCAACCTCTACTATTATATAATTTATAGTCATTACATAAAGGTTATATCATTCTCTATATGTATAGGCATGTCTATTATAGTCTTCCACAGCATCGTACCAACCTCTAGGTTCTCTATGTATATGTTGTACCCCAACTTATCCCCCTCTACATATTCTAGCATAATTGAGGATATTGTGTACAGCTGACCTAGTAGGTTTATCTCCTTTCCAACCTGATAATGTATTGACCCATTTGGGTAGTCTCTACCTACTGATATCTTTCTTATAATCTTCATAATTGTATTTATTTTAAATTTAATACAAAAATACAAATTATTAGCACACCTCTGTTTTTATTAATAGGGACAGCTGGTTAGAGCTGCCCCCTTTATTATTAGTTGTAAATTCTTATTTCTAGCATGTTTCTAACCATACCCCCATTTGTATAAACACCATTAATACTTGTAGAAAGGTTTATTTGAGAGGAGTTTACCACTAAACTTGCCGAATGATATAATCCTAAATTACCACACATTACTGTTGTTTTAGTTGAATCAAAAAGGGAACTAGACGTTATCTGATAAAGTCCATCTAACTCATATGTAAATCCAATAGTACCTATCGTGTTTTCTAATAAATGTTCAACAGTAGGTGCTGCCGTTCCTGCTTGACTAATTAACGCTGTGTAAACTTTATATGGTCTTGAGTCTTGTGCTTGAACCCACTCTACTGTTGGTATGGCTGTAGCTCCTATACTATCTATTTCAGCAACAGTAGCACTATTTCTAACAACCCCTGTTGTAGCATCGCATGTTAGGTATACTCCACCACCTGTGCCACTACCACCTTGAATAATTAAATCCCCATTAGTAGGGTGTGCTACTATTTCGTAGTCAACTACTTCGGTATTAGCATTTTCATTAGTATAAAAACGTATGCCTGAGTTTGCACCAGCGTCAGCATGACCATACAGTTCAATAAATCCTGCATTACTATTTTCTTCACCTATTTGAAATCTACGAAAGCTATTTTCAAATAATGAATCTATTTTTAGAAAAGAATCTCCCTCTACTGTTCCATCACCTGTCCAAACAGCTAGTTGATTATTCACAGGAGTCCCTACTTTTGTGACAGCATTAATAGTAACATTACCAGCAGCGTCTGGTGTCTCACCATTAACACTTAATGGTAGTATACCTGATTCATCTGGAAAAGTAAATGTTCTTCTAGCTGTTAAAGCAGAGCCGTCTAAGTCAGCAACTT
>UPTN01000605.1_pt1 | contig 17949 bp, 14 predicted proteins | sample 2160111 | NCBI WGS metagenome assembly UPTN01 (sample SAMN06265058, study PRJEB28932) | marine metagenome | isolation source: Columbia River Estuary | place: USA:Columbia River Estuary, USA | collected 2014-05-05
TGTGTCCTTGCGTATGCCTTTGCTATATTCCTATCACTTGTTATTATTATAATCCTTTTATTGCTGCTATATACAATATAGTTTCTACCTCTTTTTATAAGAAACACTCACCATTTACCCTGTTGATGTCCTACAAAATATATAACGCCACCCGCTACAGCCAGGCTAATGCTTACAATTATTGTAATAATTATTCCATTAATTAAATTATCTATAGCTTCTCGCTTTGCATAAACTAATTCTTTCTGCTCTTTTCTTTGCTGGGCTTCGATAGCTACAATCTCACGCCAGGCAGATGGACCGTACACAAAAGAAATATAATCTTTTAATTCCTCACGCATTTCTTTTAGTTTTTGTTTCTGGGTCCAAATTTCAAGAGCGTGACTTTGATTGTCAGAAAACATTTTGTATAGTGGAGGTTTTTTAGATTTCTGTTCTAAGAAATCAATGTCAGCAGATGCTTTTGCAAACTGAGATATTGCGCCTGTGAAGCTGCTTATTTCTTTGCCCACCTCACAGGCTTTCTTGATCCCCTTATAGGCGCTGGTCGCGAGCGTTATCGCGCTGATAGGATCTAACATTCAAGAACCTATCCGATCATATTAACGCGGAGAAGCAGTACAATGATAAATGCAGATGCACCTATAACAATAGCCTCAATGCGTTTCACCCTATTAAACAAATCTTTAAATTGAATTTCCATCTCGGTTTTTATTGCCACGATTTCTTTCTCCAATCCGTTAATACGATCATGCGCTGAAGCTATTGTTCTTTTGTCCATTTATTTTAGTCCTTAGTTTCTTCTTCTGTCCCAGAGATCTCCAAAGAGTCGGCTAACATTTTACCAAACGCCTCGCTGCCTACTCGCAATTGATCTAAATTAAACTGAGCAGAAGTTATCTTTTGCTGTAAAGAATTAATGTGATTGATCATCATCTTTTGCTCATCAGTTAAATCATCTTCTGTGTAGTCTACATCATTAATCGTAATAACCTTTTTTTCTTCAGTCATTTTGATTTCCTTCTAGGTTGTTACCACGGAACCCCCGTAGCTTGGGTTGGTGCTTTAAGCACCGCTATCTGGGCAGCAAGTCCTGCCTCAGTATCGTCCTTGCCAACATCAGCTTGCGCCCATGCTATGCAATTAGCTTCTGTCACACTGTCATACACAATGAAGTCAGATGCATCTGGGTCAGGTGTGCAGCCGAATGAGCCGTAGCTGCTGACTGAGTGCGTTACTGCATCATCGCCAGTGCCTACCGTTTCTGACGCACTGCAACGCCAGTGTATTGTGTCGATGCCACCAGTTGCGATTGTGTTTTCAACGGTTGGTATAGTCCAAGTATATGTGATTGCCATGATTAAACCTCTTGTGCTTCACGCATTGCTTTGTATGCAGCCTTAACATCGTCTGTCCATGCAGCGTTAGCTATAGCTTGTACACTTGCAGCTTCACCAGAAATGTCTGTGGCTGTGTGTGTCCAATCACCATCAGCATCTACTGATGAGTTAAATGGCTGAAGAACGTGCCTGTGGAAACCACGGGATAGCTCTTTTAGGGAACCGTCTGGCTGTTCTTCTACCACACAATCTGCGCGGCGTACTTGTATGCTGTAGTTATTTACGATCTCGATCTTATCGTACTCTGTAGTCTTACTTAAATTTCCGTTTGCCATGTTGGCCTCCTGTTTTTACCGTGGCGGTATTGCCACCTGTCCGACCCTAGCTCCACTAGGGTTAATTTGTTATGACTCTGTTTCGTAGGTAATATTGAATCTCATATAAATACCCGATGCACCTGATAGAGAAGTGTTAGAACTAGCTAATGTTGATTGTCTGTTGGTATCTAACTGATTAAGGCCAAAAGTACCGAAAGATTGATTAGCTCCAACTCTAAAGACAACACCTAGAAAATTAGATACATTATCCCATGTGTCAGAGTTGTAGAAATAAACATCACCGCTTCTGCATTCAGCAGCAGAACCAGATCGTGAAGTGAAAGGTAAACCTACTCTTACATCTCCAGAAAAAGTCGGAAACGATTGGTTGCCCATAATAAAATTAACGTGTACAAGTCTTCCTATCTTTGTATATTTTACTAAAGAGTAATTAGAATTTTGTGTATATGTTGTGGAGCCGCTAGTTGAACCATAGACAATAAGAGAAGCAGTCCCCTCCTCATAATCACTCAACTTATTAGCCGCCCCAGTTCCGCCGAGGTAGACACCGCCAGACAGGTATAGGTCTTTGAACTTTTTACTAGAGTTACCTAGACTAATAAGTCCAGACGTATCTTCAGCACCATTACGTCTAGGAGTAATATCATTTGCTTCAAAGCGTAAGCCTGATTGTGCGCCCGAACTATCTATATATACATCGCCATTAGTAGTACCAATACTCCCCACCGGGGAGCCGTCTTTTCTAAGATTTATGATATTTCCATCTGATCCAAGTCTGTTTAACTCCGCTGGCGAACCAGTAGAGGCTGCTGAAATAAAGCCCTCATGTCGTAACGCTATGCCACTGGTAGTTCCATCCCACGGAGAACTTTCAGTAGTCCCCACAAGCACGTTGCCTGACGAGTCGATGCGCATACGTTCTGCAATACCGCCTGAGTATGTAAAGAATCTTAAATCACCAACACCAGAACCTGACTTTCCTCCTGTGATTCTTGCATAAGTAGTAGAGCCATCTGTTGAAAAGTAAAAACTTGCTTGACCAGAATTTACAATGCCCACGTTGCCTGACGAGTCGATGCGCATACGTTCTGCATTACCAACGGCAAATTGAAGAGAAGTTAATCCATAATTTATAAAGGCGTTATAGTTAGTACCATATGTATCTGGAGCAGCAAAAGTAATCTTCTGTTCAGAAAGAGTTAGTGTGCGATTTGCGTTGTCAGAAACATCAATATTAACTCTGCTAAGATATGAACTTTCAGACCCTGCTACGGACACGTTGGTAAGGCTAGCCGAAGTTCCTATGCCCACGTTGCCTGACGAGTCAATGCGCATACGTTCTGAGGTTGTACCAGCAGTAGTGCCAGTACGTAGGGCTAAAAAAGCACCTGAACCACTTGCCGCTAATTGCACCCCACCCGAAGTTGACTGGAACTGTTCAAAGAATGAATCAGCACCCCTTGAAATTTTTAAACCATTACCGCCGCTAGTTGTGGCTGCTTCAATCCTATAGGTAGGGCTTGATACCCCAATCCCAACATTACCGCTGCTGTCGATGCGTAGTCGCTCACCAAAAGTGCCATCTTTTCTTGTGTAAAATGCTAAGTCTGCTGTTCTATTTGCAGAGGTACTAAAATCTTCAGTGGCAATAGCTGATAAATACGCACCAGCCACATTATTTGCTGGAGCAAGAATTAAATTAGCCACGTTGTTTGTGGTGGCGTTTGTATTTGTAATGTAAAAGTTTGTTGTCGTTGCATGACTACCTCTGAAAAAGTAAGAGTCAATTGCTGATGTGGTTGCATCTATAGTTCCGCTAATATCCACATTGCCTGTAACCTGACCCGTAGTCCCATCGCTGAAAATCTGTAGATCAGAGCCAGCGCCAAAAATGGCTTTGTTATTATCTCCAAAGAGAACATTGTTAGAACCCGTTGTATTGCCAATGCCCAGAACGGTGGACAGACTTCCCGCGCCACCCCCTGCCGTAGCAGCATCAACGTAGGCTTTAATGGATTGCTGGGAAGCGATCTTAGTAGCACTGTTAGAAGCAAAGTTGTCTTCGTCCAGGAACGCAGATCCAGATACACCCGTATTAATAACCGGACTTGTTAATGTCTTATTGGTTAATGTATCTGTAGTGGCCTTACCTACCAGGGTGTCACTAGCATCAGGGAATAGAATATTTCTAGTAGCAGTAGGACTAACAAGACCAAGGTTAGTTCTATTGCTGTTTTGGTGAATAGCTAATGTAGGTGTAGCGCTAGTGTTAAATTGAAAATTGTCCCCGCCAGAATTGTTTAAAATATAAAGCTGACCACCATTAGGACGTAAGTTAATATCACTACCAGAAGTAAGCGAAAGAATTGCAAGAGATGTTATCGTCTGATTAGCACTGCTGTTTAGCGCAACAGTTAATCTAGTTTGACCATTAACTTTAAATAAATTTTGACCACTGGCAGCATCATAATTAATACCTTGAGAAGAATCTAATGTAATTCCACCAGCACCATCGTTAGTAATTCTATCTAAAGAAATGCTACCAACATTAGTTATGTTTACGTCACTCATATCTAAGCTGCCCGTTATAGTAGGACTAGCTAGAGTTTTGTTTGTAAGGGTGTCGGTAGTAGCTTTACCAACCAAAGTATCACTGGCGTCTGGTAGCAACAATGCTCTTGCTCCAGTAGGATCAACAACACCCAATGATGTGGTGTTACTGTTTTGATAATATTTCATAGTTGCTTGGGCGGTATTATCAAACTGTATTCTTTGCTGACCATTGGTTCCAAGTATATCAACATTACCACCAGCGGGTTTAAGAGCAATATCATTAGCAGAGTTTACATTAAAATCAGAAGCAGAGTTAAGCGTGGCAGCTACAGCACTAACTTGAAATGTAAGCCTGGTCGCTCCACCATCTTTAAAATAAATTTCTCCACCATCTGCATCTAAGGTGATATCACCAGACGAATCTATAACTACATCGCCTGAGAAGTTTAAGTTTCCAGTAAAGGCGGGATTAGCAAGTGTCTTATTGGTTAGCGTGTCTGTTGTAGCTTTACCCACAAGAGTATCGCTTGCATCTGGAAGAAGCAGCACCCTTGAGCCAGTAGGATTAACCACGCCTAGTTTAGTTGTATTGCTATTCTGGTAGTATGTTATTGTAGAGCTTCCGATGGCATTAATCTGAAGGGCTTGCCCTCCTGAGTTTGTTAAGAAATCAACGTTGCCGGTTTGAGGTTTAAAGTTAATACCACCGCTTGTAACAGCCATGACAAGTTCGCTTGCTGAAACAATAGATGTGCCAGCAGCGCCAAGCTCAAATGTTATTCTAAGCGTACCGCCATCTTTGAAAAATACCTGATCACCGGCGGCATCTAAAACAATGTCACCAGCAGCATCTAAAAGAATATCGCCAGATCCAGTGAGAGTGCCTACACCTAAACTTCCTGTGATAACGGGGCTTGCTAAAGTTTTATTTGTTAGCGTGTCTGTCGTGGCCTTACCGACAAGCGTATCACTAGCATCAGGAAGCAGTAACGTCCTAGTAGCAGTAGGATCAACAACCCCTAATTTTGTAACATTACTAGCTTGAAAATACTGCATCGTTGGTTGTGCGGTATTATCAAGCGCCATTCTTTGTGCGCCTGTGCTGGCAAGAAGATTAATCTGACCGCCGCCAGGCTTAAAATCTATATCGCCAGAAGTGCTTACTATTGTAAGGTTATCAGCAGCCGTAATAAGGTCAGTAATGTTGCCATTGATAACAAGTTTAGTTGCACCAGCAGAGGTTTTAATTGTTATCTTTTGTGTATCAATATCAGTTCCTACAACCTCACTAACAGGTACAGTTGTAACATTGCCGGAAGCATCAAACTTTATAAGTTCATTTGCACGATCAGCAACCAAGGGAAGGCTAAGATTAACTCCAACAAGTTTGTCGCCTGGTTGCGCTATAATCGATCTGTCAACTTTTTCATCAAGTTGCTGTGACATAACCACGTTGCTATCAAGCTGCTCATTCAATGAAGAAGCAAGGAGATCACCCGCAGTAACAAAGTCAGTTGTTCTGGAAAGCTCTCTACCACCCATGATAATTAAAGTATCAGAGGATATAAGCGCCGTGACTAAGGAAACTGACCCCGTTCCATTTGCGTTTATTGATACGCTGTAATTCGTTGCGCCGGTTCCAATCGCTAATACCACGTTGTTTTTTAAAACAGCGATATCGGAAGCTTGTAATATGTTGAAACTAAAAGCGAATGGCCCTGTTCCAGTAGTGCCTTGAAACTGAACTCTGCGCGTAACGGGGTTAATTGCGATATCGGTCATGTCTACTTTCCACTTGTTTAGCTATCCTATAGCAGATTTATTAATAATGTTCCAATAATTAGTTATCGAAAACCACCACCAGTTTTTACTATGCTTGATGGCGGCAACCACATATCTTTTCCAGTTTCTTTTTTCATTCTTCTTTCCCTTCTTTTAAGGTATCCAGGGTTTATAGTTTCTTGTAATTGATACCAAATCAAATAATTCATTGCTTCTTTTGTGTAAAACAAATTGCCAAATGGCACGTTGCCCTTGGCCAATCTAAGTGCGGAGCTTGCAAAGGCTACATCTTCTCCCATCAAAGAGCTTCTAGCTTTGAGAGCAAGATCAACCGCTTGGGATGCTGTACCAATTCCAGGGCCAGCTAATGTTTGAAGTGTAGAACCGCCATAACGGTTAGCCTCACCGAACAAAAAGTCTCCATATATTCCAAGACCACCGCCTTGCAAAGCGGCAGCAATAAAAGATTCTGCGCTTGGTGGGCGCATTTCGTTTCCTTTAGCAACTTCTTTTAATTGCATAACATAATAACCAAGAACAGTTGTTCCTACGATAGTATTGATCAGGCCCATATTAGCGCCCACACCACGTTTTAGCTGATCCCCTAGTGTTCTAGAGCCGTACCCGTACACTTGACGCCCAACTCCTTTTGTCAAAGCAGTTACCCCAAAGGATTTAAACTGGCCTATAAATCTAATAGCCTCACCCCCTGCTGTTCCTGGACGATAACCCCTCCGCATAATTGCACGTTCTCGCGCTCCTGGTGACGGAACAGAAAAATCGGCCTCCGATACAAGCAAAGCAAATACGTTCTCACGAATTGCAACATCTGGTATTTCACCTGGTATAAGATACACCCTCCCATCAGGACCTTTCTTTGCTCCCTTTCGAGCTAGTTCCCATCCAGAGGCTTCTATTCCATAATTTTTAAGAATACGTTTTAAATCTTCTGGAAGCTTATCAAAACGCTTCGTTGCTTCACGACCAAGATCATTTGCAATCATCAAAGTAACACCACGTTTATTGCTTTCAGTCCAAGGTTGCAAAAGATTAAGCTTAAAGAAAAGAGACATCGCTTTAGAAGTCCTACCTGGAATATCATCAGCAGCGTTAAATCTGCTCATAAAATCACCTAACTGTCCCTCAAGACCTACGCCAAGCCTGTCGGAGAACTCACGCATTTCACCTTTATTCATACCTCTAAACACAGCAGTCAGTCCGTCACTCCACGCATCAAGAAGTGATCTACCTTGATATATTCTGTTACTTGCAATAAATGCGACATCAGAAAGCGCAGACACCCATGCCCCGCCAAGCTTTGCCATAGTTTGCAAAGACCTATACCAGTGCATTGCTCTAGCAATAGATGTATGAGATCCAATGTTTACATCACCGCTAACCTCTTTTAGAGCAGCTTTAAATGTTAATACATTTGCTTCCCGTTTAATTTTTTTAAGTTTTTTAGGATCGTTTTTATAGGTACTTTTCATGCGGTCAATAACGCGCTCAACCATTGCTTCAGGGTTAGTTCCAAACACATCCATAAGGGCGGTGGCTCTTGATGATGATTGTAAGTCTTGCATAAATGATTCGCGCAAGGATGCTTTTCCAAAACTTTGGTCGTAATCGTACCAATCATTAGGGCTTTTAAAGGTAAAAACTCCTGATGCACTTTGTTTTTTAGCAATATTACCTGGCCCCTTAAAGGCTCTGCTTATTTCAGGTACATTTTCCTCACTCCTTCTTACGCCTGAAACGATAGCGTTATATGAACTTATTAAAAATTCATCTATTCTTTCGGGAGCAATGTCCATTTTTTCGTAATCTAATTTATTTTTAATTTCCTCATACCAGGCTTTATATCCAGCCTTGACTAACCTACGTGGATCGTGGCTTGCCTGGACAACTCTGCCTTCTTTTAATTTTATAAATGATCCAGCTTGGTTTTCTCTTAAAAGAGCCTGTCTTTGGTATTTAAACAATATTTTAGCTATATCTTTTGCATCTTTACTTGCGCTAGGAACTCCCTGCGGTTTCGCTCTGTTTAGATCACCAAGAACATTTGCAACTTCTCTTTCAAATTCGCCTTTCATATTATTAAATTTTATATCAAGTTTAGATTTTTTTAAATCAGCAACTAAATTGCCTAAATAAGAATACAATATACCGTTAGTAAGGGAATCAACAGACCGACCAGATCCGGCAAACGGAGTGTTAACTCCAACTAAAACACCTTCCAAACCCAATGAGGGATCACCTACAATTTTATCAGCAGCCTCAACAAATGACATTATTTTTTGTTCTTTAAGAATGTTCATATATCGATTGCGTTTTTCAATCTTTGCTGAAATCTCTGCATCTTTCGCCATTGCCAAGCCTTTAGTCAAAACTTCGGCTTGCGCTTCTGCAAATAAACCTGGAATTTTTCTAGATTTTTTTTCTTCTTGTAACTCAGCAAGCATTTCTTTTAGCTGCTTTTCCGTCAAGCGGTCTTTGTTTACTAAACCTATAACTTTTAAACAATCTGCCATTATGACCCCGCTACGCAAGCACTGGCGGCTTCTACGACTTCTACATAAGCTTCCGTTGTAGAAGCAATTTCTTCTAGTTCAGCTAACTGACTTAAATGATAATCAGTTAAACCATCATCTGCCCTAATTTGCTCAATCATTATTTCTTGTCTAGGTATTATGTAATCAAGTTCTGCATCTTCACCTATAGAGTCAAACTTTAAAAGATCTTCAAAATATGAATCAGTTGGTGGGGCGTTGCCCATTACATCATCTACCGAAACACCTTCAATTTTAGTTCCATTGCGCGCTAATTTTTCAGCTTGAAGGTCTACAATCATTTTAGACAAACCACCATAAGCTTCAGCAGCACTTAAATTAAGTTCAGACATTTGATCAGAAACAATAGCCACTTCTTCATCAGATATATCTTTTACACCATGCTCTTCTAATTCTTGGCGTATTCCATCCCGTCTTGAAATTTCTGCTTCGAAATCATTAACCGAATCATGGTAATCCCTCCAGGTCTGCGCGTCTTCTAAATCATTTCGTGCAAAAATAAGATCGCCACGAGCTTCCTCAGAAAGAGCTTCAAGTAAAGCATCAGTATTTCTTTCTGGTAAGTACCCAGCTTCTTCAGCAAGCTCTGCCATATCGTCAAGATTTAATTTTGATTTAGTATTGTTTACCGGACTAACCGCAGTTCCTTTTTTTGTTACATAGCCAGCCTTCGGTTTAAACCCAATATTTATTAATTCTCCACGAAAGGTTGGATCTTGATCGTTTATGCCGCCTGAATTTTTAATGAATTGACTAAGGCTTACTGGTTTTTTTGGTTCTTTTGGAATAACCACATCAACCAAAACCTGTTGATCTGTTGCAAGTTGACGAACAGCAATTTCATAAGCAGTACGGAGTTTGGCGCCAGATGAAAGATCACTTGCTGTTTCCGCCTCTAATCTTTTAGTTGGCACAGTGGGCTCGGCTTCACTAACACGAACAGGAAGATCAATAGCGTCTAACTCAGTTCGAATTATACTTTCTAAGTCTTCCCCAACCGCATCTAGTATTGCTTTAGGATCTACGCGAGAACGTGCTACTGCACCCGCTACGGTTCCAATCCCACCGCCCAAGAAAAAACCAGCGCCCACATTAAGAAGTGCTTCTGACATTGTATAATCAAGCTGCTGAGATTGTGACAATGAATAATAAAAAGGCTCAAGGATTAAAGCCCCGCCAGTACCCTCAATAGCTCCAACCCTAGCCCTTCCCGCAACCCTTCCATACCTGGCAACAGAAGCAGCTTTTGCTGTTGGTCCAACAATAGGAATAAACATTGAGGCAATTTCAAGTGGATCTGATGCAACGGCCAACATCCCACCACCAAACTTTGCTACGGTAGGAATTAAACCTGTCGGGCTTTTAGATATAATTGCGTTTCGAATTAGTTCTTCTTTTTTACCTTCAGCTAAAAGCTTGGCTTCTTCTGAAGAAGTCGGGGATTCAAACTTTAAACCAATAGAACTATACTGTTCATTTAAATCTTCTGGGCTTTTTAACTTACCTTCTGCTAAAGCAATTTCAGTAAATTTATCTTTTACAGTTTCGGTTTGAGCATATATTTCATTGAGCCTATCGCTTATTGTTTCTCGAGCTATAGGATTTACCTCTAAAGCTAAATCATATTCAAGATCTGCTTGAAGCTGTTCAAGCTCAAGAATTTCTAGTTTGTTTTCTTCACTAAAAACATCTGAGCTTGCACGAAACTGTTCTGCTTGCCTTGAAAGCAAGGTTCCAGCCATCGGCATAGCTGCTAACTCTGATACAGCCCGACCTAAAGAAACGCGCAAATCATCAGCAGCGGTTATCCTATAAAGGCGATTTTCTGTATTAAGAGGACGGGGCTGCATTACTTGTTATACTCATCAATATATTTTTGTGACTCTTGAGAATATCCCATTGATTCTTCAAAAACTCTTAAACCTTCGGGTGTTTGTTCATAAAGATCAGATACTATTTCTGGAAGTTCTAAAAATTTAACTTCAAAACCAGCGGGAAGCATACCTTTGCTTGTAACATAATGAAGGCTTAAACCATCTCCAGTGCTATTGTTTAAGAATTTTCCAGTAGAACTAAGGGAAGCAGCGGCAACCTCTCTATTAATAAACTCTGGAAATTCTTCTGTGTCTAATTCAACAAATGGAAGTTGTTTCATAATATCAATATCCATAAGCATTGATACATTTTTATCTATAACTTGTTCATCAAACTCCATTGGAACAACATATATTCCACTGCTATTAATAATTGTTTGACTGACCTCTGGTATTAAATCTTGAATAACACCCTCTACAACTTCCGCAACGCTACCGCCCGTTTTAAGCCTTGAAATAGAAAGTTTCTCAACAGTATCAAATTGTTCATTAAATATTTGACTACCAACTTCATCCCCACCAGTTAAGTATGCTACCCTATAGTCTTCTAAGGCAGCAACTATTTCCGCATCAACATCGTTTTTAGTTGTTGAAGGCTGACCAACGAGTAGTTCTTCCATAGTTAACTTTGAAAGATCGACTAATTCTTTTTGCACTACTACATTATCAGTGTACATTGCTCGGATGTACTCTGAATTTAATCCAGCTGATCTTAATTCTTGAATAAATTTTGGAGCATAATCTTCAAGACCTTCCCGTATTACACCAAAAGAAACAGTAGCAACATCTGAATCAAAATTCTCAATTACACTTGCTAAACGTGCCGCCATTTGTTTTGGCATAACAGTTCTTAAATTTTGCGGAAGGTCAATTTCATCAAACCGTTTTTCCATAAAGTCTTGCAACCTTACCAAACCTTCAGAAAGACCAAGAAAATTGTTTCCCTCAATGCTTCCATTAATATCATCAACTATTCCACCAGCAACTTCATCCGTACCGACAACAAATGCAGCAGCGTCTTTATTAAGGGCGTCACTTCTTTTATTAATAGTTTCAATCCAAAAATTTTCTCTTGCTTTAGCGTTAATAATATCTGTTGGATTGCCATTAGCCTTTGCATCGTTAAATTCTTTTTCAAGCTCACTAGCTATTTCAAGTGTTCTGCCTATACTCATACTGTTAAGAGCGCCACGATTAGCAGCATCTTCACTAGCATTACTCCAAGACTCAATGTATTGCTCGGCTTGTTCTTTAGGGTAAATACTTTCTATATATTCTTTATTAATTTCAAAACCAGGCGGAGGCTGAAGGGTTAAGGCCATAGCATCTATAGCTTCGGTTAAGTCTTTTGCAGCAACATTTTGCGCTCTATTTATTTCTTTATTTAAACTGTTTTCTAATTTAGTATTGAAGGCAAGATTTGCTTCATAAGTCGCACCTGGCAATGGTGTTTTTTCATAAATTTTAAGAAGTGCTTTTTTCGTATTAATGCTACTTGCATTATCATAAGTGTAAATTCTGTTTTCTCGCACTGCTTTGCTTAACGTACTATCAGCAACCTTTTTAGCATTTTTTTCACTTACACCAAGAGCTATTAAATCATTAACAAACTTGCCAGCCGCTAGTTCAATTTTTTCTTCATTAAACCTTTCTGATAATGCCATATCGATTATTTCTTGTGCGCCAATTTCAGTAATTTCCTTTACCCGATTAGCAGCAACTACTGTTGCTTTTCTTGTAGCAATATCGGAATATCTACCTTGATAGGTCATTGCGCTATCGCTTAGTCGAGCGGAAAGAACACCAGCAGCAACAGGATCAATTTCCTGCAATGATGCAGCATACCCATTTTGAATATCAGCTATTGATTCTTGAAACACAGACATAGGCATATCGTCTTTATCAGCTTCACGAACAAGGTTTTGATAATCTTGTTTTGCAAGACTTTCTATTTCTACAACAGCAATTCTATTTGCAGCATCAAATGCGGCACGTTCCTCAATGTTAGTAGGCCCACCAGCCTCCCTAAGAGCCGTTAAGGTGGGTAAAGCGCCATCTTCGCGCACTGACTCCTGACCACGGGTTTCGGCTTCAGCAGCGGCTTGTTTAAAGGCAAAGTCAGACATACGGTCAAGTTGCTGAGAAATGTTCTGGCCGAGCCTTGCTTGCTCTCGCGCAGCAGCAAAATCCATCTGTTGGGGCTGTCGCGTTTTTAAACCAATTCTCTGATATCGTGGAAGGATTGCCATTTTTTTACCTTAAATTACCTGTCCGTATCTATATGCACCAGAGCCTATTGTTCCAGCAGCAGATACATAAGAGTTTAATTGTGCAGCATTTCCAGCAGCTTGATATATACCAGCTTGTGCGCTGCCTTGCCCTAGCGCCATAACAGCATTATCGGCAGCTATATTAAATTCTCTAATACCCTCACCCATTGCAAACCTTTGTAGTGTAGCCGCAGATCCAGAAGTAGGATCAACACCGCCAGCCCCAGCCCTAGCAACAATAGCAGATAATGTTTCATTTAATCTTCTTAATGCTTCACTGCCCTTTTGCTTATAAGCAATAGCCTGAGATCTGCCACGAAGCTCTGCTTGGGCAGCTTGTTGCTCATACTGACGCTTCTGGGCAGCACCAGCAGCTAATGTTCCAACGGCTGATATTCCAGTTGTTAATGCCATTCCAGCGCCAGACGCTAAAAATGTTCCAGCCGAAGCTGCCGCTGTTGTTGCTGCCGCTGTTGCTGTTGTTGCTAATGGAGCTAAAAAAGCCATATCTAATTCCCTACGCTTAAACGATACTCAAGACCCAGAACGGTCATTTTTAATGGTACACTCTGGCTTATTGTTATCTGTCCGGTTTGACTAAACCCTAAAAATCCATTTGCTGTTTTCATGCCCGTAAATGGAACAACCGACTTACCAAGTACATCTTCACCAAATTTTCTAAATGGAATTAATTGTCCGTTAATTGTCATGTTCTGAGTTTCGTTTACAAGAGCATCGACTTGGATAATACGTTTTTTAAAACCTTGAACAGATCCAGAAGATAGCACTGGCTCAGAAGGCATTGTCTTAACTGTAACAGTGTAACCTAACCCAACCTCACCGCCCCTTGTTGTTGCTGGGGCCGTGGCAAAAGAAACAACTCCGTTTGGAGGAACCGTTTGATTAGGATCTACAAGACCATCACGAACTATAGAAACTGTTTCGCCTCTAAGATGTGGCATATGGATATTGGGGTCTGCACTTGTTTTGGCAGCATCGGTTGTAAAGGTATCGTCAAATTTTTCTAACGAATAACGAGGATTACCGTCTATTGTTCTTTTTACAATTACATAAACATCTGAAATTTCAACAGAGACAGCAACAAATTCTCCATCTGTTGTAAACCTACTTGGTGCAATAACATTCTGACCCACCAGGATAGAATAGACAGCCATAGAGCCATCTTCACCATTAACAATGAATATACGGTCAGATTCATCTGTAGACGAAGCTCTACGCGCTGCCATGTCTATAGGCGTTTTTAAAAGATGAGAGCTTAGAGTGGATAGAGGCTGAACCTGGTAAGACGCTGTGTTATCTCCATACTGAAAAGCATTAAGAGATTTACCCTGTCTTTGAATAAACAAAGTTGCACCGTTTAGATCTTCAATCGGAATGCCAGGCTTCGCTCCTAATCTTGTTTGAGGGCGAACAAAAAACGATGAAGGTGTGATTGGCGTATCAGTAGACTGAGTAACAGCAAACTCTGCTCCAGTAGTAAATATTCTTAAATCATTACCAGAGAATAAATTAATAATACTGTTTAATTGGTTTGTGTTTATTGTTGCTTCAACGCTTTCATCATCAAGACCAGTGCCAACATTGAAGTTAAAAAAGTCAATTACCTGGGAACCCCATATAGTGTTGATACGAGACTTAGACCCACCAAAATATAAACGTCCCTCATGGAACGCCGCAGACTTAGCCCAGCCGCGTGTATTAGACCAAACATCTTCATACCCGTTTTCGCTTTCCCAATTTCCAGAGGTAATCGCACTACCATCAAAAAACGGAACCTCAACAACAGCCCTCATTTCTGTATTTGAAACAAACTCAACATAACGAGCGCGTCCGAATGTGCTTGTAACTTGAGCGTATGAGCCAACAGCAGCAGCTTCAAATGGTTGAACGCTATATGATGAACCGTTATTTGGCGCAGTGTCCCAAGCTGGATAAACTGTAGCAAGCTTAGAAGATCCTACATAATCTTGAATAACTCTTGTTTGCCCAGCGCCAGTACCAGATGTAATTTTAACATACATTCCATTTGGTTGGTCATTAGCAGAAAACGAACTAGAAGATTTTAATGTAATTGTACTTGCACCACCAGCTTGTGCTGTACCTGTGTCGGTTGTTTGGGCGCTTGCTGTAATGGTAATGTTGCCCGTAGCGCCAGATGGTGTAATTGTAAACGTAGGGCTATGAGTTGTTAAAGCATACGCATATTGAGGCACATTCTTTAATGGTAAGTTTTCTAATGTCCAAGATGTATCACTGTTTCTAATTAATCTTTTAGTCTGCAAATCTTCATGGCAAAGAATAAGAGTATCGACTGCCTGAGTATAATTTATTTCGTCTAACATATTGGTAGTGCTGCCCGTACCATCCGTAATGTCAGTTGCAGTAATAAAATCATCAGTGCCGCCATTAAGGTTTTCTTGCTGAACTCCGTTTTTAAAAACAAAGATCTTTTGATGAACAAAAACTAAACTGTAACTGTCGGTAACACTAAATTCAAAAGGAATAATTTTAAAAACTTGAAACGCATTTACGAAGTCATGGCAAAACTTGAGGCCAGGTCTACGTTTAAAACCACCTTGCGGTTGAATAACTACATTTGTAGCTTCCTCTAAAGCATTTTGATATTGCTGTAAGTCAGTACGCGCACGAACCAAAGGATCAAGTTCACCCACCGAAAAGTTGGTTTGGAATTGAACAACGCGCATTTTAAGCCCTCACGTTGATTAACGAATAATCCTCAATAACTTGTGGTAAACTACCACGGCTATCAATATTAATTGATTCACGCATTAGGCCACCACGATTTGCATCTGCCGGTGAGCCAAATGCTAACGCTCTAAAGTAATCTGATTTAGCAACTTGATCTGTAATTACAAAACCTAACTCTGCTGCTAAAGCTGTACGAAGCAAACGCACAAAATAAACTGGCATTTTGCTTTCTAATACCGTTGCCTGGTAATCAATATATACAGTGTCAAAGTTTGTGTATAACTGATCTGCGTATATTTCCCAACCGTAGTTAGCTGGTTGTTGATTGGTTCCACTGCTAGTGAATAGTGCAACCACGCCAGAGAGCATATCGCCTGGAAGCTGATAAGCATACTTCCATTCATTAGTTGGAGCATCAGCTAGTCTAGCTAGCTGTGTTTTTTTAAGGCTCCAAGTCCACATATAATTTGAAATTATATTATCGCGTAGATCTGGATATAAACGATCACAAGCAAGTGCTGCGTCTGTACCTTCTGTAAAAGATGAGATTGGTGATGCACCCAAAAGAATTAAAGCATCCGAGCAAATAGAAACAGAAGAATCGCCAACAGCCATATTTATCTCCAGAAGGTTGGAAAGGGGCGCCGGAGCGCCCCAAGCCTTTAGGTTACACCAATTGCTGTTCCAGCAGTAACATCGACAACAGTGCCGTTGTTGCTTAAAACTATGCTTAGTGTTGCTGTAGGGGTGTTCGTATCATAATGATAAAGAAGATCACCAACAGCAAGCGTATCAGCTAGACTGTTAAAGTAACCAGCACCCGTTACAGTTGCTTTAGCTTCTGCACTAATATAGGAATACATACTTGGCGCGTTCCCTTTCTTAGATGCAGCTATGGTTGCAAAACCAGCTTGAGTAAATGCCATTGAATAATACCCCTATTCAGTACAGTTGATTTGAACAATGCCTTCGCCATCAATAGCAACAGATCCAGCGGAGAACATTGAGCTTACCAAGAAAGATGTTTTCTCTGGTACATAGTTCACTTCTGTTTTCTGAGACATTGATTCAGCGTAACCCATTGAGTCTTTATGCCAAGCAAAGCATGAACGTGTGCCTGGCTTTGGAACGCCGCCTTCGTCACGATCACCCATAGAGAGGATAGTGAAACCCATGAACGTGTTGATTTCTCCACGAACAAGAGCCTTTACAGAAGCAAAGTCCTGGCTGGTTATCTCTGTTTCGCCCAGCAAAGCATCAAGCTGAGATGAGTTCATTAGTAGATAACGACCTTCGGCTGGAACATTTTTGGCGTTCATCGCTTTAGAAGTAGCGCGAAGCTTTTCAATGTTCATGTTTGTATTACCACCTGGTCCCACTGTAGTAGCAACAGTTGTGCCAGCATTGCCAACAAACGCATCAATGCAAAGCTGGTCCATACGACGAGCAATAGATTTTGATACAACTTGAACCAATTCTGAACGCTCATCAAAGTTGATGTGAGACTGTTGGAATATGTCAGAGTATTCAGCAGCAATGAAATCTGACATTGTTGCAGTGACCTGACTATAGGTTACGTTTAATGGTGTTACGTCTGTTTGCGGTACGCGAACAGTAGCAACTCCTTTTCCAATTTTTGGAAATTTAACAGTATTACCGGCCACGCCTGTGCGTGTACGCATTGTACCACGAAGTAGTGACTCGGCTTGATACGCTTGCTTAACCTCTGAATCGAACAGGGTAACAAACGCCGTTGTGACGTTCTGCGCCATTGCAGATACCTCCTATTGAGTTTCAACAAAACGCGATCCGTTATCCGATAGTCGGGCGATCCGCTTGCGCATCATGGCCGCGCCAGCCAGTAGATTACTACATTTAACGGGCCGGACGCGGTTAGCCGTTGAAGCTAAAATACACGCAAGCGATATTTATTGCAACCCCTAAGAGTTAGCTTGCATCCATTGGTTTTCTATTTTGGTTCGCCAAGGTGCATCTGTTTTCCATCTAGGATCAGAAATAGCTGACTCAAGATCTTCTTTTGTCATTTCTGGTTTGTTCACAACAGGAGCTATAGGAATGTTTTCATTTGTAAGAGATTGATGATATTTTACAAACGCATTGATAGCATCAGCATTGTTTAAAGATCCAGCTAATGACTCACGCTCTGAGTTTGTTAAAGGAACTTTCATCAAGTTTCTTTCTACCATTTGGATTTTTTCTTGCGCGTTTTTACCGAGCTTTTCCATTTCAACGCGCTGATCATACTCCATGCTTTCTTGCTCTTGCTTAGACAGAGCAAGTACACGCGAAGCCAAATCCTCGAAAGCGTCCTGGCTAATTCCATTTTCTTTAGCCCATTCCTGATATACTGAAACAGTTGGGTCTTCCGCATCCAGACCTTGATCCGAAAGGCCAGATACATCGTACTCATCTGGCGCTTTATGTTTGCCAGATTTAAATTTCTTTTCAAGTTCTGCATAACTTTTTGCAAG
>UPTN01000608.1_pt1 | contig 17906 bp, 11 predicted proteins | sample 2160111 | NCBI WGS metagenome assembly UPTN01 (sample SAMN06265058, study PRJEB28932) | marine metagenome | isolation source: Columbia River Estuary | place: USA:Columbia River Estuary, USA | collected 2014-05-05
CACTCCTATCGCTTTTTGGGGAAATGGCTGGCCAGAATCAGATACTTATGCTCCAGGATTTTCATATAAATATGGCAAAGATGCTTGTTTAAGAAATCCGGAAGCGATAAAAGCTCAGGAAAATTATTTGGCTCAGTTTTTAAATCATGTAAATCCGTATACAAAAGTTGCTTATAAAAACGAACCAAATATTATTGCGTTTGAAGTGAGTAATGAGCCACACCACAGAGGAAACCCTAAGGAGGTTACCAAATTTATTGAAGGAATGGTAGCTGCAATGCAATCAACAGGCACTAAAAAGCCTATTTTTTACAACATCACTCATGCAGTTCAGTTAAATGAAGCTTATTTTGAAGCTGGAATTCAAGGTGGCACATTTCAATGGTATCCAACAGGATTGGGTTATCAGCGAGAACTTTCGGGTAATTTATTGCCAAATGTGAATGATTATAACATTCCTTTTAATGAAACAATACAAAAAAATCATGGCGCCAAGCTGGTGTATGAATTTGATGCCGCCGATGTTGGAAAATCTTATATTTATCCGGCTATGGCACGAAGTTTTAGAGCTGCAGGCATTCAAATTGCTACCCATTTTTCGTATGACCCAACATTTTTAGCCTATGCCAATACAGAGTACAATACACATTATATGAATTTGGTCTACACACCTCAAAAAGCATTGAGCTTGATGATTTGTAATGAGGTTTTTCATGAAATCCCTATGAATCAATCTTATGGCAAGTTCCCTATAAACAACACTTTTGGAGATTTCAATATCAATTATTTAAACGATTTGGCTGAATACAATTCCGACCAAAAATTTATCTACACAAACAATACCAGTTCAAAACCTAAAAACGAAGATAAACTGACACGAATTGCTGGTTTTGGCAATTCTGAAGTTGTGAAATACGAAGGTACTGGCGCTTATTTTTTAGATAAAATAGCAAGGGGTATTTGGCGGTTAGAAGTAATGCCAGATGCTGTTTGGGTTGCAAACCCATTTGGAAGAAATAGCCTTCAAAAAACAGTGGGCGTTGTTAAATGGGATACTTGGAATATGAATATTCAGCTAAAAGAGCTTGGATCAGATTTTAAGATTGAAGCCATTGACAATGGAAATAATTTTTCAGCAAAAGTTAAAGAAACTTCTTTTTCTATAGCCCCAGGAACTTATGTGATAAGCAAAAAAGGTAATTTAAAAAATGCGGTACCTGCAAGTGAATGGAAAACAGGAAAATTAAACGATTATTTTGCACCTAAAACCACCGTTGATAAAATGTATTTTAAACACATACCAGCTAAAGAAATATCAGAAGGAAATACATTACAAATTACGGCGCAAATTGTAGCTCCTCAATCTCCAAATACAGTTGAACTATGGGCTTTTAAAGGCTATAAAAGGGAGGTGTTAAAAATGGAAAGAAAAGGGTACAATTACACAGCAATTGTGCCAGAACACATGATTGAAACGGGTTATTTGAAATATTATATTGTCACAAAATTTCCAGATAAAACAATAACTTATCCGGCAAATTTGGAAGGAGAACCTTTTGATTGGGATTTTTATGACAGAAATCCATTTGAAGTTCGCGTAGTTCCTAAAAGCTATCCAATAACACTTTTCAATGCTAAAACAGATGCCGATTTGTTAGTGAAAGAATGGCGAAATACACATAAATTAGTGCCAACAATCAATGAAAATGAGGCAGCATATGAATTAAATCTGGAAAAATTATTTGTGCCTGATGCCGAAAACACAAATGCAACCCCAATTTATGATTATTCTTTTAAGCATTTTATCATTGAAGAAATCCAATTTAGAAATGCTGACCTTTCTTCAAAAGAAAATATTGTTTTTTATGGAAATGCACTGAATGATAAGCCATGTAAATTGCAGATTGCTTTTGTCATGAATGATGGAAGTTCGTATGGTGAAGTATTAGAAATTGGAACAGAAATGAAGGCGTATAAATTGAATATTAAAAACCTAAAACCAGTTAAAACGGTTACTTTACCGCGTCCGTTCCCAAGTTTTTTACCATATTATTTAGCGCATAATTTGACTTCTGATTTTGACCTTAAAAAAGTTGAAAGTATTCAGTTTTCTATAGGTCCTAACATTCCAAAAAATGAATTGGAAGATAAGCATGGCATATCCATTATCAGTGTAAAATTAGAATAAATTTTAGTTTTCGGTTGAAAGACTGTCTCTTTCAATTTCTAATGACTCAATTAATAAAGAGTCTTTTACTGCAATATCCAAAGTGTCTTTTTTTGGTGTTGGAACTCCTTTTCGAGATAAACAATCGTATAATTTTAGCACCTCTTTTGAAGGTTTTTTAAATTTTCCGGTCAAATAGTATTTGTAAGAAGGATTGTTGTTGAGAGACTTTAAAAAGTTACCATTCACGGGTAATGCGGTATGCGAACCCTGTCCGTTATTCATTGTTTTAAAGTGAATTGCTGGATTTTCAGCGCCAACCCAAGTGCCAGTAACTAAATTTGATGAAAATGCAAAAAACCAACCGTCTGCTTGCGATTGTGATGTGCCTGTTTTTCCACCCAAATCACTATTGTACAAGCCATAATCGTACTGCAATGATGCGGCAGTACCATTTCTAATGACTTTGCCCAGCATTTCAACCATTATCTCACCCGTTTTTTCAGAATATACAGGTTTGTTGATTTTTTCCTCAAAAATGGGTAGACTTTCGCCTTCTCTGTTTATGATTTTGGTTATAAAAACTTCATGTACGGGTTTTCCATAATTAGGAAAAGTCGTGTAAGCGCGTGCCATTTCTAATAGTGATAATTCAGCAGTACCAAGTGACAAAGAAGCAATTTCGGGTAATTCGGTTTCAATCCCCATTTTTTTAGCCAAATTAATGATGCTTTTTAGGCCTGCTTTTTCCATTAATTGAACTGTAACGGTGTTAGTCGAAGCCGCTAAAGCACCCCAAACACTAAATTCGCCGCCATAAATCCAATCCGAATTTTTAGGCTCCCAATCTTCGTATTGCGGATATTTAATTAAAATATTTGGAAACATATCACAAGGCGAAACACCTTTATCTATAGCTGCTGTGTACACAAAAGGTTTAAAAGTACTGCCTACTTGCCGTTTCGTTCTTACGTTGTCGTACTGAAAATGTTGCTCGTTAATACCGCCAACATAGGCTTTTATATGCCCGGTTTGTGGTTCAATAGCAATAAAAGCCGAATGTAAATAGCGCAAATAATGTTTGATAGAATCTAACGGAGTCATAGATACTTGTTTGTCGCCATCCCAAGTAAATATTTTCATAGCAGTTTCTGTATTAAAATTGGCTCTAATATTGCTTTCGGAAATTCCTTTTTCTTTTAAACGTTTGTATCGACCTGAATTTTTAATCGCATTTTCGAGTACAATAGGGGTCTCTCCCCAAGGCTCTTCATTATACCATTCCGAATCAAATTCGCCTTGTAATTTTTTCAATTGTTTTTTTAAAGATTCTTCTGCATATTGCTGCATTTCGTAATTCAAAGTGGTGTAAATTTTCAAACCATCTTTATATAAATCATAATTTTTACCACTTGGTTTTTTGTTAGCCGCCAACCACTTATTCATTTCTTTACGCACATATTCAGTAAAGTACTTTGCTTTACCAACGTGCCGTACCAATCTTTTTTCATTGGTAACAACAGGTAATAATGAAAGGGAATCATTTTCTTCTTTGGTAATAAAATTATTGTCTTGCATTAATTTCAAAACAATATTTCTTCGTTTTTTTGACGCCTCAGGAAACTTAATTGGGTTGTAAGTATTACTGGCTTTTAGCATGCCAATTAAAACAGCACTTTCTTCAATAGTTAATTTTGATGCTGTTGTTCCAAAAAAGCGGCGTGCCGCACTTTCTAACCCGTATGCCGATTGACCAAAAGGCACGGTGTTAAAATAAAATTCAATTAATTGTTCTTTTGTAAACTGTTGCTCTAATTTATAAGCAGCAACCATTTCTTCTAATTTATTAATAGGGGTAGATAAAAAGCGATGATTTTGACGAGGGAAATAATTTTTAACCAACTGTTGGGTAATGGTACTTCCACCACCAGCACTCTTATCGCCCATTATAATTGTTTTAACCAAAACGCGAAATAAACTTTTAATATCTACGCCGCTATGTTCAAAAAAACGGCTGTCTTCAGTAGCAATTAAACCATTTACAAGCTGTTTTGGAATGGAGTCGTACGGAATGTTAATTCGATTTTCCTTATCAAATCTATACAGCAAAACATTGTCTGAAGAATAAACTTCTGAAGCCTCCATATTTTGAAAAAAAGTCACTTCTTGATAGGTTGGTACACGACCAAAATAGCCTCGGTATGTGGCGATAATAAAAACAAAAAACAAAAAAACACCTAAAATGAAGGCGTAAATTAAACCCTTTTTGAAAGTAAAATTTTTAAAATTGAATTTTAAAAGTATTTTTTTGATGCTGCTTAGTATGTTTTTCATTTATATTGAAATAAGAGCTAGTAAAAGTCTTCTATTTTTTTGAAATTTTGACGAATACCATATTTTTTTCTTGCACAAAATAAGATTTTCTATTCGTTTCACCATAATTTTCAATCTTGAACTTGTTTATAAAAGTATTTTTTTGGTTGAAAAACAATACTTTTGTTAAAATTACTGTTTTAAATGAAAGGATTTTTTCAAAAAATAAAAAGGGTGATTATAAAAACAATCATCGCTTTTTTTACTATTTCAATAGTTTCTGTGATCGTATATAAATGGGTTCCAGTGCCTTTTACTTCATTAATGCTTATAAGAAATGTAGAGCATTGGTCTAAAGGTGAGAGCGCTAATTTTAGTCATAATTGGGTGGCTATAAATGAAATTTCACCGAATTTGGCAAAGGCAGTAATTGTAAGTGAAGATCAAAAATTTATGGAACATTTTGGTTTTGATTTAGCCGCTTTGGAAAAGGCCTACGAAGGCAATAAAAAAGGAAAAAGAATAAAAGGAGGCAGTACCATAACACAGCAAACTGCTAAAAACGTTTTTTTATGGCCAAAACGCAGTTATGTTAGAAAGGGTTTTGAAGTGTATTTTACTTTTTTAATTGAAGTAATTTGGAGCAAAGAGCGCATTATTGAAGTTTATTTAAACAGTATTGAAATGGGGAATGGTGTTTTTGGTGCCGAAGCGGCGTCCCAACATTGGTTTAGAAAACCAGCCTCAAAATTAAATGCTTATCAAGCGGCTTCTATTGCCGCAATTTTACCGAATCCCAGAAAGTATAAAGCAACTAATTCATCGTCCTATATTGAGAAAAGAAAAAGTTGGATTGTACGGCAAATGGGTTTTTACGGACCTTTAAAATTTGAATAAAAACAAAAAAGCTCACAATTTGTGAGCTTTTTTTAATTAGTTAGCGGTAAATATTATTTATTTTCAGCGTATAATTTTTCTACGTGATTCCAGTTAATTACATTAAAAAATGCATTGATATAATCTGGTCTGCGGTTTTGATAATTTAGATAATAAGCATGTTCCCAAACGTCAATACCTAAAATAGGAAAGCCTCCACAGCTAACACCTGGCATTAATGGATTGTCTTGATTTGGAGTAGAACAAATTTCTACTTTTCCACCTTTATGCACACATAACCATGCCCATCCTGATCCAAAACGAGTGGCAGCAGCTTTTGCAAAAGCATCTTTAAAAGCATCAACTGATCCAAATGCAGCTTCAATAGCAGCTCTTAATGCTCCAGATAAATATCCTTTTCCTTCAGGATTCATAACATCCCAATACAAACCGTGATTGTAAAAACCACCACCGTTATTTCTAACTGCTGCATTGTTCATATCCAATCCTCCTAATATTTCTTCAATAGATTTTCCTTCTAAAGCTGATCCAGCAATAGCATTGTTCAAATTGTTGGTGTATCCTGCATGGTGCTTAGAGTGGTGTATTTCCATTGTTCTAGCATCAATATGTGGTTCTAACGCGTCATAAGCGTACTGTAATTTTGGTAATTCAAAAGCCATAGTTGTAATTTTTAAGTTAAACGTATCTATTTGTAAAGGTAACGAACGATTTCCATAAAGAAAAATGTAAAAAATCGAAACTTTTTATAGTATTATATATAAATACTATTCAGCAAGGTTTAAGTGATCAAAATGAATTTACAAAATGAATGTCACTAAAAATATGAATAGTTTTTAATTTTCTATCAAAGCATAATCCCCATCTTGAGGATATTTTGCCATAAATTCTTCTGCTTTATCAACCATTTTTTTACTTCCGCAGAAAAAAGGAACACGTTGATGTAATTCGGTTGGTTTAATATCTAAAATTCGTCTGTATCCATCTGAAGCTTTTCCATTTGATTGTTCAGCTAAAAAAGCCATGGGGTTACATTCGTATAACAAACGCAATTTACCTTTTGGACCAATTGAACTTGTTGGGTACATATAAATTCCGCCTTTGATCATATTTCTATGAAAATCTGAAACCAATGATCCAATATAACGCGAAGTATAAGGTCTGTTATCTTTTTCCTCCTGACAATATTTTAAATAATCTTTAACGCCTTGTGGAAAATGCACGTAATTCCCTTCGTTTATAGAGTAAATTTTTCCATCTTCAGGGTGTTTCATATTTGGATGTGATAAATAAAATGTCCCTATTGCAGGGTTCAAGGTAAATCCATTTACACCATGACCAGATGTTAAAACCAACATTGTTGAAGTTCCATAAACTACATAACCCGCAGCAACTTGTTGATTTCCTCTTTGTAAAAAATCAATTTTTTCAACAGGTGTGCCTATTGGAGTAACACGTTTATAAATTGAAAAAATAGTTCCAACAGAAACATTTACATCAATATTTGAAGAACCGTCTAGGGGATCCATCAATACGATGTATTTATTTTCGTTGGTGCCATGTCTGCCTTTAATTGTAACGAAATCATCCTCTTCTTCACTTGCAATCCCACAAACAATTTCACGGTTTATCAATGTTTGCATAAACACGTTATTTGCATAAACATCTAATTTTTGTTGATCTTCACCTTGAATATTTGTTTCGCCAGCATTACCAGTAATATCAACCAAACCAGCCTTATTCACCTTATAATTAACAACTTTTGCAGCTAATTTAATGGAGCTAATCAATCTGTTAAATTCCCCAGTAGTTGATTTGTAATGTTTTTGATTTTCAATAATGAATTCACCTAAAGTTAAATTTTTATTTTTCATGGAGAAGGTTAAGTTGATTGTTTTTACAAATATCGAGAAAATTAATTTGAAAAATAGAATGTTTGTAAGATAGTTTGAACAAAGATTTTTTACTTTAGCATTATTAAAAAAGCTAAAATGAATTTTACAATTAGAGAAGGGAGAAAGCAAGATATGCCTTCGGTTTTAAAATTAATACAAGAATTGGCACATTTTGAAAAGGAGGCTAATGCTGTGGTGGTTACAGTTTCGGATTTAGAGAGTGATGGATTTGGAAAAAGGCCTTTATTTAAAACTTTTGTAGCTGAAATAAACAATGAAATTATTGGAATGGCATTGTTTTACCCACGATACTCGACTTGGAAAGGACCAACAATACATTTAGAAGATTTAATTGTAACCGAAGAAAAAAGAGGATTGAAAATAGGTACTGCGTTGTATAAAAAAGTAATGGAATATGGCTTTAAGAAAGGTGTAAAACGTATTGAATGGGTGGTGCTAGATTGGAATACTCCAGCAGTTGAGTTTTATAAAAAAACGGGAGCAAAAGTATTAAGAGATTGGGATACCGTGCAGTTAGAAGGTGATGCGATTGAAAATTATGTAAATACAATGTAATTTATGAAGATTTTTAAGTTTGGTGGCGCATCGGTAAAAGATGCTGAAAGTATAAAAAATGTTGTTAAAGTTTTAAGGCACGAAGGTTTTGAAAATACATTAATTGTCATTTCTGCGATGGGGAAAATGACCAATGCTTTTGAAGAAGTTGCCACTGCGTATTACCAAAAATCGAATGATTTACCTCAAAAAATTGAATTTGTAAGAAATTATCATTTGAATATTATAAATGATTTATTTTTGGAAGCACAACAAACTGTTTTGTTTGAAATTGAACAACTTTTGGGCAGATTAAGTGGGTTTCTAATCACCAATAAATCTAAAGATTACAATTATATTTATGACCAGATTGTTGGTTTTGGAGAATTACTTTCAACTAAAATTGTAAGTATTTATTTAAATAAAGATGGCGTTCAAAATAAATGGATTGATGTTAGAGATTTTATTAAAACCGACACCAATTATAGAGATTCTTATGTGAACTGGAAGACAACTTCAAAAAATATTGAAAAATTAGATGTAAATCAACTTTATATTACTCAAGGTTTTTTAGGTAGTACTTCAACAAATAAAACAACTACATTAGGGCGTGAAGGGTCAGATTATACAGCAGCTATTTTTGCATATTGCTTAAATGCACAAAGTTTAACCATTTGGAAAGATGTTGACGGCGTTTTAAATGCCGACCCGCGTTATTTTGAAAGCACAACCTTGTTACAGCAAATTTCGTATAGTGAAGCCATTGAAATGGCTTTTTATGGCGCTTCTGTAATTCATCCAAAAACATTAAAACCTTTAGAAAATAAAAATATTCCTTTGTATGTTCGCTCATTTTATAATTTAGAAAAAATGGGTACCTGTGTAAGTAAAGGTCATGATTTAGTGCCAGAGACTTCTTGTTTTATAGTAAAACAAGCACAAATTTTGGTTTCAATAGCTGCATTGGATTTTTCGTTTATGGTAGAACATAACCTAAGTGATATTTTTATTTTGTTGCATAATTATAAGTTGAAGGTAAATTTAATTCAAAATTCAGCCTTGAGTTTTTCAGTATGTATAGAAGATAAATTCAATAATTTTCAAGCATTTATTTCCGAAATTAAATTGAAATATAAAGTCAGCTATATTGAAAATGTTTCATTGTATACAATAAGGCATGCAACACCAAATGCGATTGCTGAAATTGAACAAAAAGGGGAAATTTTGCTAAAACAAGCAACGAAAGGTACTGTTCAGGTTATAATGCAATAATTTTATGTATTTTTGCAGTTATGTTAATTTTTATTAAATGAGCTTAGTTACCCCCAAAGAAGTCGCCAAAGTAATAAACGTAGATAAATATGGATTTATTGGTACTTTTTTAGGCTGGATACTTATGAAATTGCTGAGACTTTCTAAAATCAACAGAACCTACAATAAGCATAAACATTTAGAAGGGTTACCGTTTTTTTTAGCGCTGTTAGACGATTTTCAAATTAAATTTGAAATACCGGATGAGGACTTAGAAAGAATTCCAAAAGACGGTGCCTTTATTACCGTTTCCAATCATCCCCTTGGAGGTATTGATGGCATTTTATTGTTAAAATTATTGTTAGAAAAAAGACCTGACGCTAAAACGCTGTCTACTTTTTTAATGTATAGAATTAAGCCTATGAGGCCTTATATGTTGCTTGTAAATCCGTTTGAAGATAAAAAAGATGCACAATCCAGTTTAACGGGTTTAAAAAACGCCATTTTCCATTTAAAAGAAGGACATCCGCTTGGTATTTTTCCTGCAGGGGAAGTTTCAACCTATAAAGATGGAAAATTAATTGTAGACAAGCCTTGGGAAGAGGGCGCAATTAAGTTGATAAAAAAGGCGAAAGTTCCTGTAATTCCAATCTATTTTCACGCCAGAAACAGTAACTTTTTTTACTTTTTAGCTAAACTAAATCCAATGTTGCGTACGGCAAAATTACCGTCTGAATTGCTTACACAAAAAGGACGCGTAATTAAAGTCAGAATCGGAAAACCTATCTCGGTAAAAGATCAAGAGGAGTACACAAATACACAAGATTTTGGTGATTTTATTCGTAAAAAAACGTATATGTTGGCAAACCCATTTGAAAAGGAGTTTAAACCATTAAGTACGCCATCACTAAAAATATCAAAACAGCCAAAGGAAATAGTTAGGCAAAAAAACAATCATAAAATTATTGAGGAAGTTGACAAGTTAAGAGATCACAATTGTCGTTTGTTAAAAAGTAAAAATTACGAAGTGTTTTTTACCCCTAGTAAAGCCATTCCTAATTTAATGTTTGAAATTGGTCGTTTAAGAGAAATTACTTTTAGAGAAGTTGGAGAAGGAACCAATGAATCGATAGATTTAGATGCTTTTGACGGTTATTATCATCATTTGTTTTTATGGGACAATGAAGCTGAAAAACTAGTAGGTGCTTACCGAATGGGTTTAGGGAAAAATATTTATAAAAGATACGGCATTCAAGGGTTTTATGTACATACCTTATTTAGATTTGAGTCAGAATTGTACCCAATGTTGGAAAATTCTATTGAAATGGGGCGCGCTTTTATTATTGCTGAATATCAGCAAAAACCAATGCCTTTGTTTTTACTTTGGAAAGGAATTGTACACGTTACTTTAAGATATCCAGAGTATAAATATTTAATTGGAGGCGTAAGTATTAGTAATAAGTTTTCAAATTTCTCAAAATCATTAATGATTGAGTTTATGAAATCTCATTATTATGATCCTTATATTGCTCAATACATTCATCCAAAAAAGGAGTACAAAGTTAAATTAAAAGATGCAGACAAAGATTTTGTTTTTGATGCCACGAAAGCTGATATGAACAAATTTGATAAGATAATTGATGAATTGGAACCTGGTACGCTTCGCATTCCGGTTTTAATTAAAAAATATGTAAAACAAAATGCCCGTTTGGTGGCGTTTAATGTTGACCCTAAATTCAACAACGCTATTGATGGCTTGATGTATATTAGAATATCTGATATTCCTGATAGTACTGTAAAACCTGTTATGGAAGAATTTCAGGCTGAATTGGAAAATAGCTTAGATAACGGAAATAATGAAATTGAAACTGAAAAAGACACTAAACTTTAATAGTTTCTAAAACCATTCTTTTTTATTGATTTGGTACATATAAACAAACTCTTCATCAGTTTTTGTTAAATAAATAATGCCTTCAATTAACCCAATAAGTCCGGTTATTCCTCCGCCAATTCCGCAAGTTATTATTGTAATTACCAACATAACAATGCCTTGATTTGTATAGCCAAGCACAAATTTGTGAACGCCAAAGGCACCTAAAAGAATGCCTAAAATCCCTGCAATTACGCGTTTACTTTCTTCGCTGCTTTTTGGAACAATATGCCCGTTTTCATCAATTATTTCCATAACTATTTTAGTTTGAACAATAAAATTATGAAATTTTATAGAAATGCAGCGTCAATTGGCTCCCAAAGTTCAATTTTATTTCCATCAGAATCTAAAATCCAGGCAAATTTACCATACTCATATGCTTCAGTTTCGCCTATAATAGTAACACCTTCGGTTTTTAATTTAGCTATAAGTTCATTTAAATTATGAACTCGGTAATTAAACATAAAATCTTTTTTTGAAGGTTCAAAATAATGGGTGTCACTGTTAAAAGGGCTCCATTGTGTGCTTGCTTCTTTTCCGTTCTTATCTTTCCACCAAAAAGTACATCCGTAATCGTCAACATTAAATCCTAAATGATTTTTATACCATTTTTTTAATTTTGAAGGGTCATCAGTTTTAAAAAACAAGCCGCCAATTCCAGTTACTCTTTTAAAAACTTCATGAGTTTTTGGTTTTCCTTCAGCGTAAAAAATATTTTCAACTTTAGCTACAATTGTTTGTGCTAATTTCACTTTCGATTCCACAGTCCAACCAGCAACATGGGGTGAAAGTAATACGTTTTCTGCATGAATTAAATATTCAAAAGCTTCTGGTAAATTATCATTTTCAAATAAGTTTTCAAAAGATAATTTTTCATATTCCAAGACGTCTAAGCAAGCGCCTAATATTTTTTTTCCAATAAGTGCTTCAACCAAATCGTCAGTTACAACTGCCGATCCTCTGGCGGTATTAATCAAATAAAAAGGCTTTTTAAAATTTTGAATAAATTTGGTGTCCACCATATGATGAGAAAGTTCATTAAAAGGGGTGTGTAAACTTAAAATAGTTGTTTTTTCTTGTAACTCTTCTAATGAAACTTGTTTACAGTTTTCATCACCAACACCATTTTTAAGATCGTAACAAAGTACTTCAACATCAAAACCTTTTAATTTTTTAGCGAAGGCTTTACCCATATTTCCGTAGCCAATAATTCCAACAGTTTTTCCATCTAATTCAATACCTCTGTTGTCTTCACGCAGCCATTTCCCTTGCCTAATTTCTAAATCAGCTTTTTTAATGTTATTAAACAAAGACAATAACATCCCTAAGGCATGTTCTCCTACTGCATTTCTGTTACCCTCAGGTGCTGCAATTAAATGTATTCCTTTTTTTTCGGCATATTCCACATCAATGCTTTCAAGTCCTGCACCAACTCGAGCAATAAATTTTAAATTGGGGGCCTTGTCTAAAAATTGTTGATCAATTTTAAATCGGCTTCGTATAACAATACCATTGTAATTTTCAATTTTTTCTTCAATTTGTTGTTTTGTAGAAGTATAATCTTCATCACAAATACAACCTAATTTTTCTAGGCCATTTTGAAGTATTTTATGATTGGTATCTATTAAAAGAACCTTCATTAATATTGTTCTTTTTTATTTGGGAAATCTTTGCTTTTTACATCGGTAATATAACTTTCAAAAGCGTTTGTCATATCGGTATATAAATCTAAATAGCGGCGTAAAAACCGTGGATGAAATTCGTGGGTCATGCCTAGCATATCATGCGTAACTAAAACTTGTCCGTCAACACCATTTCCAGCACCAATTCCAATTACAGGAATTGATAAACTTTCAGCAACTTCTTGGGCCAATTTTGCAGGAATTTTCTCAAGAACTAAAGCAAAACAACCCAATTCTTCTAGTAATTTAGCATCAGATTTTAACTTATTAGCTTCTTCCTCTTCCCTGGCTCTAACCGTAAAAGTTCCAAATTTATAAATAGATTGCGGGGTTAAACCCAAATGTCCCATAACAGGTATTCCGGCAGTTAAAATTCTTGAAATAGACTCTGCAATTTCACTTCCACCTTCTAATTTTACAGAGTGACCGCCTGATTCTTTCATAATTCTAATAGCCGAGTCAAGAGCACTTCTAGAGTTTCCTTGATAGCTACCAAAAGGCAAATCAACTACAATAAGTGAGCGATTGGCACCTCTTACAACCGAACTTGCGTGATAAATCATTTGATCTAAGGTAATTGGTAAAGTGGTTTCATGACCAGCCATTACATTTGAGGCCGAATCACCTACTAAAATAATATCAATACCAGCATTATCAACAATTTTTGCCATGGTATAATCATAGGCAGTTAACATGGCAATTTTCTCACCATTGTTTTTCATTTCGGTTAATGATTTTGTGGTAATTTTTTTGTAACTCTTTTTTGCAGTTGACATTGGTTTATTGTGTTTATAAAGAAAGGGTAAAAGTAGTGAAAAATCAGATTTATTTATAACTTGTTTAAAACAGAGTTTAATATTTAAATAAAATAGTTGAAAACGCAAAAAATAAAGCAAAAGTTTGACCATGCTATAAATTAAAATTATATTTACTTTTTAAGTATATTTTTTCAAAAATGGTCAACAAAAATTCAGCAGAATACATTGAAGAATTAGAGAACAAAATTGTTGATCTAAGTTTAAAATTGAAAGGAAAAAGCAATCAGCTAAAAAATATCGAAAATGAAAATTATGAACGGATTAGAAAATTGGTTCATAATTTAAAAAACCCTATAGGTATAGCTTATTCATTTTCTGAAATGATTGCTGAGAGCAGTGAAAAAATTTCAAAAGAGAAACTTGAAAAATACACGGATATTATTCAAAAGTCTACAGATTTTTCTATAGAAATATTGAACGCACTTGCAAGTCTGAACAGACTTAAATCACCTAAATTTAAGCTTAATTACCAAAATTCAAACTACTGTGAATACATAACCAATGTTGTAAATAAGTTTAAAACAGAAAAGGACAACAGGGATATTTCAATTGAAATGAATGTTCCAAAAAATTCAGTTTTTTTAAGTTTTGATATCAATGAAATAAGCCATGTAATTGATAATATATTGAGCAATGCTATGCGTTTTTCATCAAATAGCCCAACAGTTAGCATTGCTGTTATTGAAACTGAAAAAACAGTTGAAACCATAATAACGGATCAGGGAATTGGAATTTCAGAATCGGATTTGCATCATATTTTTGATGAATTTTGGGTTGTAAATACCTATTCAGAAAACAACAATAAATGTGTTGGATTGGGTTTGGCAATTGCCAAAATAATTGTTAATTATCACAATGGTGAAATCAAAGCTAGTAGCAGTTTAGGAAAAGGAACTGCTTTTAGTTTTACGCTTCCTAAAGTTTAACAATAAAAGTTTAACAATAAAATTAATATTTATTGAAAAGTTGTTCATTTTAGTATCAACTTGAATTATAATTATTATGTATATTTATGCTCAAATAAACCCCAAAAAAGCTGAAAATGAAAGATAAAGAGACTTTAAAATCTAATTTTACAGGTTCTGAAAATGATGCTCATCAAGCTTTTAATCAAAAATATTATAGTTTTTTTGAGCATGCTCCGGTTGCAATGTATATTGAAGACTTTTCAAAAGTAAAGGAGTATGTTGCAAAAAAAGCAAAAGAAAGTAATTGTACTATAGAATTGTTTTTAAAGAATAATGCTGAAGTATTTAAGAATCTTCATTCGTTGGTTATTATAAACGATGTTAACACTACCGCTGTAAAATTATACAAAGCAACTTGTAAAAAAGACTTGTTAGAAAATTTAGAAAAAGTATTTACCACTGAGTCATATAAAGGATTTTCAAAATTAGTGAGCGATATTTTAAGCGGAATTAAAGAAACTACTTTTGAAACTGTTAATAAAAATTTAGAAGGGGAAGAGATCAACGTTTTAATAAGATACAATGTTGAAGCAGGAAGTGAGGAAACACTTAAAGATGTAATTGTAACTATTGAAGACATTACCGAAAGAGTAAAAATAAATAAAGCTTTAACCATAAGCGAAAAGAGATATAAGGAATCGCTTGAAATTGCAAAAATGGGGAGCTGGTTTTACGATTTTACCACCAAACAATTATTTTGGTCTGATGAGATTTACAAAATGGTTGATTTACCACCCGATTCTCAGAAACTCAGCTTGGAATATTACTTGTCGTTTGTTCATAAAGAAGATCAAAAAATAGTCAACGATTTTTCTGTTGAAAATTTATTAAAAAGCCCTGATCAAAATTTAAATTATCGCATTAGAACAAAAAAGGGTGAAATAAAACACCTATTCGAAAAAAGAAGTGCAATTATCGAGGATGGAATTGTAAAACGGATTGTTGGTATCTGTCAAGACGTTACCGAAAGAGTTGTTTCAGGTCAAAGTTTAAGTGTAACAAAACAACTGCTGTCAAATACACTTTCAAGCATACAGGATGGTTTTGTAATTTTAGATGAAAATTCTAATTATTTATATGTCAATCAATCAGCTGCCAAACTATTAAGAAAAGAGGTTGGTGAACTTACAGGAAATAATATTTGGAATGAATTCCCTGAGAAAGAAGGAGATTTATTTTATGACAACTATCAAGAAGCTTTCAAAACAAGAAAACCCATTAGTTTTGAAAACTATTTTACACCTTGGAATCGCTGGTTTGAAAATAGGTTAATTCCTTCAAACAATACAATGTTGATATTTTTTCATGAAACAACAGAAAAAAAGGAAACTGAAAATAAAATAAAAGAAGCCTATAACATTATCAACAAAAGTTCATCAGTTGCTATTTTATGCAAAAATGAGTGGGATTTTCCAATGGTTTTTGCTTCCGAAAACAGCGAAAAACTTTTTGGCTATACCAGTGATGAATTATTAAGTGGACAAATTAAAATTTACAATCTGGTTCATCAAGAAGACGTAGGTTTTATTAGAAATCATCTCTTTAAACTTTTAAAAAGTAAAGTTGAAATAGAACCAAAACCAAAAGCATTTAGAATTATTACAAAAAGTGGTGAAATTAAATGGATTGAGACCAGTATTGATATTATTAAAAACAAAAAAAATAACATTACACACATTCAAGGCATTGCTGAAGATATTACTGAACGAAAAATCACAGAAGATTTACTTTTTGAAAGTACACAACGGTTAAAAGATCAATTTAGCAATACACCGTTAGCTTCTATAATGTGGGATTTAGATTTTAAAATTATAGCCTGGAATAATTCTGCAGAAAGAATTTTTGGTTATACAGCCAAAGAAGTGATGGGAAAAGTATGTAAAGATTTATTAACACCATCTCATTTAATAACCGAGATGAAAAATCTAAGGGAAACAGTATTTATTCAGTACGATAGTTTTACAAATACAAACGAAAATATTACAAAAAGCGGAAAAACAATAACTTGTGAATGGTATGGTGTTCCTTTAAAAGATTCAAAAAACAATATAATTGGCTCCGCTTGTTTGGTAGATGATATAACAGAAAGAATAAAAACAAAAAAATTACTAGAGAAATCTGAAAAAAAATACCGAGATATTTTTGAAAAATCTATTGACCCGGTAGTCATCATAAAAGACGGCTATTATGTGGATTGTAATATTTCAACTTTAAAATTGTTTGGGTATACATCGAAAGATTCATTAATTAATATTCATCCTGCAAAGGTTTCACCTGAATTTCAACCCGATGGTCTTAATTCATTTGTGAAAGCAGAGCAAATGATGCAAATTGTTATGGATCAAGGAAGTCACAGATTTAGATGGTGGCATAAACAAAAAAATGGACATGTATTTCCAACCGAAGTTACTTTGACTAAAATTGAAGAAGAAGATAGCAAAGCAACCATTCATGCAATTATAGAGGACATTAGTGAGCGGGTAAAAAAAGAAGAAATAGAAAACATATTATACAACATTTCAAAAGCTGCTTTAAGTATTGACGATTTTACTGAATTTGGATATTTTATTAAAGATGAATTACATAAAATAATTAATACCAGTAATTTTTACATTGCCCTTTACAACGAAGAAAACAATTCATTTCACATGCCAGTTGTGGTGGATGAAAAGGACGATATAACTGAATTTTCAGCGGAAAACACCTTAACAGGCTATGTGTTAAAAACAAAAAAACCGCTGTTATATACAAATGAAACGCATCCACAATTAAAAGAAAATGAACAAATTAATTTAATTGGCTTTGATTCTAAAATTTGGCTGGGTGTGCCACTAAAATCTCAGAATAAAGTTTTTGGTGTAATAGTGGTTCAAAGCTATATCAATGAAAAGGCTTATAATAAAAATGATGTTCAATTATTACAATTTGTTGCCAATCAAATAAGCGGTGCTATTTTAAGAAAAAACACAGATTTTGAATTGAAAAAAGCATTGGCTAAAGCACAGGAATCCGATCGATTGAAATCGGCATTTTTAGCAAATATGAGCCATGAAATTAGAACTCCAATGAATGGTATTATTGGGTTTTCAGAATTGTTTTTAAACCCAGAGCTATCTTATAGCGAAAGAAAAGATTACGCTAAAATTGTGATCAATAGCAGCAAACAATTATTATCTCTTGTAAATGATATTTTAGATATTTCTAAAATTGAAGCTGGAGTTGTACAACTTAATTATGAGGATGTAGTTTTAAACGATTTAATGCATGACTTAGCAGTTTTTTACACGCCATTAGCCAATGAAAAAGATTTAAAATTAAATTGTGTAAAAGGGCTGAGTAAGGTTGATAGTATTATAAAAATAGACAAAACAAAATTAAACCAAGTACTTACCAATTTGTTGTCCAATGCATTTAAATTTACAGATACAGG
>UPTN01000610.1_pt1 | contig 17898 bp, 15 predicted proteins | sample 2160111 | NCBI WGS metagenome assembly UPTN01 (sample SAMN06265058, study PRJEB28932) | marine metagenome | isolation source: Columbia River Estuary | place: USA:Columbia River Estuary, USA | collected 2014-05-05
GGTGTATCTACTAGAAAAATCATTACAAGACATTTAGTTCCAAATGCATTAGGACCAATTATTGTTTCAATGGCAATGATGATTCCAAGTGCGGTATTTACAGAAGCATTCTTAAGTTTTATTGGTATTGGGGTTTCAGCACCACAAGCATCACTTGGTACATTAGCGAATGCTGGTAGAGCAAGTCTTGCATCACATCCATATCAATTATTCTATCCATCAATGGCAATTGCACTTGCAATGCTAGGGTTTAACTTCCTAGGTGATGGTTTAAGAGATGCGCTGGATCCAAGGCTTAGAAAAGGTTAGGTGAAGAAAATGAAAAAGAAGATATTAGAAGTTAAGAATTTAAAAACATCATTTTTCACTCATCTAGGAGAAGTACAAGCTGTTAGAGGTATTAGCTTTGATTTAAATGAAGGTGAAGTACTTGGTATAGTTGGTGAAAGTGGTAGTGGTAAAAGTGTTACAGCGCTTAGTGTTATGAGGTTAATTGATCAACCTGGTAAAATCAAAGAAGGAGAAATCTTATTTGATGGTGTTGATTTAGCTAAAATTAGTAGAGGTGCTATGAAAGATTACAGAGGGAATGAAATTGCGATGATCTTCCAAGATCCGATGACAAGTTTAAACCCTGTATATACAATTAAGAATCAAATGATTGAAGTTATCAGAAGACATACTGATTTATCAAAAGATGAAGCTTTAGAAAGAGCGAAAGATTTACTTAAGATGGTCGGTATTCCAGATCCTGAAACACAAATCAAAGATTATCCTCACCAATTTAGTGGTGGGATGAGACAAAGAGCTTTAATCGCAACAGCGATTTCTTGTGAACCTAAATTATTAATCGCAGATGAACCTACAACTGCATTAGATGTAACAATCCAAGCTCAAATATTAGAATTATTAAGAAAATTACAAGCAGAAACAGGAATGAGTATTATTTTAATTACACATGATTTAGGTGTAATTGCAGAAGTAACTACGCATGTTATCGTTATGTATGGTGGAATGATTATGGAAAAAGGTACTGTAGCTGATATCTTCTATAACCCACAACACCCTTATACAAAAGGATTACACAAATCAATTCCTAAAACGACATCAAAAACAAAAGAAAGATTAATACCTATTGAAGGTTCACCTCCAGATTTAATGAATCCACCTACTGGATGTCCATTTAGTCCTAGATGTGATCACGCAATGGATATTTGTTTAAAACAAGCAGCTCCAGCATTTAAAATTTCTGATACACAGTCATCAGCTTGTTGGTTACAACATGAAGATGCACCAGATGTTGAAGGATTTACAAAAGTTAAGGGGGTTAAATAATGGAACAAAGAAAACCTCTATTAAAGGTAAATAATCTTAAAAAGCATTTTGTTAAGAATTCAGGATTATTTTCAACAAAGAAAAAAATATTAACTGCTGTTGATGGAATAAACTTTGAAATTTTTCAAGGTGAAACATTTGGTTTAGTAGGTGAAAGTGGTTGTGGTAAATCTACAACTGGTAGAACTATTGTTAAATTATATGAAGCAACAGATGGTGAAGTTATTTTTGATGGTAAAAGAATTACAGCTGGGAATAAGGGATTAAAAGATGATTTAAAATCTTATAAAAAAGCTTATAAACTTAAAAAAGCAGAAGTGAAAGCTGATGCCAATTTAACAAAAGAAGAGATATCACAAGAAATTCATGCTATTAATGAAGTATATAAAGATTTTAAAGAAGAGAAAAAGAATGAAATTAATGACAGAAGACATGATACTAAAAACACTTCAAAATCTGTTATGAAAGACATTCAAATGATTTTCCAAGATCCATATGCTTCACTTAATCCTCGTATGACAGTAACTGATATTATTGCTGAAGGTATTGATACTCATGGTATCTTTGATCATACTGATGATCCTGCAGCAGCAAAACAAGAAAAAATATTTGAGTTATTAGAATCTGTTGGACTTAAAAGAGAACATGCATCTAGATATCCACATGAGTTTAGTGGTGGGCAAAGACAAAGAATTGGTATTGCTAGAGCTTTAGCTGTAGATCCTAAATTAATTATTTGTGATGAGCCAATTAGTGCACTTGATGTTTCAATTCAAGCACAGGTAGTAAATATGCTTGAAGATTTCCAAAAGAAAAACGGATTAACATATTTATTTATCGCTCATGATTTATCAATGGTAAAACATATTAGTGATAGAATTGGTGTAATGTATTTAGGTCACATGATGGAAGTTTCATCAAGTGATGATTTGTATGAAGAACCACTTCATCCATATACTAAAGCATTATTATCAAGTATTCCGATTCCAGATCCAGACAACACTAATAAAGGAAACAGGATTGTATTAGAAGGAGATGTTCCTTCACCAATCAATCCGAAACCTGGTTGTCGATTTGCTTCAAGATGTCGTTACGCTAAAACAGTAATTGAAAGAACTAGCGTATCTTCATTTAAAGATGCATTAGTTGGTAATTATGCATTTGAAAAAGTTGTTAACCCAGTAACTGATGAATTGATATTGCTTCAGGGAGATTACATCAATGAAGAAGTTGCTGAATTAATAAATAGTTTATCGTTCGATAGTTTTAGTATTCGAAAAGATAAATGCTTCACAGAAACACCTGCTTTAGTCGAAATAAAAAAAGAACACTTTACTGCATGTCACTTCGTAAAAGAGATTAACGAGCTGTAAACAAAGAGGTTTTGTTATAGCAAGTAAATACGCTTACATATGAAATGTTACTCACTTGTTCTTGCATTTAGCACACTAAAGTGGTAGAATTTATGTAATTTAAAGAAAGAGAGAGGGTTTTGAAATGAAAAAATTATTTTTATTAGTTTCGGTTTTAGTGTTAGCATTATCAATGGCTGCATGTAAACCAAAAGAAGATGAGCTTACATGTCCTGATGGAGAATCAGTGGTTGATGGAGCTTGTGTTACAGATGAACTTACATGTCCAAGTGGACAAGAACTTAACGCTGCTGGAGACGCATGTCAAGACGTTGTAGTTATCGTTGACTGTGAATATCCAGAAATCGACGTAGATAACGTATGTACTATGGTTTCATCTAGTTCTCAAGTATTAAAATGGAATATTGGTGCAGATCCTGCAACTTTAGATCCAGGTTTAAACGGAGCTAGTGATGGTGGAGACGTTATTAACCAAACTTTTGAAGGTTTAACTAGAGAAATCAACGGTGTTGTTTATCCTGGTATTGCTGAATCTTGGGCAACTTCAAATGGTGGATTAACTGTTACATTTACATTAAGAGCTTCAAACTGGAGCGATGGTACTCCTTTAACTGCTTCTGACTTTGTTTATTCATGGTTAAGAGGTATGGACCCTGCTACAGCTTCTGAGTACGCTTGGATCTGGGAATACACTAACGTAGTTGGTGCTGCAGATTTCGCTTACTGTGATTCAGAAGTTGATGACTGTGACGCTTTAAAAGCTGCAGTTGGAGTTAGAGCTTTAGACGCATTAACTTTAGAAGTAGATTTAATTAATCCTACTTCATACTTCGCTTCATTAATGGCATTCTATCACTTTATGCCTGTAAAACAATCAGCTGTTGAAGCTGTTGGTGGAGAAGAAGGACTTTGGGCTAAGAATCCTGCATTAGTAGTTTCTAATGGTCCATTCAAATTAACTGCTTACGCATTAAATTCAGAATTAACATTAGTTAAAAATGATGAATACTGGAATGCTGCAAATGTTAAATTAGATACAATCGTTGGTAAATTTAATGATGACGCTGTAAGTGCTTATGCATCGTACCAAACTGGAGATTTCGACTTTATCCCTAGTGTACCTACTGCACAAGTTCCTACATTAATCGCTGAATCAGATGAATTCTATGTTTTCCCATTACTTGGAACTTACTACTATAGTTTCAATATGGATGTAAACAAAGATGGAGTAAATGGTACTTACGCACAAGGCGATGGACTATTTGCTAACCAAAAATTAAGAACTGCATTATCATATTCAATTAATAGAACTGAAATCACTGACACATTAGGTGCAGGTCAAGTGCCTGCTGGTGGATTTGTTCCTCCAGGATTCCTAGATGACGAAGGTGAAGATTTCTTTGAAACTGCTGGAACTTACGGATTAGAAATTGATGACACTAACTATGCAGAAGCTGTTACATTATTTGAACAAGCTGCTGGAGAATTAGGAATGACTGTTGCTGAATTAAAAACAGCTTTAGAAGGTGTTGAATTATTATATAACACATCTGAAGGTCACCAAACTATAGCTCAAATGGTTCAAGCTGACTGGGCAGAAAACTTAGGATTTACAATGCCTCTTGCAAATGAAGAGTGGGCTGTATTCCAAGTAACTAGAAAAGAAGGTAACTTCGCGATTGCTCGTGGTGGATGGTTAACTGACTTTATGGATCCTTCTGGATTATTAAGTATCTTTGATAGTAACAATGCCTACAATGATCCAAACTTCTATAACTTAACATTTGATGGTTTATTAGCAGAAGCTCAAGCTACTACTGATATGGCTGTACATTTCGCTAAATTATATGAAGCACAAGAATTATTCATGACAAATATGCCAATTATTCCTGTATATCACTATACAGATACAATGTTAGCATCTGACAATCTTTATAACTGGGGACGTTCAGTTCTTGGTTCAGTTGATTTCTCTATGGCTGAAATGATTGACACTGAATAATATTCAAAATTATTTAAACTAAAGGAATCCAATTTGGATTCCTTTTTTTTATGAATTTTATGAATTAACGAAAACTTTTTCGAAAACTTTCGACATATAGTTTTTTTTATGCGAAAATAGGTATACGGAAGTATAACAATTTTTGGTTTTATAATAAGAAGAGGTGAAACAATGGTTACAATTAAAGATGTATCAAAGAGATGTGGATTTAGCGTTACTACAGTTTCAAAAGCGTTAAATGATTATCCTGATATCTCAGCATCAACAAAGAAAATAATTTTAGATTTATGTGAGGAAATGGGTTATATACCTAACTTAAGTGCTAGAAGTTTAGTCACTCAAAAGTCTTATACAATTGGTGTTATTTTTGAAGAAGTAACAGGAATAGGGTTACAACACCCGTTGTTTTCGAAGATATTAGAATCTTTTAAAACAGTAGTTGAGTCATTTGGTTATGACATTATGTTTCTATCTAAAAACATGGGTAAATCAAATGGGTCATATTTACAACATTCAAAACGTAAACAAGTTGAGGCAATCTTAGTTTTATGTAGTGATTTTGAAGCAGAAGAGATGGTTAAGTTATATACATCAGATATACCGGTAATTGTAATTGATTATGGGTATCGTGATGTTTGTAATATCACTTCAAACAATTTACAAGGTGTAGACACAGCAGTTAAGTATTTTAAAAAATTAGGACATACTCTAATTGGCCAAATTCATGGTGGACAATATTTATATATTGGTAAAAAAAGAAAAGAATTCTTTGAGCAATCAATGTTGAAACATGGGTTAACAGTTAGAGAAGAATATACTGCTTCAGGAGAGTTTTTCTCGAAAGAAGACGGTTATAATGGAATGAAAGTATTACTGAAGAACAAAATACCGCCGACAGCTGTATTTTGCGCAAGTGATATGTTAGCAATTGGAGCAATGCAAGCGATAAGTGAAGCTGGACTTTCTGTTCCAGAAGATGTATCATTAATTGGATTTGATGGTATTGACATTGGACAACTTATCACTCCAAGATTAACAACAATAAGACAAGATTCAAATAAAATGGGAAGAATTGCCGCGAATCATATATTACAAATGATTAACGAGAAAAACCCAAGAAAATTCACAAGCACGGTCTCGGTTGATACATTTTTAATCACTGGAGACACTACTAAAGTTATGAGGTAATTATTATGAAATTATACAAACATTTTGATTTTACAAACGATACAAATTTAGATACAAATTATTGGAACTTTGCTGTTGGAGATAAATGGTCTAACGCAGAATTACAAAGATATGTTGATTCAAAGGAAAATCTTTATTTCGATAATGGTCTTGTTATAAAAGCTACTTTAAAAGACGGCAAATATGATAGCTCAAGGATAAACACAAAAGGAAAATTCTCGATTAAATACGGAAAAATCGATATTATAGCTAAACTACCTAAAGGTGTTGGAACATGGCCAGCATTATGGTTAATGCCTGTAGAAAATAAATTTGGACACTGGCCAAGATCTGGTGAGATAGATTTAATGGAACATGTTGGTAGAGATTTGGATACTTTGTTTTTTTGCCTTCACACAGAAGACTATAATCATACAAAAGATACTGACTATAAAAAGGTCATTCATATTCCAGGATTGACTGATGATTTTCATAAGTTTGGTCTAGAATGGAAAGAGGGTAGTATCACATATTTTCTGGATGATAAAGAAATGGTTAAGTATACAAAAGGTGAAGATGGAAAAACAACTTCTCCTAGTGGTTGGCCGTTTGATGAACACTTTTATCTGATAATTAATTTAGCTATTGGTGGTAAGTTTGGTGGAGAAGTAGACCCTAGTTGTTTACCACAAGAATTTATTGTCAAAGACATAAAAATTTATAAGTAAAAACACTTCTAATGTTGAAGTGTTTTTTTTCTCGAAAAAAAGTGGTATAATATTTAAAGAGGTGAGGCATTTGAGAATAATAATTACAGGTTTTAAACCTTTTATGAGTCATGATGTTAATCCAACTGAAGAAATTATCTCTATTTTACCAGGACAAATCTATGGTAATGAGATAATAAGGTTATTATTACCAGTTGAGTTTGATAACTCATTTGATGTATTAAAAGAAGCTATTATAAAATATAAACCTAATGTAGTCATTGCACTTGGTCTTGCTGGAAACAGGAAAGCAATATCTCTTGAAAGGGTAGCAATAAATGTTGATCATTCTACTGCACCTGATAATATTGGAAATACACCGAATCATAAAACAATTATCAAATCTGGGATGAATGCTTACTTCTCTACATTACCACTTGATGATATAGTATTAAAACTAAAGCAAAAAAACATAAATGTTGAAATATCAAATACTGCAGGTACTTATGTTTGTAATAACCTCTTCTATCATTTAATGAATTATATTGAAGAGAATAATTTAAATATAAAGGCTGGTTTCGTACATGTTCCATTAATGGATGAACAATTGAAAAGTAAAGGGAACTTTTCAATGCCACTTAGTACTATGGTTGAAGGAGTAATTGATTTAATAAAAGAATGTATTTGATGAAAGTGAGAGGGTAGAAATGGAAGTTGTGAAATTTAATGTAAAAGGGAAAAAAGCACTTCAATTATGTGTTATGATGTTCGAACCAAAAGGAATACCAAAGGGAATTTTTCATATCTTTCACGATATGGGAGAATACAAAGAAAGATATACTGATTTTTCTATGTTTCTAGCTAAAAACGGATATGTTGTTTATGTTCATGATCATCGGAAACATGGAGCTAGTTTAGATAGGATTGAAGACTTAGGAATATTTACTAAAGATGAGTCATGGGTTGATATTGTCGATGACTGTTATTTGGTTAGTAGATTTATAAAAAAAGAACAAGAAAAAATACCATATATAATATTAGGACATTCAATGGGTAGTATTATTGCTAGAGACTTCTTATCAAAATATGAAGGAGTTGCACAAAAGGCTATTATTATGGCACCACCACCATCAACATCAAATGGAGACATCTTTAGTTTGGTTGCTGTTGGAGGACTACTTAATATGATTAATAAGAAAAATAAAACTAGTGATTTCTTAGCTGAAAAGTTAAATAAAAGAATGTTAAAAGATTATGATGAACCAAGAACAGATTTCGATTGGTTATGTACTGATGAAGCAGTAGTAGATGCATATGTTGAAGATCCATTATGTGGATTTAACTATACTGCAAAATTCTATATTGAACTGGCAAAAGCAGCGGTTAATGTTAATAAAAATGACAAGAACTTTGAAATTAGTGATTTACCACTTTTATTCATCGGTGGAGATGAAGATCCAGTAGGAGAAAATGGTGAAGCAGTAAAAGAAGTTCGCGGGATATATAGTGGTTATGCATTCGTTCAATTACAATATAAACTTTTCAAAGGTATGCGTCATGAAGTATTAAATGAGACTAAAAAACAAGAAGTATATGATTATATCTTACAATGGATAGGTAGAGAGTAAAATAATAAATATAATGCAGAAACAGAAAATGAAAACATTTTCTGTTTCTTTTTTAATGGTTTTAGTAGATTTTTAATGAATTAGAGCGCTCAAAATGGTAGAATGTCTTTATAGAGAAATCAAGGGGGTCGTATTATGGCAGCTAAAATAGATAAATTAACTCAAGAGCTTAAGAATAATTATTCTGATGTTCAGAGTAAAGATATAGAAATTAAAGATATAAAAACAAAATCAGAAAAAGAATACATGCAATCTGTGAAAAGTTTTAATTCAGATTTAACAAAATCATTAACGCAATTAAAGAAAAAAGGTACTGATACAAAAGCTAAATTTGAAAAAGAACTTTTAGTGTTACAAGCAGCAAACAAACTTGAGACTGATGAACTAATTACTGCAAGCAAAAAAATCGTTAGATCTAACACTTCAAAAGTAAAAAAAATAGATTCTGATTACGAAAAAAACGTAACTAAAACAAACGAAATTATCGCGTCATTAAAAGTAACATATGACGTTTCTTTTAATGAAATTGAGACAAAATACAATGAGGAAGTTAAAGAATCAAATGCAAGGAGAGAAGTAGGTTTAAAATCTTCTGAAGATAATTTAAACAAAATATCAGCTAAAATAGAAAAATCATTAGAAAAACATAAAACAAATTTAGAAAACATTAATACAACTGCAGCAAAAGAATTAGATGATACAAAAGCTTTATATATGGACAAGTTATCTTCGGCAGAAAACGAATTAAAAACTATGGCAAACGAAAATTTTGTATCGCATCAAGCCCTTAAGAATTCACAAAAAGAAATTTTTGATAAACTTGAAGAAAAAATCATAAAAGAAGAAAATACTTATAATAAAAAAATGGCCGCTTTAGATGTTTCCATCAACACTCGTATTGAACGATATGAAAAGTTCATGAAAAAAAGAGAAGAAGAGAATGACGCTAAAGGAGTTAAGGATCAATTAAGAGAAATTAAAAAGACTAATGCTGAAAAAGAAAAACAACAAAAGATACTTAACAAAAATCACTTATCAGATTCTAAAAAACTTGAGTCAGATAAAGCCGCGCTTATCAAATCGCAAATACTTGATTTATCTAATCTGGATAAAGAAAATTGTTCTTTACTCGAAGAAGAGACACACAATATTGAACTCTTAAAACTTGAATCTGAAAAGGCAGTTTTTGATATAGATATAAATCATAAAACTGCAATCGATAAAGAAAAAGTAAGACATGATAAAGAACTAAAATTATTAGAGACAGAAAAAGCTAGATTTACTAGAGAAAAAGCCTTAACAATCATAAATGAAGATTTTTCACTTTCTGAAAGTAAAGAAAATTTCATTGATGCAAAGTCATTACTTTTAGAAGTATATAATAAAGATGTTGCTGAAAATGAATTTAGACTTGAGGAATTAAAATATAATTACGAATTTGATATTGAAAGAGCTAGAATTCAAAATGAACTAGCTATAGCTGAACATGAAATAAATGTTCTAAACACTAACAATAAGCATAAAAAAGACGAGTTAACTTTGATGGAAAATGAAATTATTTCAGATTACTCTTTAGTGTTTAGTGAGCAATTTGCAAAAAGCTTAGAATTTGTAAAATATCAAAATGCATTTGCGATTAAAAACAGTGAGTATACTTTAAAACTTGAAGAATATGAAGAGTTAGAAGCAAATAATAGATACAGCCTAAAAATAGCTAAGTTACAGAATGAACTGGAATCAATAACAAATAGTTTTGCTCCTGTAAAAGAAAAAATTAATAATATCTATGAAGAGGAAATCAAGCGTTATAATGAACTTATAGAACATACAACTTCAGACCAAAAAGCTGAATTAGAAGCATTTGAAGTTACTAAAAACGAAGAAATTACAACGATTAAAGAAGCTAAAGTTTTATTGCCAAAAAGAGGAAACAGAAAACAGATAAAATTATTAAACAAACAAATTTCAAAAATGGAATCTGATTTAGTTTCTGAACTTAAACTGAAACAAGAAGCAATTGATAAAAGAGTTACATTGTATACAGGGGAAATTGCAAAAGCAAAAGCTAGACGTGATAATGCATTAGCACAAACTGATTCTTATCAAAAATCAGAAACTGATTCTTATAAAGCTTCAATTGAATTACTTCAGCATAACTTAAGCTTAGAATTAGAAAATATTAATAATAGAAAATTAAATTCAATAAAAGAAGCAAAGGAATTTGATTTAAACGCAAGAACAAGAAGAGAATTAACAATCGATCAAAATAAAGAGTATCAATTTATAAGATCACAAAGACATGAAGATATCATAAAAAAATTAGAAGATGATTACTCATTATCACTAAAAACTAATAAAGAAAACCTTGATAAGACGTTCCTTTCACTTAATAATGATTTAGAAAAGAAAGAAGAAAATCTTGAAAAAACATTAAAACCATTAAGAAACAATCTTATAGCTTTTGTTACTGCATCAACAAGAAGACAAGAAGAGATAAAGAAAACAGCTGCAGATAACATTGAAGATGCTAAAAAAGCAATGCGTACTGGTCTTAACAATGCTGACAAAGCAGAACAAGAAGCACTTGCGCATTTAGAGAGTGAACTTGCAGGAAGAGAAGCTATTCTTTCTTTCTCAAAAAATGAGATTAGTAATGCCGTATCAACATTTAAAAAAGAGTATGAAACTAAAGTTAAGCTCCAAAATAAATTATATAAAGAAAAACTATCAGAAGAACTAGCAAAAATATCTAATCAATTAACTACAGAGTTAAGCAATTTGACACAATAAATGAAAGAGCTCAATTAATGAGCTCTTTTTTATTTTTAATATTTTTAAATTAATTCACAAAATATTCACTTAAACTAGTTATAATAGTAGTATATAGATATAGGAGGTAGACCATGGGACTATTTAGAAGAAAGAAAAAAGAAGAATTAGATCAAAGATCAGATATTGAAAAAAAGTTTGAAGAAGTAGGAACTAAAGTTGGTGTGAAAACAGGTGTTATCGTTCAAAAAGGACTAGATAAAAGCAAAAAAATTAACGAAAAAATTAAGGGTACAGAAAAACTTGAAAAGGTAAGAGAGTTTGCTTCTAAAGCAGACGACAAACTTGATCAAGCAGTTGATGCTATTGTTGATAAAAGTAAAAAAGTAATTTCTAAACGTAAAAAAACAGAAGATATAAAGTAAGGAATTTCCTTACTTTTTTTTGTATAAAAAAAGGATACACCATTTTTAGTGTATCCATTTATTTTTAATCTCGATCCATAAACATCTTTATGTATTCAGTTATTGCTCCTATAAGACTAACAACAGATAACACATACATGACTACTCTAAATCCATTTTTTAAAAATTGCAAGTTATGATCTTCTACTAGTACTGAATCAAATACATTGTTACTAGCAAAGTAGAACAAGATTATCGCATTAAATACATTGTGGAAGAATTCTAATGTTTTTGTTGCTTTTGTTTTTCTTCTTTTACCAAGATTTATTAGTGAATATCCTAATCCAAGAAAAATGTTTAGATTAATGAATGGTAAAATATTTTCAAAGTTTTCATTCAGTAATGGTCTTTTAATTCCTGAACCATCAGCAATACTAATTAATCCTTGATTGAAGTTGAGAATATATAGGAAAGCTACACTACCAAGCACCATAAAAACTATTTCAAATATTGAGACTCTAAATACCTTTTTAGGCAATGGTGGTAGTGTTTTAGGGTCATAAACAAACTGTTCTAGTTTGCTAGTATCCGCATATCTTTCGATCATTAAGAATATAAAGAATACGACACCAATACTTGTGATTACTGCAGTTAATACAGATGGGATTGAATAAGCCCAATTAAGGAATAAATCCATTGCAGTAAAGTTTGTTTCTTGTGTTACAAATTCTACTGTTTTGGCAACCATAATTCCTATTGGAATTGCAATCGCTATTGATTTTATAATTGTATACATTATCATCTCTAATTCACGAGAAATTAATGGATTAATATTTCTGTATCTATAAGCAACCATTCTTGGTTCACCAATCGTTGTTATAATTTCGGTTAATGCTTCATCTTCACTTACACCTTGCTCTAATTTCTCATCTAGTTGATCTAATATTAAACTTTTTAACTCATTTAATGTGTCTTCTTTATCTTTTTTTAATAGGTGTCTTCCTACTTGATACAAATACTTTTCTAATAGTTCCATTATTTTACCTCCTCTAATAATTTACTAATAACCTTAAAATTATTATTTACATCTTCTTTAAGTTCTATTAATACCTCTTTACCTAAATTACTTAATATGTAGTATTTTCTTGGTCTAGGTTCAACAACTTCCCAAGATGACTCTAAGAGTCCATTGGTATCTAACCTTCTAAGTAAAGGATAAAGTGTGTTTTGATCAATTTCTAATCCATTACCATTTAGCCTTTCAACTAAGCTATAACCATAATGTTTTTCAGTAAGCTGTGATAGTACAGCTATAACCAAAGTACCTTTTCTTAATTCCTGTCTTAAATTTTTCAATAAATCAGCTTTTGTTGGCATTATTTATCACCTCACCAATATTATACTGTATACCGTACACTATTGTCAATATAAAAGTATTGTAATATTGATACATATTATATATGTAGTTATTTTGTATTCAGCTATTTATTCCTTATTATGTTAATATGTGTTAAAATAAGTACTAGTTATTATCTGTTTTTATTAGTTACTTTGAAGGAGGCGAAATTAGTGAAAATATTAAAATATATATTTACAACAAGTGCACTAAGAAGAGCCTACTTTTTAGCATTATTTGCTTATGCTGCAATTATGATAGTTACTTACATAATCGCTTCTTCATTTTTTAAGTATTCTGAGGAGAGAGTCATTAATGAGGCTAACGAGACGTATGTTAAAGTCTATCATGATTATTTAAATTACTTAAGTGCTACTAAATCCTATATCATTAGTAATGACACAGTAATAAATGAAGATGAATTTATTATATTTATGGAAGAAATCGACTTTAATGAATTGCCATATGATGCTTTATTAATCGCTCCATCTGGTGTTGTCGAAAGTGTTTATCCATTATCTGAGAAACAAAAATATGATGGAGTTGATATAATTGCATCATATCAAAATACTGAAGTAGAGAAGTTTTTCCTTAACATGGAAGAAGGTATACCAATATCCATTTATGATGATCAAGGTGAGGGTGCGACGTTTTTACTCCCAATATTTATTGACGATAGTTTTTATGGGTTTACTGTGATAATCATAAATTCGAGTGATATTAGTGAGATTTTTGATCTTTATAATCATGATAAATATGATATAGGGATTGTTTTTAATAAAGAAATTCTAGTTTATGGTCCAGAGGCTAAAACTGCTATAATGACTAATACCGAAATCAAAGAAATCGGGAATACAAATTACCATATTTATACTGTCAAAACAGATGATGAAAATAGAAATGAAATTCTTTTTATGGTTTTGTTCATTTTAGCAATATCAGGATTCTTTACATTTGCAATGTACTTATATATTAGAGAGTACAAAAACAAAGAGGATCTCATTGAAAAATTAAATTATCAAAATGACTATGATATGACAACACAAATACTGAATCATCGAAAACTTTTTTCTGATTTAGATGAATTAATCATAGAAAATAAAGAATTCTACTTAGCGTTTGGTGTTTTTAATAACGTTAAGTTTATATATAATAAGTTTGGTAAACAAATAGGTGAAGGAATCATGATAAAGTCTACATCGAGGATTACACAAATTTTACCTAAAAAGAATCGCTTTTATCGTTACGGTGGAGATGAGTATGTAATTATCTTTACAAACACTAACAAAGGCGAAGTAATTAATACGTTACGAAAAATAACAAGCTTATTTGAAACTGATATTGCGATTGAGAGAGCAAGGGCAAATGTATCAATGTCATTTGGAATTGTATCTTACCCTATGAATGGTAGGTCATCTGAAGAATTGATTAACAATGCACACATTACACTTTCTCAAAGTAAAGGATTTATGAGAAACAATTATGAATTCTTTAAATTAGAACATGTTAGTACTCAAATGCATAATCAAGATTTTGATGATTATATTAGTAAGTTGCCTATTGAAAGTTTTGATGTATATTTAATGCCAGTTGTTGAAACAGAAACAAATAAAATTGTTGGGTTTGAATGCTTAAGCAGAGTGAAAGATGAATTTGGTAATAATATTCCAATTCAAAATGTTATATCATCATTTGAAAGAAATGGACGTATTGTTGAATTAGATGAATATGTTTTTAAAAAGATAACTAATATAAAGGAATTACTAAACTCAAAATATGATAGAGATATTTTCTTATCGGCAAATTGCAGTGCTTTAAGTTTAAATGATGAGTATGTTGACAACATTATAAAACTATATGAAGATGCAAATTTAGAATATGGAACAATAGTATTAGAACTGACAGAAAGTTATAAAGTTGATGATCATGATTATTTGGTTAAATTGTTTAAAAGATTAAATGATGCTGGTATCTTGATTGCTATAGATGATTTTGGAACTGGATATAGTTCTCTAAACTATATTTCAAAATTCCCACTTCATGCTATCAAAATTGATAAGCAATATGTTAGGGACTATAAAGATAATGAGTTTAATAGAACATTAATGTTTACTTTATTGTCAATTGCTAATGTGTTAGATTGTCTCTTAGTAGCTGAAGGTGTTGACGAGTATGAAACTCTAGAGTTTCTTAAAAATAATAAGTGTCATCTATATCAAGGATTCCTTTTTAGCAAGGGTGTTTCACTAAGCGAAGCGCTTAGCTTACTGGATAATGAAAAATAAACAAAGGAGAAATCCTTTGTTTTTATTTTTTTAAAATAGTTATTGTGTTTTACACAGTAAGATGATATTATATTAGTGTGTGATACACAATAAAGGAGGTTTGTATATGAATACTCAATTCAAAAAAGGTATTATTGAGATGTGTGTTCTTAAAATTATTAGTAATAAAGATATGTATGGTTTTGAATTGATTCAATCTATCAGTACTGAGATAGAAGTGAATGAAAATACTATTTATCCAATTTTAAGAAGACTGACGAAACAAGGGTTATTTGATACATACACAGAAACTATGAGTATTGGGGCACCTAGGAAATATTATAAAATTACTGGTGAAGGTACAGAAAAGTTGAATGAATATGAATCAGAATGGAAAAAGTTTATTGATAGTGTATATAGAATACTAGGAGGTGCTTCTAATGAAAAATAACTATTTAGAAGAGTTAAAAGGATTATTAAATTTATATCAAATGGAAGATAATGAAGTAAATGACATCGTTAATGATTATGATGATATGTATAATAATTGGATTGAAACTGGTATGAGTGAAGAAGAAGTTGAATCTAAGCTTGGTACTCCAAGATCAATTATTAAAGAATTAACTGAAGGTTATAGAAAAAAACCTCGTAAACAAAAGAAATCTGATAAAGTGATTGCTGTAAGTCCATTTGTAGCTTTGGTTATATTTATGGTTCTTGGATTTGGATATGACTTATGGGCATATTCATGGATGGCATTTCTATTGATCCCTATCACAGCTATCATAGCTGAGATGGATGTTAAAGAGAATGAACATGTGTTAACTGCACTTAGTCCCTTTATAGCAGTTATTGGATACTTTATCCTTGGGTTTGTGTATGGATATTGGCATCCAGGATGGTTGATTTTCTTAATCATTCCTGTTATTGCAATTTTTAATAGTAGAAAAAGCATGAGTTTCTTATCATTGTTAATTTCTCTTAGTCCTTTTGCTGCATTGGTTGCTTTCTTCTATCTAGGAGAACTAGGTCACTGGCAACAAGGCTGGCTTGTATTCCTTATTATCCCTATCTTAGGGGCAATGGAAGAGAAAAGCTTTTTAAGAGGATTACTGATTGAATTTACAATCTTAATTGGAGCATTTGGATATCTATTCATCGGATACACATATGGTGAATGGAACTTAGCATTATTAGCATTTCTTCCAGCATTAGCTGTAGCATTTGCTTTTGGTTATATTGAAGTGAATTACAATGGTTCAAAAACTTACTGGGGATTTGTACTTCTAACAGTTGCTGTATATCTAATCGTAAGTTTAGCGTTTGGATACTGGAACTTAACATGGCTTATATTCTTAGCTATCCCTGTCTTTGCTATTGTCAAAGAAGTTAGAGGAAGTGAAAGAGTTATTGCACTTACACCGTTCCTGGCATTGGTATTATTCTTTATGATTGGATTTTTGTTTGATGGTTGGGTGTATGCCTGGCTTGCATTCTTAATTATTCCTGTTACTGCTATCGTCGCTAACAACGAATAAAAAAAGATGAACTTCGAAATGAAGTTCATCTTTTTAATTGTTTAACGATAAAATGCTGCTTTGAATAATCCTAGGTATTGTTCTAAGAACATTTGTAAATCGTGGAAAGATTCTGGTTTAGTAGGATCTTTATGATCTTTCTTCCAATCATTTCCAAGCTTATCAACAGTCCATCTAATAACATCTAAACATCTTTCAACATTAAGTCTATCTCTAAATAAGAAATAGTCGATATTAGTAAATAGTTTTGCGTAACTTTCGTCTGCTACTTGTTTTTGCTTTTGATTAATTCTTGCAGTTATTTCTTCATCCTCAACATCTACAACTGTTTCAAATAGTTGTGAGAATAATGGGTGTTTCACGTAAGATTCTATTTTTATAATTGCCGCAGTATGAACACGTTCTAGAACGTCTCTATCTGCAAAATTAATTCCTGCATATAGCTCGTTAGTAATTGATTCTAGTGCTGATTCTACTATATAAACATATAGATCTTTTTTACTTATGAAGTAATGAAATAACAAACCCTTTGATACATTTGCTTCTCTAACGATTGTATTAGTAGAGGCTTTTTTATATCCTTTTGCTGCAAATTCAATTAAAGCTGCTTCTAAGATACGACTTCTTCGAGCATCATCGTGTACAGTAAATTCACTCATATTTATCACCCTTTCTATAAATTATAAGTATTGACCAATTTAATTTTACACTATCGTTGACCACTTTGTCAAATAATAAAGCTTAATAAAAAGATATTTATTTATAATTTAAAATAGAAAACTTTTAAAGGGCGTAAGTAACACTATTTGTTATTTTGTCACAAATAAAAAAGGAGCAGATAAATGCTCCTTTTACTCTTTTTTAAGCAATAATGATATGTCAACTTTGTTAAAATAGTTAACAGATAGTAAAACTACAAAACCATATAATATATTTAATATAATAAACCCAATCAACACTTTTAAAGCGTTAATACTAACTATGAACTTAAATCCAATTGTTTCAACAATTATATTTATAAATTTATCTAACATCAAAGATGTAATTGGTATTGCGGCTAAATAGCTTAGTATAGCTATAATGTATAATATAATGAAATACTTAAGTACAATTTCTTTATTGTTATACCCAATTGCTTTTAGTGTTGCTATGCTTGTCATATTGTCATCTAAGTAACTATATATTATTAAGATAAAGACATATAAACCAAGGATGATAGATAATGTTGTTACATATCTTAAGATCGCGCTACTAATATTAAATATCATTACCATTTCATTTAATGATGACTCATAATCAACAATCGATACTATTT
>UPTN01000612.1_pt1 | contig 17894 bp, 12 predicted proteins | sample 2160111 | NCBI WGS metagenome assembly UPTN01 (sample SAMN06265058, study PRJEB28932) | marine metagenome | isolation source: Columbia River Estuary | place: USA:Columbia River Estuary, USA | collected 2014-05-05
TCATGTTCGGTGTCCGTGGGTCATCATTTCATTTTTTCCATTTTTATTTCGTTTTGTAGTAGTTCCTACGTTGAATGTGAGATATTTTTACACGAACGTGGAAATATCCCAGTCTATCCATTCTGGGATTCGAACCCGGGTAATATTTTCACATCGCCGTGAAAATATCCATATCTAAAATTTTCACAACGATGTGAAAATATCCATGTCTAATATTTTCACAACGATGTGAAAATTTTAGAATGATATGAAAATTTTATATCCCATTTTCACAATGATGTGAAAATATTAGATTGAAGATTTTTTACACATTGTGAAAATTATTAAGATAATGAAAGAAAATTTTCACATGTTGTAAAAATTTCGAAGATAACCATATATAGTAATACATATTGCAAAACGGTATTCATTTATCCCTTCATTGTTTCTTGATTTTTTTGTAGAATGCCGTCATGTTCTTCTTTCGTTTATTCAAAAATATTTTCTCTTGTTTTTTCGCGTGTTTGATATATGCCTTGAGTTCTTCTGATGGTGCGAATGATTTGTCCATGTCAATTGGTCGGAAAAGAAAAAGTCCATCCAGCGTTCTGACGCGTGATAGCACTGTGTACTCCCAATTTCGAAAGAGACCACCACTTGGCCAAGAAGTGATGATGAGATAATCTTTTGACATTCCTTGAAGCTTGTGTCCTGTTGTGCCATCATTCAGATTGATAGGGAATTGAGTCATGCTGCAACCGAACTTGATTTTTGTCGTTGCAATGTTGTGGGGCGACATTGTAACAACAACGCTGTACTTTTGGGGTGTCAGTTTGAATCTTCTTGTTTTGCACATGCCCATGAGACGTATTCGTATGTCCTTGACTTGATTTGCAATGGTAGTTTTTATCGTGTCGGATGCCGTTTGGATCTTCTTTTCAAGGTCTTCAATTTCTTTCTCTAGTTGAACCATTGGTTCTGTTTTCACAACGTGTTCGCATTCGATCCACTCGACGTCGGTGGCGCAGACTGTCCATACCTTCTTCCCGTAGTAATTCTTGCACTTACGCGATGTAGCCTCGTCCTTCAGTTTCATTGACACCACCCGACACAAAGTTCCATTGCCCCGTGGAACCTTGTCTCTTAGATGGTCGTTGGTGACGATGCATATAAGGTATGCTCCTTTGTATAGACACAACGCAGGATCGATACCTTTCGTTCCGCATTTAACACTGCTGTCACCACATGTAGTAATAATCCGGTGTCTCAAAACGCTGTCAATCTTCTTATGACGCATCTTTGTTTTTTTGCTGCGAATATCTGCTTCAATAACAATCGTATGTTCTGGTGGTTGTTCTGAATGTGGACCATCAAAATTTGGATGAGTGTCAAGTACGTGTCGCCTAAAGTTCGCCGCCGAGATCGCATTCCGTTCCTTGTTAGTAGGGCAGGCATACGCAGCGTCACCTTCGAATGTGGATGGCAATGTCAAGTTATTCTTCCCCACAACTCTTGTGTTCAGGCGTCTTCTGTCCTTGGCTGAGAGGTCATTCTTCCACATGTCTTTCATCATTTTACCAAACGGTGGGTCGCTTTTGAATCGATGTTCATTGTCAAGGATGATGACAACGTTAATCGAGTTACTCCAATATTGACTTGACATTCTTGAAAATAGAAGTTTGTTCTCCGAGATTCCGCTCGGTTCAAGTTGACGGAAGTCACCGGCGAAAACGATGGAAAAGCCGCCAAAGGGTTTATTCCTGTCTCTCATTTGCTTGAGACGCCGATCGAGCGAATGGAACTCGTCGTCGTTCATGAAGGAAATTTCATCAATAACCAGGATTCGTACATCCCTCCATAGTCTCATGTCTTCTTCGGTAAGTGCCCGCTTTGCGAAAATGAATGCAGACTTGCATATTGTGTATCCCCCAATGGCCATTGCAGCGGATCCAGTGTACGCAGTGAAAAAGATTGTCCACTCGCTCCAAATCACACCTAAGCTAAAACAGAATTCAAAACAGAACCTTCTTGCAACCTTCATTGCTGTGCTTTTTCCAGCCCCCGCGGGACCCGTCAAAAACATGAGCAACTGCTCTTGTGCACCATGCACTTTCAGTTGTTCGATTAGACGATCCATGTCGAGCTCATCTCGTTGTTCCGCAAATGTTCTTCCAAGGAGGGACCAGAGCTTTGAGTCTTTATCGTGTCCTTCGTTGACTATGCCCAAGAGGAAGGAGCAACACACGACCTCGTATGTTATGTATTGTTTTTCATCCATTTTTGTGCCATCTGCCTTCGCGACTCTCCTTGCAACGTCAACGAGAGATGGAGAAGAATATAGTTGCGAGGTGGTGGACGATGTTGAACCATCATTTCCGGACTTGTCATCCATGTCATCGTACACTGTTTTGTAATCTGTCGTTTCTGTGAGTGTGCCTGTGATGAGCTTCATCAGCCCCGCAAAGGTTTTTGCTTTGTTTCGTGACATAACAGAAGACTCCTTGTGACCACCTGTTGTATGAAGGCGCCCCTCACCTGTGGGACCATCTACTGCAAACAATGACCTCGTAGACGAAAGACGCGCATCAATGAGATGTTCTTTACCGAAAGGTGCGCTTCGAATGATGTGGTGCTGACCTCGTTCCTGGCCGGGATTGAGTTCTTCGAAGTCCTTACCAGGGTCATGGGAATCATCGCAATGGTATTCTCTATGAATTTTGAGTGGGCAAATGTTAGGTGTGATATTTTCACAATCTGTAAAAAAGTTACATCAAAGATTGAATGTTCGTACCCCCTGTGCTCGTTGCAGAATTTGAGAATATCTACGACGTTGTCATGTTCATTTTCTGGATTTTCCGAATTTGAGGAACCTGGGTTGAGGTCTGGTGCCTGGCATACTGTGTCAACAGTGACCTTGTCCCTTGCTCTTTTGCTGAGTTTTTTCTCCATGGTGTTTCTATTTTGCATGTTTTGAAGAATATCAAAGCCTTTCTTCCAAAACTTGCCCTTTGGTAGCTCAGGCCTTTGGAGGTTGTTGTCCCTGTTTTCGAGTTGGATTTCGAGTGCTTGTATTTTATTATCGAAATATCTTGTCCTTTCGTCATCGAATAATTCCCAATGACTCCCATTTTTCAACAAGTCACAAGGTGTCCTGTAGGGATAGAACATCATAAGTGCCATCTTTGCATAATTTTCACGTAAATTCTTGACATCATCATCCACTGCTGACTGACACTGTTGTAACTTGATTTCTTCAATGTTGCAAAGTTTGCCTTTTGGAAGGTAGACCTTTGGAATGACCATTTTTTTGAGTTCACACAGTTGGGAGAAATGGAAACCTGGATGGGAATTATTGAATCGCCACTTCTTTTTGAACCGTTGCCCCTGGAACCGATCATGTTCACTGATTCCATCGACATACTCCTGCTCATCTTCGTCAATGTCATTGTCGTCGTTGTCGATAATCGCTGACGGTGAAATGATATCCTTCATGTCTTTGAATGATTTGAATGATTTCCTGTAATGCATGGCAAATTCATATGGGCACATGTCTTCAAATTGGGGGTCGTTTGGACGATATAGGTAGTCGTCGGACGGTGAATCAGCCCAAAAAACTTCCTCTCCCTTGAGGATGTTTTTTCGAATACGGACATTAACAGGCTCATTCATCAATGTTGCCTCCATTTGTGGAATAAGCAGGAAGCCAAAACCATGTGAAAATTGAAACCGACTTCCGCCAGTGGAAACAAGACGATGTTGCATGGTAGCACTGATGACCAATCTTGAATATGCAGCATGAACAGCACTAAGCATACGACAGAGACCTTCCACGAATCCATCTTGCACCTCCTCTTGGCTTCGTATCCCTGTATCAACTTCATTCTGAACCCGCAGCAAACGTTTACTGCAAGCCTGGTTGATTGCATTCCGACGTTCCGAGTCTTCCTTTTGACTTGATTTTCCACAGTACAGCGTGCTGTAATAAACCTGCGAGATGTCCCCAATTTGTACATTGGTGTTACAATTGAGCACCTCTGAAATGTTCCTGTTGTGTGCGTTGATATATTGACATCCCTGTGTCCGCAACGTCTGTAGAACCCATGTAGGAATTCGAAGTGGATCATTCCCATCGAGGGTGTGCCAATCTTCCAACTCTCCTTTCAGTTCGTTTTCGCTGTAGATATCGGTCTGTCCATGCGATGGCTCCGGAAGGAAAAACCTACAATCACATCCTTTCTTGAAGCATGACGAGCGATGTTTCCAGTCATGCTCGTCAAATTTGAAACGCAGTAAAACATCACGCACGTCCTTGTTGGCCCAGAAATGATCATCCAACTTGACACAACCATCCTTTGTGTCATACGAATGTCGTAACGCAGCAATGTCCAATCTTTCAGGAGTCAACGGTAGTCCTTCGGTGAATTTGGTACCCTTGTGTTGGGCGTCCTCAAGCCAATGCTCAAGAGAAAGGTTAACCACATCCTGTGTCGACACGATAACCTTGCAGTTCGGGCAATGCATGACTTGCCCCCTAATGCCCTTGTTCATTGTCCTGTTTCGTGCGTCACGGAATATTTGTTCGTCACGGTCTTTGAACACGTCAGACGCAGGGATAGCAACTTTGGGGATGTCACCATTGCTGTCGACGACGGGAGTGCAAATATGTTCAACTTTCAAGTCTGGTCCATAGGTTGTGTGAATCATTTGGTCGACAAGGCGAAAGAATTTTGCCCTTGCAGAAGCCCTTTCAACTTGGTTGGTTGCAAACAATAGATCACGTAGTTCTTGCGTCAGCTCCTTGATCCAAATTTGCCAGTGGGAGTGCAAAGTTCCCCTGCCTTGTTCTTCGTCAGCTGGACCAAATGCAAGCACCGTCCCCAAGACTCCGGGACGTTTTGCGGATTGTTTTTTTGGATCCCATTGGAGAAGGTCTTCGAGGAAGACAGACATGACATGTTCGTATTCCAATGCACATGCTCCAGGATATTTCAGTCTAGTTTCTTTCCGGAGTTTGATCTCTAAAAGACAATCATCTTCTGACATATTGAGATCAGGCAACTCATGCTGTGATTGATATGGATACATAGTGGAAGTTGTGAGTTCGATTTTTTTACAAGTTGTAGAAATATTTGTGTTCAAGGAAAAGAAGTTGAAACTCACGGATTCTTCAGCGTTGGCATAAAGTCGAACGCGGAAACTGCATAGATCATCGGGTGTGACAGTTGCATAGACACTATTGAGCCCAAAATGATCATTCATAGCCCAATACTTTTGCCTTGCATGTTTTGCCGCTTCAGGCGTGTGTCCGAGAGCGCGGCAAGATGTTTCCACTGCTTTCAATAGAGTGTCTGTCGCCTCATTTCCCTCGCCCCTGAAGTCAGAAGCTTTGAACTCAGCCAGTCTCTCACCGATGGGTAATCCGTTTATCATGTTTCGGCTGGTCAACAGTGCACTCCTGTAACTTAGAATCCTGTTGTACATATGGCCCAGAATGAGTATTGTGTCACCTCTCATGAACTGACGCATGGACAAACGGAAGTAGCGCTGGAAACAGGCTTCTGGAGATATTGGTGTTCGCCTGGGTCCGCCAGGTCCCCCCAAACCGAAAGGGAATGCAAACGGTAGTACATCTTCCACTTTTAAATCCTTCATATTGGCATAGTTACCGCCAGTTGTGAGAAGGGTTGGGGTCTCGTCACCAAAGTATGCCCTCGCAAATTTTTTGGCGTCTTCGAACACAGATGTCTTGTAGGATGGGTCTTGGGCAGTTGAAAGGTAGTATGTCCCACCCAAGTACTGATCCTCAACCTTACTGTTCATTGAATGGGCTGTGTTGTCCCCAGTTGCCTCATCTTCAATGTAGTTGGGTTTTGGGAAGTCCTGTGGCAATGGCATGTCCTTGTAACCTGGGTGTCCAGATTCTGTAATGAAATAATTCAAAATATCCAAGTATTCATTTCTGTCAAACTCTGCACGCCTCCGAATGATTTTCCTCTGTTCTGGAGTGGTTTTACCACATAACATGATGTACATACTTGAAGGAGCACCCTTACTGTCGAGATCGTTCATTACCCCACCAATGCTCGGTTGGTCAGTTTCGTAATAACAGAACTGACCGTGAACAGACTTATGGGACCCACCGGTGTACGCGAACATGTAACCATAGGGTCTTATAGGAGCGACAAGAACACGCATTTCGTCCGAAATGTCGTCAATGTGCACGCTGCGATTAAGTGTGTCGTCGGGGTCTTGACGATGCCTTTTGATGGTCTTGGGGAACTCGCCAATCGCAAAACCGTTCGCAATTGCAAACTTTGGAGGTTTGGTGGTTTTAGAGTTTCGAGGCTGAAGAGATCCATGACATTGGGAACACGCGACCCAGCCATCCTCCAATTTTCTCGATCGTTTGGATAATAACATATTCTTGAAAGGATCCACATGATACTGTTGAATGAGATCCTTGTGTAACTTGACATCGTGATACTCTTCATACTCATGGACACCAAGTCTGTGACGGTGATTTTTTAACTGTTTTTCACTCAAGGTGTTGATATCCTCCGACGGACGAAGAAAGCAATCGCAACAGATACAGACGTGGGCTCTATGGGTCGAAGAATTTGGTCCAGTCTGTGTTCTGTGGAGTTTTCTCTTGGCATGCTTCACTGCATATTCAATGTATGGTTTTAGGTCATAACTGTCCTTGGCTTCTTTTGCGAGGCGCTCGTTTGTTGCGGTTACATCTCTGTCCTCCTTGTGATATCGAAATCGGCGCGCTTCATTTACCAAAGCCTGTTCATTCAACGTTTTGGCTTTCCGCCATTTGGCTAATCGGATCCTTTCCGAAGTCCTTGCTGCCTGACTTGGTCTGTGTGTTGCCCGATAGTTTCGCATATGTACAGTATGGGCCTTCTTAGCCTGCTCTTTCTGTTTTTGGGTCTGTTTGGCTCTCTGTCTTCGCTTTGCTAGTCGCACTTGCTCTCTCCGACGCGCGACTTTGTCAATTTCGGGTGTTCCTTGCACTGTTGAGAGAAAATGTGGAATTGTGGATGAACAATCAAATTACGAAATGTGTTTTAACAGTAGGGCACAAGTTTCCTGGCGGGAATGGCATAGTAAAAATAAGACATCAGTTAGTACGTTGTTAGTGACGATGTCATATTTCTGATGTATTGTGTCAACGTCAATAGATAAAACAGGAATCAACTCGGCTCAGAAAAATTCACCCACACCCCCACCCCTTGACAAATAAAGCCCCTACAGAATGATCAAAAACTTGCGCCACGCTAATAGTAGGACTCTCTGACGATGCTACTCCATGCAGGAATGTCCTTGAGCTTCCAGGTATGCTTGTAGCAGGCTTGCCTTGCATTCTGTGGGACTTGTTCCCAACTGTTGTATCCAACCCAGTTTTCAAGGAATTCCTTGATATCGTGATCTGTGAGGTATTTGTCGAAATGCACCCCAACATTGAGCTGAAGGTCTCCTTTCCAGTAGGTCACGAGTAGACGCTTCATGTTAGCTGCGATGTGGGTAGTATCGGTGGCCTGTCTGACCAGTGCTTGGTATAGGCCGGCAGGTTCACCGTCATCACCAATGGTACTGTTGGACTTGATGAATTCCAAGGCGTAGTTTCCACCATCGGTTGTGGAGTACTCACGCATCACGTGGTACAGGAATTGAATATACTCCTGGGCTCGAGTTTGGATCTGGTCCTCATCAGCAGTGGGTGCAGACACTACAAAACCAATCAGTGGAATCACAAAATTACCCCGCTTTTTGTAAGCATTTTTCCCATGTTCTTCACCGCGGAGGTTATATTGCTTCATTGATGTGATCCAAGTTGGGATTTGTGCACGCTGTCCAAAAGTGACCCCGTGGGCATAGGAGCAGGCGGCAACAATTAGTTCGCTTTTCATCCACCAGAGCCTTTTCTGGTCCTTCAGCAAGACAAGGGCATAAGACATTCCTTTCAGGTTATGGCGGATTGGTTGCGTGATAGTACCACGACCAGTGCCAGAACCAATTTTTTGGGCTGCAATCATCAACCCCTTCGAGGCGTTGCTGCTGCCAAATCCAAATGTAGAACCTTTCTTGACTTTTGTCAATGATTGGACCTTGCGTTGTTTACCACCTGGTTGTGTATTATGGTCTTCTTCTTTTTCGATATCTTTGTCCTCTTCATTTCCTTCACCATCGTCGTCATCTTGTACCGGCTTTGGGAATGAAAACCGGCAGCCACCTCCTTGCATGGAGGAAGCGGGGTGTTTCTTTGAATCAACTTCTTCAATAACCTCACCTTTCAGAAACGCACCAGCATCATGTTGGTCTACACTCTCTGCTTCAGATTCTTCGGGAGGATTGAATCCAGCAGCACAGGAGATGTTGTTCCTTGTAACACAACGCTCATCGCGTTCCTCGTCATCGCACTCTTCTTCGTCTTCGTCGTCTTCTTCTTCGGATGCATCTTCTACAACAACTTCTTCGTTGCGGTCGTGGTCGTCTTCGACTGTTTCTTCCTCTTCTTCTTCTTCTTCTTCTTCTTCTCCATCTTCTTCCTCTTCTACTTCTTCTTCTTCTTCTTCTTCTACTGCTTCTTCATCTGCTTCAACTTCGACACCGACTTCTTCTTCATCCACTTCGAATTCTTCATCTTCTTCTTCATCTTCTGTCGCTTCTTCTTCTTCTGTCTCTTCTTCTGCGACACCAGCCACCTCATCGACACACTCATCCTCCTCATCATCATTCTCATCCATCACATCAGTTCCGTTGTTTTCTGATTTAAGGCTGAAACATCCATCGGACTCTTCGCTCTGTAGGTCAACGAGGTCGACAACGTCGAGGAATTGCCTAGGGCGAAATGAATAGGAATGTATAAATATATGTTTGAGATATGAAATAATGAGATCATAAATCAAATTTGTAGAGACATTCACAATCTCTCAAATGGAGACCAAAGAACTCACTTCTTTTTTTTCACTTCCGACTTCACCTTCACCCTGAAGCAAATATGGTACCAAAATTGAGAATATTTTACAACATGTGGAAATATTATGCAACGAAGGGTATTATAAGTGATGATGAAACAAATCACTCACTTCTGATTCGAGTTCTCAATCTTCACCTTCACCCTGAAATGAACATATGTGGTGAATTAGTGAATTTTCACAAAATGTAAATATTTTGGAAATATGGGCTATTACTCACTTTGATGCCTTCCCTAAAACATTTCTGTCAGTTTGGACGAATAAACAGATTACATGAGACGATGGATGGTATGTTGCAATGGGCTAAAATGTCGAAGAGGGACTTACGGGTTCGTCGAATAAGGGCTGTTTTTCAAGATGGTGTCCATAAAAAACTCTCTACCCTTCGGTCCAGTGCTGAAAGGTGTCTTCAAGTCCATGGCCTGAATGTTGAGGCCGAGAGACATGCCCATAAGTGGGAAGGCAGACATCAAGTCTTTCGGTGGAAACTGTGAGACAAGGTCTTCGAGAAGCTCCTCGAAGGACATGTTTGCTACAGCAGCCCTGGAGGATTTGGAACTTAAGATGGAAAGAAGAGCCTCGGTGACTCCGGCTTTAGTCGTCCAATCGATTTGATGTGCTTGTTTGGGTTCGCGCTGCTTCTCAGGTGTCACTACTACCTTCGTGGCGGCCTTGTTCTTCGTCCTGGGGATCGATTCTTCATTCTTAGGTGCGTTTTTCGATTGTTTTGTGGATGCAGAAGATTTCTTGGCTGCTCTGATTGACTCAGAATGGTTCACAGAAGACAACTTTGCTGTGGTGTCCTTGCTGGGGGTGGAACGAGACTTCTTCGTGGGGGTGTCCGCATCATCCATGTTGAGACGCTTTGCTATCGATTTACGGAGAGATGTGGTTGACCCATTGGACGACGTGGATGTGGATGTGGCTGGGGTACCAGCTCTGGCCTTCTTTGTCTTGGTTGGTTTGGGAGTGGCCAACGCATTGCCGGTGTTGTTGACGATCGCCGACTTCGTCAACGACGCGTCCTTCTTCTTCATCTTCTTCGCCTTCTTCTTCATGGGAATGATTGGGGCAGTGACGGATTTGGTAGATGGTGCCTTGGGTGGACTCTTACTGTTCGATTTCGCCGCCGTGGCCTTCTTGACTTTGGTGGATGGTGCCTTGGGTGCACTGTTACTGTTCGATTTCGCGGGTGCAGCCTTCTTGGACACACCGACAGAGTGCGTCGTTGTCTTCGATGCTTTCATCACCTTCGTTGCCGTCTTCTTCTTCTTGGGTAGCGCCGTCTTCTGTTGAGTGGTACGCACGGCTGGGACCTTCCTAGCCTTGTTCAGTTTCGCCCGTGGTTTGGTGGTGGATTCGGGAGCTGCGACCAAGGACGATGTAGACGACGCCGTCGCGGGTGTGGGCTTCTTCGTTGTAACCATGGCAAATTTATGATGGCAATCAAGGAATTTCATGGATGTGGATGAAATCTTTGATCAAATGGTGAGAGTAGCAGTGTAAAAAAATTCAAATTGACAAGCTTGGACTGAACGAGGTGGTGGGAATGTTCATAACAACGCCATATGGTAGGTGAGGGGCATATTGATTCCGTTGTAGGCTTCAAATGAATTGAGGATTTGAATGGATTCAATATTGATTCCTGACCTATCACAAAGATTCATTGGGTGGCGTGTGAATGGGTGGTACTGATTCCTGTTGGTGGATTTGGATCTTTTAAAGGTATTCAAGGCTTCGCCGAAGAAGACATCTGCTACGTGCAACATATATCAATTCCCGTGTAATCTACAAATGGTTGAACTATTTGAATGGATTTGAAATCCAGGTGTTACATTGAACAGATGTCCATTCTGTCTTGTCTGAATGGATGGTATTGATTCCGGGTCGTACGATACCATACACAGGAATTGCAATCCAAAATGAGCATCTGCAATCTTCTTCATGGGGGGACAAATTCATGATGGTAAATATAACTACGGATTCCTCTGTCAATCCCCCTTTCGAAATCATTCTTACTTCAACATTGAATAATGTATTGTTATTTATCATGAAGGGTTAACTTTAATCGGGAGGACAAAAGTAACCCGACGATCTCTTACTTGGTGTGACACACAAAAGGCTCTTCTTTGTGGAATTGTCGGTGAGACATTTTTGGTCCTGGATTTCGTGTCACAAAAAAGACATGCCAGAAGGCGCGCGACCTCGCTGAGACATTTCGGTCTTGGATGACATGACAGAAGGCGCGCGACCTTTACCAAATAGTGCCATCCATTCGTTCGCGTCACATCCTCGTAGGCCTTTCCATACTTAACACGGCAATGCAGTTTTGAGCGCCTGGACGGAACACATGTTCCGCACGTACGCAGGCGGCATGGGTGATGTGGTGAAAATGCGACATTATTTTTGTCTCAGAAAAACCCGAATCGCTTGTGTGTCGTTTTGTTGAGCTGTTCTGGTGAGGTGTTACAAAGGAAGTCATGTTTGGTAACAAAGTTCTGCATCTTGATCGAATCATCCCTAATACAATCATGACTGCTGTGGTATCATCTACATGAAGACCTTTCTTTAATTAACTGCTGTGAGGTTTAGGGCGACCGTGCAGAACTCTACTTCGGGATCAACCAGCTGACATCTTCCACGCCAGCGTAGACGGGGGCAGTGACGTTGTGAAAAAGCAAATATATTCTGTCTCAAAAAATCCACGAGCAGGTTGCTAGGATTTTTGTGTAGCTGTTACTGGTCAATATCATCATTGAGAGTGGGTGCGACGACCTACCCCGACGACGCGCCTTGGTTTGTAGCATGATTTTTTTACATTGTGTGAATGTTTGTTGATATAATTCAACAGTAATCATTGGACATCAATCAACCACCTGATGCAAAGACAGCAAGCCAAACTCGAGCATTCGAAGCAGCCGAACAACGACTCAACAGGGGACGCACGTGAGTACGCTGTTCTGTACATCTTCAAGGAGGACAAGACGAGCAACGCCGACGTTGCACTGGATGCGTCGGTTCTAAGATCACGTTCTCTTTCAAGGAGTCTGGTCGAATGGATTGTTCGGGGTGGGCGGTAGTAGCAACGCAGACGTGGAACGTGACCCTGGATGCATCACAAACACACGGGGGCGATGGGGACGATGCCTGTGACCTAAGTGACGGAAACAGCTCGCGAACTCGTTATGTACAGTTTTTCAACTAATGAATCATTCGTCGAATGTACCACTGTAATTAAATCTCAAACAGCAACATACTACAATGGCAAGGACGCAAGAGAATGGGAATGGACACGAACGTGGAGGCGGTAGTTCGAACAAGAGATCTGTAGCGGGGAGTTCGCCAGGAAACAAACCCAAACAGAAACACAAAAAGAAGAAGAGCAGAGGCGATGACAGTAACCGAGGGAGTGCTGTTACCAAGACCGACATTGACAAGGCCAACAAGTATATTGCCGAGAACACCAACAACGTCACCATCATGATTCATCCAACAATGCTAGTGTATTTTACATACCTCAAAAGGAAAGGGGGTGGCGGACAAATGATGTATATTGCGGATGTAAACCACAATGTTCCAAATGGAAACAAGATAATGAAACTGGTCAATGGAATGCTCGATAACCCGCTACAACTCGCTGAAGGTATTGACAAGGACTGGGGGTTGGATACTCAACTGTTCGTTCATCCGCATGACAAGGTCAGTTTTCCACATTCCCCAGTCGTACGCAACCCTAACAATGCATCGAAATATTTTACATATTGTAAAAATATCTGCATCCCAGGTTGTTACATTTACCAAAATGTCAAATTGCTATATTTTTACATTTCGTGGAAATATCCAACTTCCTCAGAAAAAACTCAATTTCTGTTTACTACATCCCAGGACGACGATTTGAGCGCGGAGAAACCAGATTCTGTCCTCACTTTGAAGACGGTTACGGTAACACACTCGAACGAACCTGACGTTAGGTCGAGACTTGTGCCTGTGGACTCATCACCCACATGGTTTGAAGACCAACTCGCGGACGAGGGCTTGAAAGATTTGTTGTTGAGGGACTTGCGCAAGAGTGAAGACAGACTATTCGTCGCAACCGCAAACGGTCTTGGAGACGCTTGGCATGCAATAGAGAAAGTTTATACAGATCGAGGAACTACCAATGGACTGCTGTATGATTTCTACTCCTTCTTGAGTGAGAATCGGACCCGGGACAAACTCGTCTTCGCCCCATGTGAGGGGATGCATCGGACTTCCGCGGCTACGCATGTCATGTTGAACAGCAGTGTTGACTTATTCACTGGAACGATGAAGAAAAACTCCCTCAATATAAGTGACTTCAAAAAGGAAAACCTAACCTACTCAGATCGGATCACCCAGGATAATATCAACGACGCAATGGCTTTGGCGATGACTTTTGACGAAAGTCGAAAAGGGATATTGGACGTCCACTTTGTCGCAAAGGTGTACTACGCTAAATCTGCAGCTGTATCTTCAAATAAGGTGGTGGAAGCATTGAGGGTGAAGAGTCAAGCGTACGCGTTAGCCAAGATAACCTCTGCTTATCCTCGACCACTTTCGAATGTTGGTAAATGGTTCGCATATGTTATGGGAAAGCTTGAGATAAGTGATTTTGGTATGAAACCGGACCTTACCAAATTTGATCCCGTCAAGGTTCAACAAAGAATTACAATTGACAAGGCTACAGAAGCAATGAAAGAATGCATGGATAATGGTACCGCAAGCCCCGCCCAGTGGCAATCGCATCCTTTGCTGAAATCGAAGGCAATGCAAGCTTACATTGAAGATCCAACATCTGCGCAAAATGAAGACGCTGTCAGGGATGCATTCAGCTGTAGGGCAGAGGGCACAGACTACACCAAGAAAATGAAGCCTCCATTCTACCAGTCATACCAATCTATGGCTTCAGAACCAGGGACGGCTTCTTCAGACACTTGGGACTTGACCACCGAAATGCTGACTGCTTGGCTGATTGCGCCCCGAATCATACTTGAGCTTTATGCAGGGAGACTGAACAAACAACCACAGACGGTTGTTAATGACCCGACAAGGAAAGCATTGACGAATTATATTCTCAATTTCCATCTCAGTGGAGAGATTGGATATGCAAGCGTCAATTATGTACATGGTGCATTAACTGCCCAGTATCAAGGCTATCCCATGTACCAGTCGAAAGGTTCTGTTAATTGGGGCGATGGATTGATCGGAGCCGTCATTTTGTGTGTCAACATGTTCAACGCTGTACTGTGTTCAATAACGCGTCCGGATGCAAATGACGATATGGAAAACCTCATGCTCGCAAAGCTTGCAGCGAAAAAGTTCATTGAGGACGCTTTGAAAACGTGTGAGCCCAGTGGCGGAGATCCTGACGCTGTAGATAGCATTTGGCACTTGGGTGAGTTACATTTCCTTCATATTCAGAATTTTTACATCGCGTGAAAATATCTGACCCTTCTCGACAATTGTGCTATAAAACTTCCAACATCTTCCATCCGTCATGCAGGTCAAATACAATGTGAACTAATGCTTTTTGCAGGCCATGTCACAAATAGGACTAAGTCAACCCTTGGAGGATCTCAGAAATTGAAGCTGCCGTTCCTACAAAAAATGATCTACCTTAACCAGGTCCTAGAGATTGTGCATGTCCTCTGCACAAGCGGTTTGTATCCCCAACCTTCGATTGCAATGGAAAGAAACGCACCCCAACTCTACGAAGCCTGTCAATTCATGCTCGCGGGGGACGTTCAGTTTAAAGACGCATACAATACCTTGCGCGACACCCTCGAACAAAACAAGGCATTCGTCATTCCTGAGTACATCAAGAGACCCATCTTCAAAGCTTCAAAACGGGGGGGATCACCCATCCACATATTCCTACTTTGGACATTTCTGTATAGTTCGCAGCAACACCTAAACCTCCCGCCATCTGAGGGGCAAGGTCATTTCTTTGTGAAGGGCAATGTAGTAAGTCATCAACTGAATACGAAAAGGCCCCTTGATAGTGTCTACATCTCAAATGGAGAGACAACGACAAAGGTTACAAACCTGTCCGAACTGAGATTGCCAGATGATCAGCTTGCAATTGTCAACATATATACCCTTTCCTTGGCTGTGTTGAAGACAATCAATCGTCCGCACACCGGCCACCCGGAGGCATTGAAGCGGTGGGCTTCCTATACATCGTTCAAAACTGCACAAAAAAACCCGACGTTGACTGTACTCGCAGATCCAAAGAAAAAAAGAAACAAACCTGAACCAGCAGAGAAGACTCCAAAGTCCAAAAGGGCAGGCACCATGGCTGCAAAAACTAGCACTGCACGACCTCAAAGGGCAGCAACAACGAAACGTCGCAGTAAGAGGAACAAGGCCGATGTCGACGAAAGTTATGACGACGATAACGACGACTCGGAAGATGAAGAAGACGTATTGGATGACGACGAATTTGTTACAACGAATGAACGGAGGACGATCAAGGGAAAAAACAATTCTTTGATATCAACGCCAACGTCAGCAACATTTCAAGAAATGTATACCGTCATTGCGGCACTTCAGCCTTTGGTTGCTGCGATTGACAATGTGCAAGACGAGAGAGTCAAGAATCTATGTGCTTCAGCCGCAAAGGTTGCTTTAGAGTCTTTGAACAGAGGGGCTTCAACAGATTACACGACATTGAAAGAGGCTATGGAGGCAATGGATGCAGACAACGTCACCTCTACAAAACGTAACCTATTCCTCACCAGGGAAGACCTCATTGGAGAAATCATCGACATAACAATGAATGAAAACGTCGACATGGAATACAAACCAACACTCAAAGAGGTGATGGCAGTTTTTCCATCCCAGAAAAAGCGAACTTTTGATCCACAGGACGACGACTATAAAGAGAAATTCATCTTCTACAAGGGTGATTTCGTACCTTCTCTCTGGTCGGCACTTCACAGCGACACCGATGGAAAACCCCTACATGAACCGATTGCTAGTTTGGTGGAAGTTATGCGCAAAGCAACATCTAACGGTTGGATTTCTTCCATTGATGACAAACAGAATGAACCACAAGGTGATCTGCTTGTCTTGGCAGATGAAGACACGTGGGGAGAGCTGGAGTCAGCATCGGATGACGAACATGCAACTGGAACGGCCGAAGGGGACAATGACAGTGACGACAGCACTGACAGTACGCCTGGCGAACAATCTGGCGGCGGCAATGACGGGGAAGAAAGCAATTACAGCAGTGACAACAAGGACAGTGAAAATGACAAAGGTGGTGATGAGTACGGAAGCAAAAGTGAAGTGATCGAGGACAGCATGGAAGGTAAGCCTGAAGATTAAGCTGGCGCCAGCAATGGAAGCGAATTCATTGATGAAAACGGTGGCAACAGTGACAGGTAGACGACGATGGTGGTGATGAAAAGTGAAACAAGGGTGAAGGGGAACAGACGAGCGATAAAACTCGCTTGTCAACACTGAGAGCAAGGCATTCATTGTAAGACCAAGAATTTCTTCTTTTAATCAAATACATGTTACATACAACACTCAAATACATTTTTCATGTTCATTTACGTGACTTATGCAGTACAAAATGGATTGGAATATTTTCCTTCTTTTCGTTTGTTCTGTACCTGTTAAGACCTTGTCCAAATCTGATATGCCAAACCCTTTCCTTCTCCTTCTCGCTACACTAGGACAAGTACAGTTCTTTCATCTCCCTGGTTGTGAGGATGTCCTACCAGGTGTACTCGATTACCTATGTCAGAATGATCTTAAACAATTTGAAATGTGTATTGAACAACACGCAAATGGAGGAACCAAAACTGTGGTTGAAAACGCGGGTAAAAAAGCATGTCAAAATGAGATTGACAAACAAAACTATAATGCAACGGTTGAGGTCGTGACAAGTACCAGGGACTCCATTGAACAACGACAACAGTCATTATTCTTTTCAAGCAATGGAGTGATACAAACGATGGTGGAAAACAATATCAAAGCAAAAATCAATACATACCTGCAACGATATAGGTCACTTCGTTTTGGTCCGCAAGTTCCAAAATGCTTCAATATATTTGCGGGAGATGGACTCTACGACAATGCTGAACCGTTTGTAGCAGGGCACCCTGGATGGATGTATTACACACCAGGAAGCTCCGGACATAGCATTGCCACATCAAGCAGAACACTGGATGAAATGACAACAGGGAAGCATTATATTAGCTTCGACTTCCAGGATTTGGGCACACGGGATGAAATTGATGTACAAATAGGAGTTATGAGACGAATCGAGCTCAGACATTGGGAAGAAACTATATTACCGGAATATAAAGAGGAATGCTATCTACGGAATGTACAGATTCGCTCCATGCTGAGGAGGATGCGACGACAAACGGGATCGTTGCTTCGTGACAGCCTTGGCAGAGTGACTGATCCTGGAAAAGTTGATTGTTTCCTTTTCAATCCAAGGGGAATCTGGCCAACTAGTAACGCCTTTATCTCAAAAATTAGATGGGATGGTAACCCTTTGACCTGGAAAAAAAATCTACGGGTGGCGTATGACACTGCAACCTTGGATTACGAAGCTGGACTGTTGCTTGATTCAGACAAGGGGACCTTGGACTATTATCATAAAGGTATGTTCATCACAACGCTGACAGACGATTTGGCTGGTGGGTACGTCTGGGTAATGCAGTTGAGATGCAAAGGGAGTGACCGATACACAGAAATCAAAACGAGTACTTACTAACACAACAAGTTATTTCACAAATGTAACAGAACTATATGGATATGCTGTCATATGGAGATCAGAAACACAGACAAGAGGGCCACCACACTATCATAAACAATGGATAAACAGGGATGAACGGAATCCTCCTCGACCTGCTGTTACAAGACTCAAAATGGGCTGTTGTGTCTCGCCAACAT
>UPTN01000615.1_pt1 | contig 17847 bp, 27 predicted proteins | sample 2160111 | NCBI WGS metagenome assembly UPTN01 (sample SAMN06265058, study PRJEB28932) | marine metagenome | isolation source: Columbia River Estuary | place: USA:Columbia River Estuary, USA | collected 2014-05-05
CCTACACGACGCTCTTCCGATCTACGGAATTGTTGATGTGATGTTACAAGACATAGCCATTTGGAATGGCATGGACGTTAAACACTCACTTAAAGCAATGAGTATTAGGTATTTAGGGATTAACTTCCAACAAGATTTATTTGATTACTACCCTGCTAAAAGCGTAGGTGTAGAGTTCTTAGAGATCGGAGATAAGCCCTTTACCAAGACTCAGATAAGTTATGGTGCTAATGATGTAATATATGCATTAGCTATTGCTAACAAACAAAAAGCCTTCATAGCTAAATATAAGCTAGAAGGCTGTGTATTACTTGAAAACAATTACGTAAAGGTATTAGCTGAAATGGAGTATAACGGATTCTACATAGACACAACTAAGTGGATGAAACTGTACTATGAAAACATGATCCAGTTAAACCTAGTAGAGATGCATCTATTAAATGCACAAGACATTAATTGGAGAAGTCCTAAGCAAGTAAGTGATTACTTTAGGTCATTAGGTATCCCTGTAGATATTAAAGATAAACATACAGGAGAAGTGAGAACCACCGTAGGTGAGGAGCACTTATCTTCTTTTAAGAAGGACTTTCCTATTATTCCATTGTATTTATCATACAAGAAGTATAGTAAATATACTGGGACATATGGGTTAAACTTTTTAGAAAAATATGTAAACCCTGTAACAAAGAGATTGCACAGTAGCTTCTGGCAGTTTAAACACACTGGAAGAATTAGCTCTGCTAGACCAAATCTACAGAATATACCATCTCCTAAAGCATTTAGAAAGTGTTTCTCATCTCAATGGGAAGATACTATTTTAGGTGCAGGTGATTACTCTAATCAAGAAGCTAGAGTTCTAGCTGATATGAGTAGTGAGCCTAAGATGTTGGAAGTATTTAATGGAGGAGATGACGATATGCATTCAGCCACAGCGTCCGTGATTTATAAACGGAAGATTACAAAGGCTAACCCAGAAGAAAGAGATGTCGGTAAGATGACTAACTTCCTAATGGCTTATGGTGGAGGACCAGATGCATTAGCACTCAAATTAGGAAAACCTCGAAGAGAATGTGTTAAAATTATTAAAGGATATTATGATGGGTTTAGTACCCTGACTAAATACTTTAAGAAAGGACACAACTTTATTAAAGCACAAGGATTTGTAATAATTGATCCTATTACCAATAGGAGATACTATCCTGGAAAATATGAGAGATGGGCTGACATTAGGGATTACCTAGAAAGATGTCACAGACTCAATATAGAGCCTCACAAGAGCGTTTACGGCTTTTACAGTAGTTATGCTGCTGGAATGGAAAGAACGTCTCAGAACTACCCTGTACAAGGCTTAAGTGCCTCTATGTCTAAGTTAGCTGCTATTTATTTATATAACTGGCAACTAGAGAACGACCTATGGGATGCGTTTAAGATTGTAAACATGGTACATGATGAGATTGTACTGGAAATTAAAAGAAACAGAGCCGATGAAGTCATGGCTAAATTAGAAGAGTTCATGATTAAAGCTGGTGAGGTATTCTGCAAGCACCTTGTTCTCAAAGTAGGATGTGGTTTATCTACATCATGGGAACATGATTAATTCACCTTAAACCATTATACAATGGAATATGGAACTAATGATTTCTTCCTAAACTCTATGGGGATATTAACCCTATTAGGATTTATTGGCGCTCTAATTTGGACAAAAAGAAAAAGATCCAAAGAAGAGCCTGGTATTAACATGGGAGAGATTATCTCTGACTGGTATTTATATGCCAAAGAGACAGTATTTATTTTTGGTACTATCGGTATCAACTTTTTTGAAGGGATGGTAAGTGCTGGACTACACGTTCCAGGACAGACCTCTATTAACCCTTTTACTAGATTCGGTGCTCACTTACTAATTAGCTTTGTGAGTATTGCTTGTGCTATGTATTTTGCCCCTTACTTTGTAGACTTAGTTAATACAGTCTTCAATAAAGTAGAGTGGAAAAAGAAATGGCAACCCTTCATTGGTAACTTAATGTTAGTTACATTCATTGGAGCAGGTATGGTTTTATTACCGATAGCTAATTTATTTATCATTGCCAACGGTAGTGGGCAAGTGATGCAGGCTTCCATATTCTTATGGGAGATATTACCTTGGGTATCAGACCTTCAAATGGTAGCTATTAAAACTTCATGGGGTCAACCACCTACGTATGCTGCATTTACTAGCCTTGAAAATGTTATGTCAGCCTCAATTGTACTAACCTTTGCCCATTTCTTCTTAATGTTCTGTCACATGGCAGTAATATTTAAAGGGGATAGAGGAGCTTATGGATTAAGTGGAGGTGTTGCACCAGAAAGAGGTGACAAGAAAGATAAGACTAACAAGACAATAGATAAGAACGATAAGAAACAACGTGATAAGAATATTGACAACTTCGTAGATACCATTAGATTCTTATTAGTAAGAGTAGGGTATCGTAAAGACAAGTTACGTGAAAAGGTCGATGCAGCGAATGAAAAGTTAGACTCTTTAGATAGTGTTGATAACAGAGGATTGATTGCTTTTGAAGCAGTTAAGATTAAACTCTATATTGACAAGTATATGAAGCGTAAGAAGACTATGACTGCTGATGACATTTCAGCAGAAAATAAACTTATCGACAGTAAGATTAAGAAATTCTTTGAAGGTTCTACTAATAATGGAAAAGGCTTAGGAATGCCTATAAAAAAGTAGAAAGGGCTAAAGTTAAGTGCAATAAATGCTTTGAACTATACGATCATATCGTAGGTAGAGAGTATTGCACTGACTGTATCCCTGAAGGTTGTCACAGTTGTGGTATTACATTACGTCACTCCTGTCATAGAGACGCTCTAGGGAGTTATTATTGTGAAAGGTGTGCTATCAACGAAACTGATGTACATATTAACCTACAGGCTGAGATGTGCTTAGGAGAGGATTGTGAGAATCAAGCAGGACTGGAGGATAAGGTATGCTCTACTTGTCGTAAAGACGATGAGCCTATTACTATCCAATGTAAGACGTGTCAATCAGTACACACTACAAGAACTCCTAACTTCTATCAATGCTCTTATTGTAACATTGACTTGAAGAAATGTCAAGCTTGTGACAATACTTTCATTTACTCTTTTATAGGACAGAAACTGTGTAATTACTGTTTACCTATCTGCGACAACGCAGGATGTGAAGAACAGTCTTGCTCACATTCTAATTATAAGTACTGTACATCTTGTCTAAATGATGTAAGGAGTGGGAATTGCTTAAAATGCAAGGAATACACTCCTACAGTAGACATTAGTGGACATTGTAGCACATGTTCAGAGCATCCATATTTACCTTGTATAAAGTGTAGTAGGGATGTACACATGGACGAACCAAAAATTGATGGGTCAACCATCTGTTGGGAATGTTCTGAAGAAGTAATAGATAGTGAATGTAGGATGTGTACAGAAACAGAAAACATAAGTAAGGAAACTAACTTATGTGTTAACTGTACGTATGCTGCTGAACGTTCTAACTTATGTCTGAAATGCCACACTAATGACAAATCATTTAACAGTAAATACTGTAACAGTTGCTTAGATGATCTAGCCTTTAAAGAAGAAGAATACAACCACCAATTTACTGGTGAGAACTCTGAAGAATACAGAGGAAGAGACCATAAAGACCATAATCCAGATGACCAAATCTGGAAATTGGACTAAACAACAATTTAATAGAAGCAAATGGAAACTAAACTAAATAGGGAGGAGCCCTCGAAACGGACTTGAAAAGACCGAGGCATGCTACAAGCGTATGCTGTAGACACTTGGTTGGAGCATGAGGGTGTTGGAACCCTCGTTATGTGTACAGGGATCGGGAAGAGTCGTATCGCTGTGTTAGCAGCCCAAGACCGCTTGAATTCGGGAAAGATTGACGGAGTGTTAATCGTAGTACCCACAGACTCCCTTATAGAGGGATGGCGAGTACAATTTAAGAGGTGGGCACCTGGGTTGGATGAGAAGAAGATTATCATTGTTTGTTTGCAATCGGCTTACAAACTGGGGTCATCGACCCACGATAATCCGTTAGCTCTGGAAAAATTAAACCCATCTACAACACTTCTTGTCGTAGACGAAGTGCATACAGCTATGTCAGAACAATACTATAAAGTATTCTCTTCGGATTGAGCTTATGTTTTGGGTTTGACGGCAACAATTACAGAATCGGAAAGGCTATCTGCGGTCGCTCCTCCCCTATTTTATTATTCTCTACCTGAAGCGGTAGAAGCAGGGTTTATAAGTCCATATGTGATCTATAATTTACCTGTTAAATTTAACAAATCCGAGAAGGTGAAGTACAACTTATTTACTAAGAAGTTCACTAGTTCTCAATATAAACTACGTAAATATGCCGATAAGGTAGGACGTGGTAATGCCTTTGATATTGCAGCGAAAGCTAAAGGCAACAAATTACATCCTATGTACAATGAAGCTAAAGAGTTTTGGATGGGAATGAGCATGCGTAGGAGAGTAGTACAGAATGCATCAGCTAAGATAGACACTACTGTAGAATTAGTAGAAACATTCCATAATAGGAAGTGGATACTATTCAGTGGATCTATTAAAGGAGCTGATGAATTAAATAAAAGATTAAATGAAAAAAATATTAAAAGCGTTGCTTATCATTCCAAGTTATCAAAAGCAGCTAGAAAGTTATCTCTTGAAGAAATTACTAAAGATGATTGCATTGCTATTTGCGGTGTTAGCGGTATTGACGCTGGTTTGGATGTACCCACTTTGAATAGTACTGTTATTGGTTCTAATGATAGTGTACAACTTAAAGCCATTCAAAGAGTGGGACGTACCGTACGACTTCAAGAAGGTAAGAGAGCTCTTTGTGTAAATCTATACGTAGACGGTACACAAGATGAGAAATGGGTAAAAGCGAAGCTTAAAGGCTTAGAGTCTACATGGATAGACCGCATTACTGACATTAAAATTTAACAATGTTATTTATTAATAACTTAATCCAATTACAATTTCCTGAATGGAAAATCAGATCTGAATACAGACTCATAGGCAAAGAAGACTATGATGCTGGGCCAAAGAAAACTGTGTTAGGTTTATGCACAGCTAATTTTACCACAGAAACTTGCACTATTCTTATATCACCTGAAGTACATAACCCATTTTATACTAGGACTTACTTAGGTACTTACCTACATGAAATAGGACACCTTTACAGGTATTACAATAGTCTTCATACAAAAATAAGAATGAGGGAAGAATTAATAGTAGAATCCTTCTCCAGAGCCGCTTTACACGGATATGAGAACTTTAAGAGTCCATTCTATGGTAACTTACTGTTTGATAGAGACTCTATTAGAGAGCTTGAGAAGATGTTAGAGGAGCTTAAGGACCTAACTACTAAAATTATAGATTATGAGCAGAAGAAAGTTGTTTACGGAGTTTGATAAACTCATATATGAAAGAGACTACATCAAACTCAACATATCTGCCTTGTATTTCCCCTATAAGTTATACGTGATAAACGTAAAGCCTGACACATGAGTAGCTGCTGTCTCTAAAGATGAGGCAAATGTACTTAAAGTAGGGTATGCACACAATAACTTAGAGGACTGTGTTATATGCGGTATGATTGAGTTTGTCAATAAATACATGGACGAGATAGACGAGGATTTATTTTTTAAATTATTAAAAAAAGAATTTACTGATGGATGAAAGACAAAGAGAGATTAGTAACACTTTTAAAAGGATGGTGAGGAAAAGAAAACACTTCACCATCCGAGTTAGCCGAACTAAGACTATGTATTGCATAAATTACGGAGGTTCTACTACTAAAGTGTGGCTAGTTGTTGGAGTGGTTATCACATCTTCAGGATATTTAGAAATAATTACAAGTAGACACGCTAGAAAGTTAGAAGATGCTGTAATAATTTGCTCACTAAAATTTTTAAACCATGCCTAAAATCTATAGAAGTATAAAAAAGATTGCAGGGGAAGCGACGTATGTCAATCTATATTTATCTTATAACTATAGGGTACTGTTTATCCTTAGTAGGAAAAATATATGGTACCCGATTCTTATATACGTATTTATAGATGAGGCTGAGAATGACTGTTTTATGAAAACAGATAACGTGGACTTACCACAATCTTACAAGATTGAAGATGCTGTAGTAGCATCTATTACACAGATAAATAGGACTAATGTCGCAGACATTGATGACTTACAATATGTAATTAAACTACAACCACATGAAGGATAGAAAACACAAAAGCTACAAGGATGTAGCCGAAGGTAGACCTTATTTCAGTATATATGTAGAGTATAGTCATAGAGTAGTGTTCATTAAATATAGCTACGGATGGACAGGAAACTTAATATACGTAACACAAGATGCTGTGTATAGTGAGTTATTTTATAATATACATCCCTTAGCTACTGACACTAGTTACGAGAAGCTACAAGATGCTGTAACAGAAACGTTACTATTCTTTGTAGGTATCGGAACTATGGAGTATAGGAGGGATAAAATAAGGATGAGCCATGAAGACGTATAACTACGCAGAAAGAAACGAGCTTGAACCTTATGCTAAAGCTAATGGTAATTACGTCCCTATAGACGCAATACTATATCAACGCCTAGGCTTAAGGGAACATCTCTGTGTATTCTGTGACTCAGAACATGGAGATTACGATACTATTGAATTTAAGGACGGTACACAAACTAATGTATGTGAAGACTGTTCTTATGATGCATCCCTAGTTGATATGGGAGTAAGTCATTTTGACATACAACCTGAGGCTATGGAAGCCTTAGACGATTACGCATTCGCTCAGTTTCCAGACTGGGCATTGGATGCTCATTACAATGACTATGATAGCTGCATATTCTGCAGACAATTTACTAATAATAAGGAAGAATATGAACTTCCTGTCGGTTTAGATGAATCCAACTTCTTAAAGTTTAAAGTCTGTGATAAATGTTATCCTGAGTATAAAAAACGTGAAGAAAACTATCTATTTCACGCTATCCAAGAACAATGCATCAAGTGCTCTAGTAATTATCCTGTAACAGAGGAAGAAAAGAATGCTAGAACTAAGAGAATGACAGAGAACCATCACGTATGTGGTGAGTGTTGGATAGGAGCAGGACATAACAGCGATGACTCAAGATTTAAACCCGTTACATGCTCAGGATGTAGAAAAGACATGATTATACCATTAACTGTCCCTAATACGTTAAATCCTGATATAGTAGGCGCTGATACCTACTTGTGTTTTATATGTAGAAAGAAGGGAATGAATTATGAAGAAATTAAATTTGAAGAAGTGCCTAGTCATAGTGCAAAGACATATCAAGAAAGACTCGATGAGTTACTGAACAGTGATTTAATTCCTTCCTCTGAGAACCTACTGATTAACTTTGATGGTAATATTACAATAATAATCAATAGTAGATTTGATGGAAGGTTTAAATACGAAATAATAGAAAAGATGGATAACGATGAGGGATATAAGACATTAGCCTATAACAAAAGAATATACGATAAAATTCAGAATTGTGTAATTGATGGTGCTTATCACGCTCAAAAATTCGTTAACAGAGTTTCTAAACAACTAGAAATTAATTTATAATGTTGGATTCCAAAATTATAACTAGGTTGGCTAAGACTAACTTAGACTTAGAAGAGTACTACATATTATACAGCATACATAACATGGAGAATTGGCATAAGGTTTACACAGTAAGCCTTGATACATACATAGGCCTAGTAAATAGAGGACTATTAGATGAAAACCATGTCATTACTAATGAAGGTATAGATTTGATGCACAAACTTCTAGGATCTGGTTTAATGCCAGCCAAAGAATTTGAAGTGTTCTGAACTGCTTACCCAAGTACAGATGGGCACGGTATGTACCCTAAAACAAGGGTTCTAAGGTCAAATAAGCCTCTTACACGAGCTTTATTAACTAAAGTGATAGGAGAAGGTGAATACACCTTAGAAGACCTGTGTAGGGCAGCTAAGAACGAAACTAAATCCAGGCAGATTAATAGTGTAGGACAGAATAATATGAGATATATGAAATCTGTGGTTACATGGTTACGCCAGGAAGCTTTTATTCCTTGGGTTAAAGAAGCCCCTAAGCCTGAATTGGACATGGAACAAGGTTTATTAGAGTAGTATATCTGTGTGAGGGTCGAACCTTGCACAGGTACAAACATAGGAACATTTCGTTCCATAGGATGAGTAACTTTATTAGAGCATTGACTATAAAACGCACTCTAGGAGTTAAGTTATCCAAGTGAATACAAAACCTAAGATTTGATACATGGTTTTTAAACACATTGGGAAGTCTGTTGAGGACTTCCTCGAAAACGTACAAGGGAGGAGGGACGGATCTATAACTAGTTTACGTACTTCCCTTCATAAGCTCAACAAGAACACCATGAATGGCTTTGACTGAAATCGGATTGTCACCTTAGCAGGGAGATCTGGTAGTGGTAAGAGTTTATTCTTGGAGCAATTGAAGAGAGATTTCTGTGACTTAAACAGAGATCAAGAATTTGACATCCTTTCCTTTGAGTTTGAAATGCTTTCCAGCGACCAAGTAGCACGAAGTGTGAGTGGGAAAATTGACAAATCTACAAAGGAACTATATTCAGCAAACCAGAACGTAATCGGAGACGATGAATATGCAGCCATTAAGGAGACTGCTAATTCTATGAAACGTTACCCCATATTTTATGTGGATGAATCAGGGACAACGGATGAGATATATCAGACGGTGTTAGAGTTTGCTGCGTTTAGGAAATTAAAGGAACAAGATAAAGGTTTAGTAATAACCTTAGACCATGCATTACTGTGTAGGGGAAAACAGGGCGATTCTGATAAAAAAATAATCGACGACCTAAGTAAGACAATGGTGAGGCTTAAGAAACACTTTGACGCTGAAGGAATGAAAGTCCTTATACTTCTTGTGTCTCAACTCAATAGAGAGATTGAGTCACCCGATAGACTAATGAATCCAAAGTTGCATTTTCCTGGCAGGAACGACATCTTTGGTAGTAGTAGTTTATTCTTCGCTTCAGACTATGTTTTTATTATCCACAAACCAGCGTCCATACCAACGATAGTAGCTAACGGTGTAGGGTATGGACCGCATGGATACCCCCTCTTTAATGGAGAGGGGCCTACAAAACAAGCTCACATTTATCTCCATATTATTAAGGAGAGATTCGGTAATAATGTTATTCTACAGTTGTTAGACAACTTTAAGAAGAGCCGAATCGACGAATATATACCAGAAAATACATAATATGTATTACGAATTAAGACTGCGAGAGCAGAATAAGTTTGGAAAAATATTTAATCAATGGCAGTATTAGTGCAAATCACAGGGTATCCTGGAGAAGGGAAGTCTTATGCGTCCCGAAACATGGATCCTAAAACAACCTTCTTTATAGACGCCGATTCTAAAGGTCTAGCTTGGACTGGTTGGAGGAAAGACTTCAACACAGAGAATAAAAATTACGTGTCTGACGTATCAAATCCAAGTAGTGTTTATGCTTACCTCGAAGCAGTCTCTGAGAAGAGACCAGAAGTTAATGTAGTAATTGTAGATACTATATCTACCATGATGAGTGACACAGAAGTCACTGCCATGAAGAAACCTAGTTTTGACGCTTGGAGGGACTATGCGGTGGACATATACGAACTATATGGAAAAGCGCATTCGCTAAGAGATGATTTAATTATTGTCTTTGTAGCCCATCCTATGCTAATAAATGATAAGGACAACCCTTATAAACAGAAGTTAGTAACCAAGGTAGGTGGTAAGAAACTTACTACCATGAACTTAGGTGGGAAAATTAACTATAACCTCTACACGGAAGTAAAACGTGATGGAAAAGGTGGAGGAGAATACTTCTTCTTAACTCAAAGCGACGGGGTAAACGAAGCTAGATCAGTACACGGGGTTCTAGAATATAGAATACCTAACGACCTTAATGAGGTTGTTAAAGCGATCAGGTCTAAGGACTTAATGATCGACTAGAATATATACTTTTAAATGAGTACAGATGAACAACATGATTACCGCTAAAGAAATATTTAGCACAATGAACAGTGGAGGAACTAAAATACCAGCAGGGTTCCATGAAAATGTAAAATTTACAGGGATAACTCCTGGTGCTACCTTCTTCGATATTGGCTTCGAGAAGGACGGCAAAGTCCATAATAAACGAGTCTACGCTCCTAGTGGACCTGTTAAAACAAGAGAGGGAGAAGATGAATTAGCAGCGATTAAAAGAGATCGGAATAACCGATTACAACACCTCCTAAAAATGATGAGAATCTTCATGGGACAGGATGCTATCGACCAGTTCGAGGCTCCTGACTATAATTCCTTTGTAGAGAGAGGTGCTGATATGCTTAATCGGCTTAAGGATTCAAAGACTGTCAACTTGAAATTAATTTATGACAAGGAAAGACGTTATTCCAGCTTCGGGTTTTTCCCAGATTATGTAGAAGAACATGTGTTAGGTGAAACTCACACATTGAAATACAGTAAATACGAATTAGAGAAAGAGTTGAACAAGCCAGCAGGTACAGCAAGTACTACGTTAGCTGATAGTAAACCTAAGGATCTAATGGTATAATCTAAAGGGACATTGAACTAAAAATATGAAACGATTAGGGACGGGGATGTTTATAGCATCTCCGTCTTTGTAATAAAATAACTAGGATATGATTAAATATGTAAGCCTATCTAAGGAGAACATCCTTAACAGAGTGTCCCAACAGGACATAATGGAAAGTTATCTAGGGATTCGGGTGACCGAGTCTCTAGTGACTTCTCCTTTAAGAAAAGATACAAAACCAGGGTGTAGTTTTTATGTGTCACAGACAGGTAAATTATACTTTCGGGACTGAGCTAAAGATCTTAAGATGGATTGCTTTGATGTAGTGTCAGTGCGGTACGATCTTAATTTTTATGAGGCTCTAAAACACATTAACAAAACTTTTAAATTAGGGCTCAATGGTTTCGTAGATAGTACTACAATCATACAACCTAAGCGGCAGGATTTATTACCTCAAACCCGTAAGACTATACAAGCTATTCCTAAAGCCTGGTCTAAGGCATCACTAGCCTATTGGGCACAGTACGGAATAGACGAAGACTTTTTAAATGAGTCATTTATATATGATACGAAGACTGTTTACACAGATCACGTATTAGTGCAGAGAGCAACAGAGAAGAACCCTATATTTACTTATTTGTTTCCTCCAAGTACTCACATAAAGGTTTATAGACCTTATTGTAAAGAACGTAAATGGAGAAGTAACACAAGTAATGAAGATATAGATGGGTTACACAACTTACCTAAGAAAGGTAAGTTACTAATTATTACATCTTCCAGAAAAGATAGGATGGTACTGAACACAATGGGGTTTAGTGCCGTATCACCTAGTACATCTGAACATGCTTTATTGGATGAAGATATATGTAAGAAACTTAAGAAACGATTTAAACATATACTTGTATTCATGGATGCAGATAGTGCAGGAGACAAAGCAGCATACAAATACTTCGATAAGAGAGGATTTAATTCTATTAGTATCCCTCTGAGGTATAAAACAAAAGACATTTCAGATTTTAGAAGCAGGTTCAAACATAAAAAAACTTATAAATCGTTGAAGAAAATGATTAAAAATCACTTCAACAAAAGGAATATTCCTTTCTAACTTTTAATTTTTTTAACATGCTAAAAATAGAAGTAGGAGGATTGAATGCGAGAAACAAAGAAGCAATTCAAATCTCTTCAAACAATATCAGAGAAGACTTATCATATTATGTGGGACTAAGCAACAAGGCAGTAGGTAAAACTAAGGCTGATGTAGTACTTAATAAACCCGACAAGGTAAGGACTTTAAATTCCAGACACATTATGTCTCGGATATTACTAGAACAGGGCTTAGACGCCTTTAAAACGGTACACAGTAGACAATTCTTGAAAGACAATTGCTTGGATATAATGGCAATAGAGCGAGAGTTTGACTTTCCTATATTAGCACGTTCAAAAAACTATTCCAGGCAACTTAAAGAGATTAATGATTACACTCACTTAATGGAGGACATCCAGAACAGAGGAGATCAAAACGTTAATAACTTTAAGAAATATTTAATCTTGGAGCAAAAGAAAAAGATCAGTTACATATTTAATATACATGTAGCTAGACCTTTGAGAGGAACCGAAGTTGATTATGGAAATGTTTTTCAAACAAGAAATGTTAACAAGGACGGAGTAATTGCTGTTACCTGTGTTAGTAATAAACAATATTTTACAAACTCTAAATTAGAGTTGACAAAAGCTAATACTAGATTTAGATACCCAAATAATTGGGAAGAATATATAGATTTGGCACACAGATCCTTAGAAGCCTTGGACTTAGATTTTGGTAGAGTTGATATAGCAATAGACAGACAACATAATTTCAGCGTTCGTAACGTGGAATTACAGTCTCACTTTGATGCTAATGAACAATACCTAACTAGGTTCGGGGTATTAGGACCTTTGTATAGTAATGCGATAACAAACATGCTTATGAATGTTGCCTGATAAACACGCCCATCGTAAAAAGATCATAATGCTTATGTTTCTTTTACTGATGGTGATTATAATGTCTGGCTCCTTTATAAGGATAGCAACATTAATAAATGAGTAAATACAATAACGAAGTAACAGGTAAGTTTAGAAGTAAGTTTGAATTACGAGCTGATGCCCTAATCGCTACCTATAAACTGCCTTATACTTACGAGGAACACAAGATAACTCTTATGGAGGGTTTCAAATTCACAAATGAATCCTTTCAGAAATGAGGGAAGACTTTCAAGGACGTACTTACTGTACGAGCCATGACGTATACCCCAGATTTCGTAATAGCTGAGAAGTACTTTATCGAAATCAAAGGGATGAAAACAGAATCATTTAATATAAAGTGGAAACTATTTAAAAAGTACATATTAGATAACAAGTTAGATTGGCACATTTATTTAGTGCATAATATGAAACATTTAAAAATTACAATGGATCATATTAAAGATCTAATAAAAAATAACAATCATGATGTCAAACAACGACAGGTACAACCTAATGTTAAAAACAACTCTTCAAAGAATGGAGAGGCACCTAATAAGCGCAAACGCAGGACAGGCTCATAGTAGAGCTACAATTAGTGTAGAACTTACTGCTAAGGAACATGCATTAAACAACGTCCTGACGCTTATTAGAATGTGCAGAAAGGAGTGTGCTGAGTATTTAACAGTAGCTAGTTTAAACCTGCCCCAATTTGGTGGTAGTACTCTTGAAGCAGTCACTCAAGAGTTAGCACAGTTGAGAAGTCAAGCTCGATATGCTAAGTTCCCTGTCTTAAAGTTTGAGAAACAGGGGGAGCTTGAAATAGATATTTTGAGATACCTAGTAAACAATACTACTAGGGACTTGACCGCCTCTGCAATTGAGGAAGCTGCAAAAAAATTAGTCGATAAGTATATCAGCGAGATAAGATAAGGGTAGCCTGGATTAACTGTTAACAGTAGGCAATAGCCGAAGAGGAGTCATAGATTCCAGGAGTAGGGAAATCTGGCTACCCTAAGTAAATGCTTTAATTTGACCCTAAAAAGACTCGTATGAGTTAAATCGGACAGGGAAGATTAGAGCAGGGGAGCACAGTCCAAATGTGCTCCCAATTAAAACAAGGTTATGGAAAACATAGAACACAGAAACTTTATGGAATATTACGAGGATCCTGAGATGTTAGCTGAGTTAATCAATGAACAGAAACTTAGTTACGTATTAGAAAATCTTATAGTAGACTTTGAATTGCAAAGAGCTAGCCAAGAAGATTTAATAGATGCCTTCAGAGCAAGAGAGTTTGAATGGCTAGAATGTGCTGAAACAAAGCAAATATTAGATAATTCCTTAGATACTAAAGAGCTATATAGAGAGATTCTCGAAAAAATATTTCCGATCATACGTGCGAGACACGAAGAAGCTAAACAATTAAAAGATGAACAAAGTACAAGAGTACATGAAGTCCAAAGCAATCAACAACAGTCTATTATCAATGGTATTCAAACCAAGATGAATAAAACTGAAGAGGGATAACCCTGACATGGAGGACGACGATAAACGTCACTTCAGGGTAGGAGGGGCACTAGATTGTCTATTAACAGACAACGAACAGTTCCCTCACCTCTATAAGGTAGTGAATACTGCCAGACCTTTTGGATTGATGGGTAAGTTTGTAATGAAGTTACCTTTCAACTTAACTGAAGACTCTGAACTAGAATTATTCCAAGAAGCCTACGAAGAAAGTGGGTATCGGATGAAGATAGAATCAGTAGTGAAGAAGTTTTGGAACAACAAAGACGCAGTAGAATATTACGAATCACTGTGCTGTGAAGAAGATGACCGACTAGTTTTATCCAAGGATGAATACGACACGGTTATTAACATGAAGAAATTAATCAAAGCCAATCCTCATTCAGAACAATACTTCTATAATGATGACCCTGATATTGAATTACGACATCAGATGCCTATATACTTTGAATATATGGGAGAAGATTGCAAAGGTTTACTAGATGTTCTTGTGATTAATCACAGAGAAAAGTGGATACTCCCTGTAGATTTAAAGTCTACATCTAAACCAGTAGAGGAGTTCCCTATATGGTATCTAAAGTATGGATACTATAGACAAGCAGCATTCTATAATGAGGCAGTTAAACAATGGGTAATCAAGCGAGATGAGACAGTGCGACAACAAAACATTACTGAATCTTTAGTAGTGGGTAAGGACGCAGTTGTCTCTCCTATGTATAGTGATTACGAACTAAGAAAATTTACGTTCATAGTAGTGGAAGCTAAGTTAAGCTCTACTACACCTGCAGTTATCTTTGAATCTACTGAGGCAGACCTTGCCGCAGGATTGTTAGGTGGCAGTACTAAATATGGACGAACTTACAAGGGTATTAATGACTTAATGGAAGCATACCTTTGGCACGAAAAGAATAACCTTTGGGATATGAGTAAAGAACTCTATGAATCAAAAGGTAAGAAGACTATAGACGTCTTCGTATAAAACAACCAGAATGAAAATAACTAAAACAACTAGCTTTGTACTACCTGTGTTAGGTATACACCATCCTAAGCTAGAACAGAATGGATTTACCCAAGCCTTTTTAGGTGATGTAAATTCACCACTAGAAGTGGGTAAACTAATAGCAGTAGCTTTTAAACTCGACTCTGTTAAACGAGGGTTCCGAGCACGTATGAAGAAGCACGCACAGTACTTGACACATTATGAAACACAAGAAATGTTGATAATACATTTCGCTATTACTGAGTTCCAATACAAGAAAGTAGTAAGACCATTTATGGACGGAGAATACTCTAGGATAAGTCAATCTTACAGAGAAAAGTATTTTAGTAAGTACAATCCTAACGGAGAGAAATCTATGAACTGAAAGATACTAACTAGACATGACTCTTTACGAAAGTATTGGGAGAGAAGACTCAATGTAACACTATCACCTAAGGCCGAATACTGGAGCAAACCAGAATTAGAAGATGAAATATTCAAAAATCAAAAACTATCTTATGGACAGTGCAATAAATAAGTACATAAATCAGATCAAAGTATACAAGCAAGAGTACTTCCCAAGTAAAAGCAAGGCTCCTACGAGAGCGGAACAAAAACTTAAGAAAGAAAAAGCTATCATGTTACTAGGTCTTGATAAAGAATCATTAGCAATAGCTAAACACATTAAAGCCATTGGCTTAGAGGCTTGGATCAAAGGCTACCAAGAACATGCAGGAGTTAAGCCTAGTAAACCTAAGGTTACCTTAGAGACTAGAGAGGACTCCTTATTCAGGAAGTTTTGTAAGAAATCCTACAAAGATTTCAGAGATTCGCCCAATAAGAATGGCTTTAAAAAGATGGAGATGAGGGAGATTACCTCTACGCTACAAGCTCTTAGTATTATAATGAGCAAGCAAAAGATCCCATCAATGGAATTATTAACCGAGATACACAGAACACTCTATGCAATCTACTACAAGAACGTCAAAGATAATTAGTGGCGGACAGACTGGAGTAGAAATCGGGGCTTTACAAGGGGTGCTAGAACACAATCGGAAAAAAGAAACATCTCATAAGATCTCCACAGGAGGTTCTATGATGAGGAACTTTATGACTGAGAAGCGTTCTAGCCCTCAGTATGCCCACATATTTGGGTTAACAGACTGCGACTCACTAGCTGAGAGCACTAAGGACTATAGGAACATAGCTAACTCGGAGGTTACCCTATTAGTTACAACAGACGCTGACTCAGTTAAGTGCAGGTCTATACAAAGAAGATGTAATATTGTAGGTAAAGAATGTTACATATACGACATCAATGAGGACATGAGTATTAGTTTATTCAGACCCATATTAGATTACAAAGTAATAAACGTTACGGGTGACCCAGAATCACAGTCACCAGGAATTAAGAACTTAACGACGGTACTAGTAAAAGCTTTATTAACTATTAATGAACTCTTAATAACACATGAAAATGAAATTAATTAAATTCATGGACAGAAGCCTAACTCATACCATAGTGGTATTGGTTGTAGCTTTATTGACATTGATGATACTCATAGCGTGTCATCCATTTGAAAGGAAGGTTGAAAAACCTGTGGAAGATTGGTTAGAATACCCTAAAAAATCTAAACAATGAAAGAAATATTATTAGCTCTGGCTATCTTAGCAGGTATGTGGTACTTTAAAGGGTACGTAACAGACCAACAGAGCTTCGTAGAGACGCCCTTCTGGATAGCCTTAGAGAAAGACGTGAGTGACATAAGAATCCCTCACAAGGCTCCTATGAAGCTCCTGAAGCCATCCTATGGTGACCAGAAAGGCATGTATAGAAAAGCATTCTTAGGTATGATAGGATATGGAGTAAGAGAATGTGATTGTATCACTAATGGACACGGTCCAGAGAGTACACCATTCACGCTGACTCTAGGGAAATTCACTGGAGAACTATACTTTAGTGGTGAGTACCACCCAAAATTAAATAGAAACTCAAGAGACGTTAGAAAACAGGTCGATAATTACAGAGGTAACTACGAAAGAACGTACGCAACATGTGTACTAATTACTAAAGGGTATATATTTAAACACCCACAAAGAGAACAAGGATTCTACTCCTTTCCCAAAGATTTAAAAAGGATAAAGTAACAGGCAGACTCTTAAGAGTCACACTTATTTAATTTTTAAATATTAATTATGTCTAAAAACAATGTGCCAAACAAGACTTTTCACCCTCCAATCGAACAAGTATTAGGAGGTTTCGGTATTCCAGAACACAAATCTTATGAAGATAAGATGGATGAAGTTCCGTTGAATAAGTCTCGTAGCAATAAGAGAAAGAAAATGAGTTGGAATAAACATGTGTTTAAACCTCTCAACTTATTCTACAAAAAGAACTTCCCTAAAGCAGTAATTGATCTTCGTAATTGTTTCTCTGATAATCCTCAGATGAAGCAAGAGTATATGGAGATTTGGCAAGTGCGTATGGAGAATCCTAATAAGTACAATACTTTACGGATGAAGTTCCTTAAGAAGCACACAGGATATGTGAAGAGTTCTACCTCACTGTCAGTATAAATAAAGAAACCCCCTACTAAGCAATTAAGCTCGGTAGGGGGTTTTTTTTAATCCCGTTTATCTTGTACTAGATAAGAATTGGAAGTCTGCTTCAAAGTTGTCTTG
>UPTN01000617.1_pt1 | contig 17754 bp, 18 predicted proteins | sample 2160111 | NCBI WGS metagenome assembly UPTN01 (sample SAMN06265058, study PRJEB28932) | marine metagenome | isolation source: Columbia River Estuary | place: USA:Columbia River Estuary, USA | collected 2014-05-05
CTGACTTTTTTCGCTCCCAATCTGCTAAGCCCAGAATAAATCAGAGGCTCCTTAGCTCAATCTCAGCGTGGCTTGCGAGGGGCTTGCTGCTCTACCTTGCGAAGTTCGCCTGCGGCTTTATCCAGCAGCGCATTCACGTAGCGGTGTCCATCCTCGGCACCGTAAAACTTGGCCATCTCCACCGCCTCGTTGATCACAACCCGGTAGGGAACATCCAGGCGATCACGCAGCTCGTAGACGCCGATCATCAGGATACTTCGCTCCACGGGATCAAGTTGATCGATGGGGCGATCAGCAAAGGCCGAGAGCACCTCGTCCAATTCGTCAGACAGGGGCGGGATTTTCAAAATCAGTTCTTTGAAATACCTGGGATCAGCACCCGAGAAATAGCGTGGGTTGAAATCATCAAGGGAGGCATTTTCCATCTCCTCGATGTACTCAGTCACCAGGCCGGCGATGTAATCCAGATTCAGTTTGGAACCCTTGGTATCAATCAGGAACTGCTTATAAATTTCCCGCTCGTCCGTGCCTGCCACCTGCCATTGGTACAGGGCCCACATGGCCAATTCCCGGGCCTTGCTACGCCCGGAGGGAGCACGCCTGGTCTTGTTGTCAGACACTATCAGCGCTCCAGCTGGCGCAGCAGATTAGCCATTTCAACGGCACACATGGCCGCCTCGGCGCCCTTGTTACCGGCCTTGGTACCCGCACGCTCCACAGCCTGCTCAATGGTATCCACGGTCAGCACGCCGAAGCCCACCGGCACGTCGTAGCTCATGCTGGCACTGGCGACACCCTTGGTGCACTCACTGGCAACAAAATCAAAATGCGGAGTAGAACCGCGAATCACCGCACCAAGCGCCACAATGGCGTCATAGCGCCGGGACGCAGCCAATTGCTTCACGGCCAGGGGCATTTCAAACGCGCCAGGCACATGCACGACGTGAATGTCGTTGTCCTGGGCGCCGTGCTGGCGCAGCGCGCGGATAGCGCCCTTGACCAGGCTATCTACCACGAACTCGTTAAAACGCGACGCGACAATGACGATACGCAGGTCACGTACCTGCAAGTCACCTTCAAACTGCTTGAGCTTATCCATCAATCAGGCCTCACTGGGCTTATGTTCATCAACATATTCCACCACTTCCAGGCCGAAACCGGAAATTCCGTGCATCTGGGTGGGGGCACTAAGCACGCGCATCTTGGTCACACCCAGGTCTCTGAGTATCTGCGCACCGGTACCGTAGGTGCGAAGTACCCGGGTACCCTCCCCCGTGTCCTTGCGCGGGGTTTTCTTCTGGGACATCAATGCCTGGACCGCATCCATGAGCTGACGAGGTGTCTCGGGGGGACGCAAAATCACCACCACACCGCTCTCGGATTCAGCGATCTGGCGCATTGCATTTCGCAGCGGCCAACCCAGGGTTTCACTCTTCGCGCCCAGCACGTCACTAAGCGTATCCTGCACATGAACCCGCACCAGGGCCGGATCCTTGGTACCAGGATCACCTTTGACCAGGGCAAGATGCACATCCCGGTGAACATAGTCATCGTAGCAATACAGATCGAACTCACCGAATTCCGTTTCGATCTTCTGGTGTGAAATACGCTCGATGGTGTTCTCGATTTCAAGCCGGTAGTGAATCAGGTCGGCGATGGTGCCGATCTTGATGTTGTGCTGCTCGGAGAATTTTTCCAGGTCAGGCCGACGGGCCATGGTGCCGTCGTCGTTGAGAATTTCCACGATCACCGAAGCGGGTTCTTTCATTCCGGCGATACGAGCCAGGTCGCAACCCGCTTCTGTATGACCCGCACGGGTAAGCACACCACCGGGCTGGGCCATCAGCGGAAACACGTGACCAGGCTGACGAATATCCTCAGGCTTGGCATCAGGGGTCACTGCCGCCAATACCGTCTGGGCGCGATCATGGGCAGAGATGCCGGTAGTCACACCCTCGGAGGCCTCGATAGACAAGGTGAAGTTGGTGCCATGCTCCTGGTCCGTCTCGCGAACCATCAACGGCAGGCGAAGCTGCCGGCAGCGATCACGGGTAAGGGTCAGGCAAATCAGGCCACGACCAAATCGGGCCATGAAATTAATGTCTTCAGGCCTGATCATCTCGGCGGCCATCAGAAGATCGCCTTCATTTTCTCTATCTTCATCATCAACCAGGATGACCATCTTGCCAGCCCGGTAATCGGCGAGGACTTCTTGAATATTGTTCAAAGCTCTTCCCTTATACGATCAGAATCGTGATTAATTACTGTACAAAGCCCGCGTCGCGAAGCTTGCTCAAATCCAGTCCGCTTTCAGAACCCTCTGGCATAACCAGTCGTTCCAGATAGCGCGCCACCAGGTCTACCTCGAGATTCACCTGGTCACCTGAGGTGATGTCACCCAGGGTGGTTGCCTCCAGAGTATGCGGCACGATGTTCACATCGAAACGATTGGCGTTCACCGCATTCACGGTAAGACTCACCCCGTTGATACACACAGAACCTTTCTTCGCCACGTAGCGGGTTAACCCGTCGGGCATTTCAAACCTCAGCCTGACCGATCGTGCATCGTCACTGCGCTGAACAAGCCTGCCTATACCGTCCACATGACCGCTCACCAGGTGCCCACCCAGGGGCTGGCCCAGGCAGAGGGCCTTTTCCAGGTTCACGGGATCTGAGGGGTTCAAATTCCCCAGGGTCGTGACCTGCAGGGTTTCCCGGGAACAATCGGCAGCAAAATAATCACTACCCAGTTCCACAGCCGTCAGGCAAACGCCATTTACCGCGATACTGTCACCCAGTGCGCAGCTGGCGAAATCCAATCCCGGAGCCTTCACAGTAAGACGGACATCACCGCCTCGAGACTCCATGGCGCCAATACGCCCAATTGCCTGGATAATTCCCGTAAACATCAGTTTTTCCCGTCCGGCCGTGCGATGAGGCGCAAATCCTCGCCTACCCGGGCCACATCTAAAATCCGTAATTGTACTCGGTCTGATAACGCTGTGATCTCGCCCAGGCCAAACATTCCCCGGGAAAGGTCTCCCAACAGGCAGGGAGCCAGGTACACCACCAGTTCATCCACCAACCCCTCGGACAGGAAACGCCCTGCCAGGGTGGCGCCGGCTTCCACCAGCACCTCGTTCATCTGCAACTCGCCCAGGCGATCCACCACCGCCGCCAGGCTCAATCCACCCGGCCCTGCCGGAAGGCATTCAACCCGCGCTCCGGCGGTTTCCAGCGCTGAGCCGTCATTGCCTTCGGCGGTAAAAACCAGCACATCACCGGGCAAGCCCAGGGTCCTGGCAGACGCCGGTGTCCGCAATTCACTATCCAGCAATACTCTCAGGGGCTGTCTGGACACCCCGTCCAGGCGCTGATCCAGTCCCGGATCGTCGGCAAGGACGGTGCCGCTGCCGGTAATCACTGCCGAACTGCGCGCACGCCAGTGCTGGACGTCCTGCCGGGCAGCCTCACCGGTAATCCATTTACTCTCGCCGTTCGCCAGTGCGGTACGGCCATCCAGACTTGCTGCAACCTTCACCCGCACCCAGGGGCGGCCAGATGCCATGCGCTTGATGAAGCCCGGATTCAGTGCCTCGGCCTGTTCCCGGCCAAGACCGGTCTGTACGACTATCCCCGCGGCCTCCAGCATTGCCAGGCCGCGTCCATCCACCCTGGGATTGGGATCGCGACTGGCCACCACTACCCGTGCCGGTGCAGCCCTTACCAGGGCCTCGGCGCAAGGCGGCGTCCTGCCGTGATGGGAACAGGGTTCCAGGGTCAGGTAGACCGTTGCACCCCGGGCGGCCTCACCGGCCTCTTCCAGGGCAAACACCTCGGCATGGGGCTCACCGGCACGCTGGTGCCAGCCTTCACCCACGATGCGATCATCCTTCACCACCACGCATCCCACGCGGGGATTGGGATCGGTGGAATACAGGCCGCCGCCGGCCAATTCCACAGCCCGCATCATGAACTGCCTGTCCTGTTCGCTGAACTTATTCATGGGGTAACCGATCTGCCCGGCGCCTAGCGGCGCTTGTTTTCCGGCAACAGTGGTAACTGCTGACGGTTGCCCGAACTCGGGTCCTTTCTCAATCGTTCGATCTCGTCCCTGAACTCATCCAGGTCCTGGAAGCTGCGGTACACCGAGGCGAATCGCACGTAGGCGACCTCGTCCAGGGCCCTCAACTCTTCCATGACCAACTCGCCAATCATTCGCGCCGGCACTTCCCGCTCGCCTGCCACCCGCAGTTTGTGAATGATGTGATTAATCGCCGCCTCAACCTCGTCACTGCCCACCGGGCGTTTTTCCATCGCCCGGGTAATTCCGGCTCTCAACTTGCCCTGGTCAAACGGCTGCCGGGTATTGTCCCGCTTAACCACGTAAGGCAGCACAAGCTCGGCCGTCTCAAAGGTCGTAAATCGTTCACCACAATCCAGACATTCCCGCCTGCGACGAATCTGCGATCCCTCACCGGTCAGCCGGGAGTCGATCACCTTGGTCTCTTCATGAGCGCAGAAAGGACAATGCATGGGAGCTTACCGGGGCAGGAGCAAACCGAACCGGGGCCTAGTCACCGTAGACAGGGAACCGTGAGCAAAGCTCCAGCACCTGGCCACGCACCCGATCGTTGAGTTCATCATTCTCGATGTCGTCAAGAATGTCGCAAATCCATCCCGTCAACTGCACCACCTCGGCTTCACCGAAGCCACGGGTGGTAATCGCAGGAGTACCCAGTCTCAAGCCGCTGGTCACAAACGGAGAGCGCGGGTCGTTGGGAACCGTGTTCTTGTTCACCGTGATATAGGCACGTCCCAGTGCAGCGTCTGCATCCTTTCCGGTAATCGCCTTGTCCACCAGGCTCACCAGCAGCAAATGATTATCGGTGCCACCGGAGACAATCTGGTATCCGCGTTCGGTCAGCACTTCACACATCTTGCGAGCGTTGGCGACCACCTTCTCCTGGTATTCCTTGAAATCCGGCTGCAGGGCTTCCTTGAACGCCACTGCCTTGGCGGCGATCACGTGCATCAAGGGACCGCCCTGGGTGCCCGGGAACACCAGGGAACTCAGCTTCTTGGTAATGACATCGTTTTCCCTTGCCAGAATCACACCACCCCGGGGACCACGCAGGGTCTTGTGGGTAGTCGAGGTGACCACATCCGCATAGGGCACCGGGTTTGGATACAACCCGGCCGCAACCAGGCCCGCCACGTGGGCCATGTCCACCATCAGGTAGGCGCCCACTTCATCGGCGATCTCACGGAAACGTTTCCAGTCCACCACTCGCGAATAGGCAGAGAATCCGGCGATGACCATGCGCGGCTTGTGCTCAAGAGCCAGGGCACGCACCTCGTCGTAATCGATTTCGCCGGTATCCGGTTTCACACCGTACTGCACGGCATTAAAAATCTGGCCCGAAAAATTGGGCTTGGCGCCATGAGTCAGGTGACCGCCATGGGCAAGGCTCATACCCAGAACGGTTTCGCCGGGCTTGAGCAATGCCAGGTAAACAGCGGCGTTGGCCTGGGAACCCGAATGGGGCTGCACATTGGCGTAACTGGCGCCGAACAACTGTTTAACCCGGTCAATGGCCAGGGTCTCGGCCACGTCCACAAATTCGCAGCCACCGTAATAGCGCTTGCCCGGATAACCCTCGGCATACTTGTTGGTCAGTACCGAACCCTGGGCCTCCATGACCCGGGGGCTGGCATAGTTCTCCGAGGCGATCAGCTCGATGTGCTCTTCCTGGCGGATACGCTCTTTATCAATGCATTGCGCCAGTTCATCGTCATAGCCGGCAATGGTCATTTTTCGGTCGAACATGCAAAGTCTCCGTAGTCACCTGCCCGGAGGGGCGATGGGACATCATCAAGGTCAATGGGCCAAAGGCGGGATTGTACCGCAGCCAGCGGCCCGTGAGGCCCCCCGAAAGCCCCCAAAGTGACGAATATCCTCATCACCGGGGCCGGTAGCGGCCACAAGAGAGCATCACGAGGCTGGCGATGAGCCCCTGGCTTATCCATAATTGACGGTTTTCCCGGAAGCAAAACTCCATGGCTCAATACGTTTATACGATGAATCGCGTCGCCAAGCTGGTGCCGCCCAAGCGCTTTATCCTGCGCGATATCTCCCTGAGCTTCTTCCCCGGCGCCAAGATTGGCGTGCTGGGCCTCAATGGCTCGGGTAAAAGCACCCTGCTGCGCATCATGGCGGGGCTGGATACCGAGATCGAAGGCGAGGCCCGTCCCCAGGCCGGAATCAAGATCGGCTACCTGCCCCAGGAACCCCAACTGGACGAGACCAAGGACGTGCGAGGCAACCTGGAAGCGGCCATGGGCGATGTCACGGCAGCCCTTGCCCGACTCGAAGAGGTCTACGCGGCCTACGCCGAACCCGATGCCGACTTTGATGCCCTGGCCAAGGAGCAGGCAGATCTGGAAAATATCGTCCAGGCAGCAGACGGTCACAGCATGGAGCGCACCCTGGAAGTGGCAGCCGACGCCCTGCGCCTGCCGCCCTGGGATGCTGATGTAAGCAAGCTCTCCGGTGGCGAACGCCGTCGGGTCGCGCTGTGCACACTGCTACTGTCCAAGCCCGATATGCTGTTGCTGGATGAGCCCACCAACCACCTGGACGCCGAGTCCGTGGCATGGCTTGAGCGCTTCCTGGAAAGCTATCCGGGCACCGTGGTAGCGGTAACCCATGATCGCTACTTCCTGGACAACGTGGCCGGCTGGATCCTGGAACTTGACCGGGGTTACGGCATTCCCTGGGAAGGCAACTACACCTCCTGGCTGGAACAAAAAGAACAGCGCCTGGCGATGGAAGAAAAGCAGGAAGCCGCCCGGGTTCGCAGCATGAAGCACGAACTGGAATGGGTGCGCACCAATCCCAAGGGCCGCCAGGCCAAGTCCAAGGCGCGCCTGAAACAGTACGAGGAACTCGCCTCCCAGGAATTCCAGCGCCGCAACGAGACCAATGAAATCTATATCCCGCCGGGCCCGCGCCTGGGTGATGTGGTGGTCCAGGCCAAGGACCTGCACAAGAGCTTCGGAGACCGATTGCTGCTGGACGGGCTGGATTTCGACCTGCCGCCCGGTGGCATCGTGGGTGTCATTGGACCCAACGGCGCAGGCAAGACCACGCTGTTCCGCATGCTGGTAGGACAGGAAACTCCCGATTCCGGCGAAATCACCCTGGGTAGCACCGTGCAACTGGCCTACGTGGACCAGAGCCGGGATTCCTTGTCCGACAATAAAACCGTGTGGGAGGAAATTTCCGACGGCCAGGACATCATTCGAATCGGGAACTACGAGACCCCGTCACGCGCCTATGTGGGGCATTTCAATTTCCGCGGTGCAGATCAACAAAAGAAAGTAGGACTGCTCTCCGGAGGTGAACGCAACCGGGTGCACCTGGCCAAGCTGTTGCGCTCCGGCGGCAACGTGCTGCTGCTCGATGAGCCCACCAACGACCTGGACATTGAAACCCTGCGAGCCCTGGAAGACGCTATCCTGGCCTTCCCCGGCTGCGTTGTGGTTATCTCACATGATCGCTGGTTCCTGGATCGTATCGCCTCCCATATCCTGGCCTTCGAGGGCAACAGTGAAGTGGTGTGGTTCGAGGGTAACTACCAGGACTACGCAGAGGACTACAAGCGTCGCAAGGGTGATGAAGCGGACCGGCCCCACCGGATTCGCTACAAGCCCATACACAGCTAGAAAAAAGTGATGCCGGGTGCGGGCGTTCCCGCCCCGGTTTCAAGAAAGAGAGTGTCAGGCGTTTGCGGAGAGGTATTTCTCGCGCCTGATGCGCTTCACCGGGAACCCCCTGGCCTTCAGCCAGGCGACGGCTTCATCGATCATATTCGGATTGCCGCACAAGTAGACAATATCCCGCTCGGGATCCAGTTCCATCCCCTCGAACAGTCCCTGGACATATCCCTGGCTTTCCCATGCATGGGGTTGCCCGGGCAGTTGGCGGCTGTACCTGGCGTGCAATTCGACGCCCGGCGTCGCCTGGGCGGCGGCAAGAAAATCCTCGGCGAACAAGAACTCCTCACGGCTGCGCACGCCAATTAACACCTCCACCCTGGCCTGGCTGTTTTGCATGCGTTGCGCCAACTGGGGCAGCATTGCCCGATAAGGCGTGATGCCGGTACCGGTGCCTACCAGCACATACCTGTCATGGTTTTCCTCGCGCAAGACAAAACGACCGTAGGGGCCACTGATATCCACCTGGTCGCCTTCTTTGAGGCCAAACAGGTAACGCGTCGCCCTGCCATCTTCCACTGGCGCCACGGCAATCTCGAAATGATCTTCCCCCGGCGAATTCGCCACGCTATAGCTGCGATGGGTCTCGCCGTCCTCATCCTGGAAATGAACATTGACGAAGTGACCCGGTTTGAAATCCAGGAGTTGCCCGTCCTGGCGCCTGAAACCCAGGCACAGCACGGTTGGGGTCACCATACGGATATGGGTCACTACTGCAGGAAATGTGTCAAACGCCACGTTGCCTCCTATGCACCCGTGTATTCAAAGCCTTTCGCCAGGGAACCGGCCAACACATTCCCCCTGCCCTCTACGGGCTGCTATATTCAGTGTCGACAGAACAATTCAATTAGGGAGAACTGAATGAAATCAAGAATGACACCGATCTTAGCACTGGGCCTGTTGGCGCTGCAGGGCTTTTCAATCTCTGCCTCCGCAGACGACCAGAGCATGGCAGCCAGACTCAATGATGTCATTCACGGTGAGCAGCGCTCCGAGGCGAACATCGCCAGGGACAGTCAGCGACACCCCTGGGACACGCTGGAGTTCTTCGGCATGCAGCCCGATATGACCGTGGTGGAACTATGGCCCGGTGGTGGCTGGTATACGGAAATCATTGGACCCGCCTTGCAAGGCACAGGCACCCTGGTGGCCGCCAGCTTTGGCATGGACGCAAGCCCCGCCTACCGGCCGCGGCTGCACAAGGCCCTGATGGAAAAGGTCGCCGGAAACCCCGCAGCATATGGCAGCGTCAAGGTCACTGAATGGCTTCCGCCGGAGAAATCCTCACTGGGCCCGGATGGGTCTGCCGACATGGTGGTGACCTTCCGCAACGTTCACGGCTGGATCAACTCGGGCATTGAGAAAGATGTGTTCAGCGCCATCGCCGCGGTACTCAAGCCAGGCGGCGTGCTCGGATTGGTACAGCACCGGGCCCCCGAGGGTGCCGACCCGTCTGAGAGCGCCAAGAAAGGCTATGTCTCTCAAGCCCACGTTATCGCCCTGGCCGAGGCAGCAGGCCTGGTTTTTGAAGCCAGTTCGGAAATCAATTCCAACCTGAAGGATACCAAGGACTACGAGAGCGGCGTCTGGACCCTGCCGCCCAGCCTGACCCTGGGTGAACAGGACCAGGACAAGTACCTGGCAATTGGTGAAAGCGACCGGATGACATTGCGCTTCCGCAAGCCCGCTAAGTAGAGACCCGATCCGCCAGGGCCTTGTGGACAAAGTTTCGCAAGGCCCCGGCGGGTTGAACTCCGGCGCTGCGAGCGATTTCCCGCCCGCTGCCAAACAACAACAATGACGGAATAGAGCGGATCGCAAATTGCGCCGCTACCGAGGGCAACGCCTCGGTATCCACCTTGGCCACCAGGAACTCCTCACCGCTAACCGCCGCCAGCTTCTCCAACTCAGGCGCCAGCGAACGACAAGGACCACACCAGGCCGCCCAGAAGTCCACCAGCACCGGCAAGGCTGAACTTGCCAGCATGGAGGAAAACTGCCCGGGGCTGGCGACCTCCAGGGGAAGAGAGGGTCTCGCCAGGGCTTTCTTGCAACTCGCGCACCGTCCCAACTCGTTAATTCGCTGCCAGGACAGGCGATTTCGTTGACCACACGCCGTGCAACTCAACAAGACGCCCTTTTCATCAATTTTGTGACTTGCCATCTGTCTTTATCCTGCGCACACCCAGAAAAAATATGGGGATGCATTCGACAAACTCAAGTCAGCGGGTCGGGGCCTTCAGAATATCTACGCCAAGTTTTAAAATATCCCGGGAGCAGATAGCATTGGCGAGCACCCCGCCCCTTCCGAAGACGGCGGGAAACTATCGCCCCAGACAAACGGACCGACCATGACCAGCATTATTCGTTTTGATAGCGCCACTCCGGATGTGAGCACCGGCCCCGTTAACAACCCCCTGGAAGGTGAACCTCAGGCTACCACCCGGAATTTCTTCGAGTCCCCGGATCAGCACTTCTTTGCGGGTATCTGGGAATCCACCAAGGGCAAGTGGCCGGTGAGCTACACCGAGCAGGAATTTGTCCACATGCTGGCCGGAGAGGCCATTCTTACCGACGAACAGGGCAAGGCAGAACACGTCAAGGCCGGTGACAGCTTCGTTGTCCAGGCGGGCTTCAAGGGCACCTGGGAGTCCCTGGGCGAAGTACGCAAGTTGTACGCGATATACGAGTAAGCTCTCGCTTTTACACGCCTGGGTCAGGGCCATTACGGACAGCCCGGAAGTCCGATCCTGAACCATACTTGGCAGTTCATCATCCGGCTGCACTATCGGCTACACAGCCAGGGAGACGCAAGCCACCATGGATACCGCCCAACTAGGCCTGCTGTTTTTTTGCGGGTTCCTGCTGTCACGGCTGTTCGTGGTATCCCGGCTGCCTGAACGAATCGTTCACAACCTGGTCACCCGTGAACTGAACTTCGCAACACTTATATTTCTGTTGATAAGCCTCTCCGCCTGTTTGTCGGTTCTTATCCCGAATGCAATCACGGCAATAACCGTTTTACCAATCATCACCTTGCTGCAACGCCAATGGCACCAGCACGGAAAAGATCACCAGGCCCGGGTGACAACCGCCCTCGCCTTGTCGGTTATCTACGGCGCGAACATAGGCGGGGTTGGCGCGATCACGGCCACCCCGGCCAACGGCATCCTCGTGGCTTACGCAGCACTGCAAGGAATTCCGGGTGAGGGCGTATTACGCTTCAACACCTGGTTGCTGTGGGGTCTGCCCCTGGCAGCCATGCTGGTCGTCATGGGTTGGGCGGTCATCATGCTCACCCTCGCTGGTCGTCATGCAACAGAGAAAGTAGAAATTCTCGAAAATTGGACCGCCCCAAAATGCCGCTCCCAGCGTCACGCACTGTGGATGGCTGCGGTCTTTTTCATCTGCGCCTTCGCGCTTTCAACGGCGATGAACTTCTGGCAACAGGAACTGGTGCTGGGTCTTACCATCGCCTTGACTGTCATACTGGTCCTGGGGCTATTCGTGATTCCCTTCCCTAACGACCAGGCAGAATCCTCGCCCCTGCTGCGAGCATCGGATGTGGTTTCCAACCTGCCCCTGCGAGGAATGCTTTTCGTCCTGGGCTTCGTGATCCTGGCAACGACCCTGGTCATGCTGGGAGCCGTGGAGGCAATCGCACGGGTGCTGGCCAATGCACTCCCGAGCGACTTGCAGAGCCTTGGGTCGATGGTGGTGATTGCCTTGACCACCTCATTTGCCACCGAGGCACTGAGTAACACGGTAGTGCAACTGGGAATGTTCGAGACCATACAGGCCCAGGGTGCGGTGGCTAGCGGCATGATCTACCCGATGCTGGTAGTCACGCTATCATGCACCTGCGCATTCATGAGCCCCCTGGCAACAGGAGTCAATGGCCTGGTATTTGGCGAGATGCGCGGCGCGTCGTTGTGGAGAATGCTACTGGCTGGCGTATTCATGAATCTTGCCGCCGCAGTGACCATTGCGGCCTGGGTGTACTGGGTCGTCGCCTGACGCCCAGCACACCCCGCCAGTAAATTCTTACTTAGTTACGATGATCCTGGGATCCATTTCGCAGTCCCCTACGGACACGCCATAATCGTAATTACCTGCCTCAGCGCTGGCAGGAATAGGAGCCGTGAGCTTACCTTCCGGATTACTACTGTAATTCCGACTGGAACCCAGAGGCGACTGATCCTTGAAATTGATTGAGAACTCCTCACCACCTGATGAGCTCCAATGCAAGACGGTCGCACCCGCGGTTGCACACGCAACACCCTGACCTCCCTGGCCGCTGCTTGCACATGAATTACTCAGATCATTCACTTCTACCGGACAACCGTTTTCAACAACAATTTCGAGATCAACGTTTTGTTGCGCCTGGCTGGACAAACCCGCACTCATCATGACCATTACACTTATGACCAGAAGCACCACTAGCAATTTTATAAACATCGCTCTTTTATCTTTTTTTGTGCTAACCATTTCGACTCCATTCTAGCTATTATAAAACTTCCTCATTTTCTACCATCATCAACCAACGCTTCAAATCTCAGCCTGCCTTGCAGAGGATCCAGGCCGGCGTCCACCGAAAGCAAATCCTTCGGGTAACCCATCTCCACAGACCGCATCAGAGCATCTTCCGCTTTCACCGGATTGCCCGCCCGCACGTAAACCAGGGCCGCCTGATAATAGTAATAGTAATCCACGTTGCCAGCAGCGTGCACCTTGGCCAATAATCCAAACGCCTTGTCAAAATTCCCCAGACCAGAGTAAAACACAGCCGTCTGAGTCATCAAATCATAATTGTTTGGATTAATGAGGAATTGCTCCTCAGCCAGAGCAATTGCTTTGTTATAGGCAGCTTTGGCCTTATTCCATCCGTCGGGTATCTGGCGATAAGCCTCGCCCTGATTGCCCCAATACTCTGGAACGTTCGAAGTCAGTTCCGCCGCCTTGACATACATTCCAACCGCATCTTCAAAGCGCCTGAGATAAAAATACATGGATCCGATATTAGCGAACATTGTTGGGTCTTCATTTTCCTCGGCCAACTTCAACCAGATCTCGGCGGCTCTTTGCAAATCCCCCTTCATATAATAGGCCGAAGCAAAATTACTGTAGACGCCCCAGTCGTCCGGAATCCGCTTGATCACCTCGTTGTAGTTGGCAATTGCATCGTCAAAACGTCCATTATGATAATAGAAATTTCCGAATGTCTTATAAGCTTGGGCGTAGCCCGGATCGATCTGAATCAACCTTTTGAACTCGGCCTCCGCTTCTATCGGAAATCCCCGGACAGCAAGCGCTTCAGCTCGCGCCAGAATAGCTTCCACCCAGCGAGGCTTTAACGTCAATGCCCGGTCGATTTCTCCCAGGGCCTGCTCACTCTGGCCTGTTAGCAAGTGCAGTCTGCCCAGGGCCAGGCTCACCTCGGCGGATTGCCCGTCCCGGGTCATGGCCCGATTGCAGGCTTTTTCCGCGTCTTCAAACAACTCGGTGTCGGGATTAATCTGATACTGCCTTAGGCGGGTCTCACAAATACCTGCGTAGGCCATTCCATAAGCAGGGTCCAGCATGAGCGACTGCTGGAACTGTATTCCTGCATTTTGCAGATTCGCCTCAGTCGAGGGTCGCCTCAGATAATCACGTCCCCTCAGGTACGCGTCATAGGCTTCAAAATTTTCTGTCCGCGTCTTTCCAAGGGCATCTTCAATATTGTTGCTCATAACGATTTTCAGATTCCGCGCCACTTGCCTGGCAATATCGCTTTGCACTGCAAACACGTCGTTGGTTTCCCGGTCATAGGTACCCGACCACAAGTGAAAACCATTTGTGCCATCAATCAGCTGGGCGGTAATTCGCATGCTTTCCCCAGCCAGACGAACGCTACCCTCCAGCACATAATGAACATTCAACGCCTGGGCAATTTTCTGAATGTTCTGGTCTTTACCCTTGTAATAAAACGAAGAGGTCCTGGAGGCAACCTGCAAATCGCCTAATTGAGCCAGTACATTCAAGACTTCTTCTGTAAGGCCATCGCTGAAATACTCGTTCGCCTTGTCGTCACTGAAATTAACGAAGGGCAGCACCGCTATCGACTCAGCCGAGGGGGTTTGAATTTGCTGTACAGATTCAGTGGCAGTAAGAAGGTAGGCCCCGATTCCAACCGCCACTGCACTCACCGCAGCAATGCCATAAACCAGCTTGCCCGGGGAGGCTCCGGTTGCAATAGCCCTTAGCCGCCCTCCCCGACCCTCCACCATCAGTCCCTGGGGTGTCCACTGGAATGCCCAGGCAAGAACCACCGCCACCGGGAAACCCATGGCCAATGCCACCACCACAAAGGTCATTGAATAATCAGGAAGCGGCAGGGCGTCCAATATGACATCGGCAACCTGCAGGATGACCCATGCGGCCACCAGGTAGCTGGCTGCGATTCGATACACTTTTCTTCGCGCCAGGTCAGTAAAAAAACCGAAAAATGAGCCGGACTCATTTTCTGCTTCCCCAGACTGGAACATGGCAACCCCGGGGTCGGTAACCGGAGAGTCCAGGGGTAACGGATCCGGAATCAGTCGATAACCACGCCCCGGTATTGTCTGGATAAACCGGGGAGATTCAGCACTGTCTCCCAGGACATGGCGCAACTCGCCGACACTTCGGGTCACCACATTGGTGGAAACCTGTTCCTTCCCCCAAACCATTTCCTTGAGTTGGCCCCTGGAAACCACAAAACCGGGTTTTCTCGCCAGGGCGAGCAGCAGTTCCATTGCGCGCGGGGATACATGGATTGAGCCGCTGGGGCCTTCCACCACATTCTTTACGGGTCGGACCGTAAATTCTTCTAGCTGGAATCCAATATGGAGATATTCTCCCAATGGGCACTCCTTGCCTTTGTTTTTATCACTGAATGACCAGTTTTTTTCTTTGGCAATAGTACACTAAGACCAAATATTCAACAGCAAAACGTAAATACAAGTCCCGGGAAGGAATCTGGCACGGTTCTCTTCGCCTGAGCTCTCCAGCAGCAGATCAAAGTACTTGCTTGAGCGTGTCCATGCTGATGTTGGCGCCGCAGATCACCGTGGCAACCCGCTTACCTTCCAGGGCGTCCCTCATCCGGTCCACTCCGGCAAGTGCCACGCCGGCTGATCCTTCCAGAAGCTGGTGCTGGCTTTGCATGAATTTTCGCATTGCCACAGCAATTTCTTCTTCATCCACCAGGATCCATTCATCCACAAAATCCCGACAAGGTTCAAAGGTAATGGAATCCAGGTCCATACCTCCGGCCGTACCATCAGAAAGAGTGGGCAGACTTTCCTCGTCGATGACATGACCCGCCTCGATTGAGTGAGCCATGACCGCAGAATTAGCCGGTTGACAGCCATAGATCTGGATGTCCGGATTTACTGACTTCAGGAACCCTGCAATACCGGACATCAGCCCGCCACCGCCCACCGCGACAAACACTGCATCCAGGTTCGGTCGCTGGCGATGCATTTCCAATCCCACGGTGCCCTGGCCACCGATGATCTGGGGATCATTGTAGGGAGATACGTAAAGCATGCCATTTGCCTCGGCAAATTCCCTCGCATAGCGTTCGGTTTGTGCACCGTCCAGCCCGTGGAACTTCAAATCACCTCCATAGCGACGAATAGATTCAACCTTGGTCTTGGCTGCCGTCTCGGGAACGAACACCATGCCTTTCATGCCAAGCTTTGAGAACGCATAGGCCATCGCTGCGCCGTGGTTTCCGGTGGAAGCGGTCACGCAGCCTGCCTGGCGCTGGGACTCATCCAGTGACATCAGCTTGTTGACCGCACCCCGCAATTTGAACGACCCGGTGTGCTGGAAATTCTCGAGCTTGCCGTAGACCTTGCATTGTTCGTCGCTAAAGCCCACCAGCAAATCCAGCGGCGTCTCGCGCACCACGTCATAAATTCTTGCTGCTGCCCGGTGAACTTCCGCTGCTATATCCATCTTTGAATTCCACATATTGCCCAGAAACCGCGAAAATCGCGGGACTGTCTATTCTGAATGACTATTGCCTCCCCGGCTACCTCGAAGGATGTTGCTCGTGCTATCGTCAGTGAAAATCAAAAAACCGGTTCTGAAACAGTCAAGCTAATTACTAATTTATGCGACCCTATTCTGCGCTGCGTCTACTGGGAAATGCCTTCTCCGGCCATAAAAACTGGCCGCGGGCCTGGCGTGACCCCGAGCCGGCCAAACAGTACGACGTAGTTATAGTTGGAGGCGGCGGACATGGCCTGGCCACTGCTTACTACCTGGCCAAAAATCACGGCATCAAAAACGTAGCAGTATTGGAAAAAGGATATATCGGCGGCGGTAACACGGGCCGCAACACCACCATTATTCGATCCGACTATTACCAGGAAGAAAACTCCCGGTTTTACGAGTTTTCGCTAAAGCTCTGGGAAGGCCTGAGCGAGGACCTGAATTTCAACATCATGGTGAGCCAGCGGGGCAGTCTTCAACTGGCCCACGACGAGGGTCAATGGAGCTCTCTTTCCAGGCTCGCCAATCGGATGCGGGTGAACGGTATCGATGCCCAGATGATTAGCCGCGACGAACTTTCCAGGTTGGTACCAATTCTTGACTGTAGCGACGAGGCTCGCTTTCCAGTGCTTGGCGCCATGAGGCAGGGGCGCGGCGGAACTGCTCGCCACGACGCGGTAGCCTGGGGATACGCCAGGGCAGCCGACCGCCTTGGGGTGGACATCATCCAGAACTGCGAAGTCCAGGCAATGGAAATCGTGAACAATCGAGTCGTGGCGCTGAACACCTCCCGGGGACGCATCGGCGCAGGAACGGTGGGCATGGCAGTGGCCGGTCACAGCTCCCATGTGGCAGCCATGGCTGGACTGACGCTACCTATCGAAACTCATATGTTGCAGGCCATGGTCTCCGAGCCCCTTAAGCCGGTATTAGATACGGTGGTGATGGCCGGAGCGCTGCATGCCTATGTCAGTCAGACGGATAAGGGCGAAATCGTCATGGGCAGCGACCTGGAGTTTTATCCAAGCTACGCCCAGCGAGGCAACCTCCCCCGGATAGAACAAATCGCACAGGAAACACTCGCCCTGTTCCCTTCATTTAGTCGCCTGCGCTTGATGAGAACCTGGGGTGGCGTGAACGACATGACCATGGATGGTGCTCCGGTGATCGGTCATACACCGGTAGACGGACTGTTCATCAACGGAGGCTGGTGCTACGGCGGCTTCAAGGCGACACCGGGTTCGGGTTGGGCATTTGCCGAGACCCTGGCAAATCAGCGACCGGCAGAACTCATAGCGCCCTATAGCCTGGAACGTTTTTTCACGGGCCACACCATTGACGAATCCGGCCATGGCCCGATTCCACAGGCACAGTGAGCAAGGACCATGCAGCTTTTTAATTGCCCATGGTGTGGACCCAGAGCTCATATCGAGTTCACCTACATTCGTGACCACCAATCCGTCTCGACTCGAGGCAATGGGGACGATCCGGATGTTCAACAAGAGCTTGATCGGATTTACCTGCGTAGCAATCACCTGGGCCCTCACCAGGAGATATGGCAGCACAGCGCCGGTTGCCGGGGATGGCTGCGCATCACCCGCAACAACCTGACCCACGAAGTGGAGGATTGCCTCCCCTGCCAACACGGTGACGCGCCGTGAGTCAGAAATTTCGCAACCTGACCGGCGGAAACATTTCCAGGGAAAGCCCCCTGGACTTCCGCTTCAACGGCACCCTCTACCAGGGGTACCAGGGCGACACCCTGGCCTCGGCACTATTGGCCAACGGCGTGCGCCTGGTAGGCCGCAGTTTCAAATATCACCGACCCCGGGGGGTGTTCAGCGCAGGCCCCGAGGAGCCCAGCGCCCTGGTCCAACTGGGCAGTGGCCCGCTGGCCGAACCCAACACCCGTGCCACCCAGGTGGAACTATCCGCCAATCTTGAGGCGTT
>UPTN01000618.1_pt1 | contig 17743 bp, 18 predicted proteins | sample 2160111 | NCBI WGS metagenome assembly UPTN01 (sample SAMN06265058, study PRJEB28932) | marine metagenome | isolation source: Columbia River Estuary | place: USA:Columbia River Estuary, USA | collected 2014-05-05
CGAAGCTACTGCCATTGCCATCGAACTGCCATAATCAGCCCCATGGCGATTATCAAATCCAAAATTGACACCAGCAGCAAGGACTTTGCTGCCAATGACGCGCACATGCGTGAAGTGGTTGCCGATCTGCAGGCCCAACTTGACCTGGTCGAGCTGGGTGGCGGAGAAAAAGCCTGCAAAAAGCATACTGATCGCGGCAAAATGCTGCCGCGTGACCGTATCCGGCAACTGATCGACCCCGGTACGCCGTTTTTGGAACTGTCACCGATGGCGGCCCACGACATGTACGGCGGAAAATCGCCATCAGCCGGCATTATTACCGGTGTTGGGCGTGTCAGCGGTCAGGAAGTCGTGATTATCGCCAACGATGCCACCGTCAAAGGCGGCAGTTACATGCCGGTTACGGTAAAGAAACACCTGCGCGCGCAGGAAATCGCATTGGAAAACAACCTGCCCTGCATTTACCTCGTCGACTCAGGCGGCGCGTTTTTACCGCTGCAGGACGAGGTATTCCCGGATCGCGAGCACTTTGGACGTATCTTTTATAATCAAGCGCACCTGTCCGCGGCCAATATTCCCCAAATCGGGGTCGTCATGGGCTCATGCACCGCCGGTGGCGCGTATGTACCCGCCATGAGCGATGAATCGATTATCGTTAAAAAGCAAGGCACGATCTTTCTTGGCGGACCACCACTGGTCAAAGCGGCTACCGGTGAAATCGTCGACGCCGAGTCGCTTGGCGGTGCGGAAGTCCATTGCTCTAAATCGGGTGTAACCGACCATTTTGCCCAGGATGATACGCACGCACTGGAACTCGCGCGTGAGGCAGTTTCATTTTTAAACAGGCAAAAAAACAACCCGCTGGAAATGGAAAAATCGGTGAGCCCCGCTTACCCGGTTGAAGAAATTTACGGCATTGTGTCGCGCGACACGCGCTACCCCTACAAGGTGCACGAGATCATCGCCCGACTCATTGACGGAAGTGATTTTCATGAATTCAAAGCCCGCTATGGTAAAACCCTGGTATGCGGATTCGCACGCCTGCATGGTTATCCGGTAGGTATTGTTGCCAACAATGGTATCTTGTTCTCAGACAGCGCGCTGAAGGGAACACACTTCATACAAATTTGTAATAAACGCAATATACCTCTGATATTTCTACAGAATGTTACAGGCTTTATGGTTGGAAAGGCGTACGAGAATGCCGGAATTGCAAAGGATGGCGCAAAGATGGTTACCGCTGTTGCCACCAGCCACGTACCCAAGTTTACCGTGATCATCGGTGGTTCTTTTGGTGCAGGAAATTACGCCATGTGCGGTCGTGCCTATCAACCCAGAATGCTCTGGATGTGGCCCAATGCGCGTATTTCCGTTATGGGTGGCGAACAGGCCTCATCGGTACTGGCCACCATTCGCAGAGACGCAATGGAAGCCTCCGGCAATGAGTGGTCTGCCGAGGATGAGGATGCCTTCAGGCAGCCTATCCGCGACAGCTATGAAAAAGAGGGTCACCCCTACCACGCCACCGCGCGTCTGTGGGATGACGGTGTTATTGACCCGATTGATACCCGGCACGTGCTGGGGCTGGCCCTGTCCGCGGCCATGAACGCGCCGGTTCGCCAGGGCAGGCACGGCATATTCAGAATGTAACGCCATAGAACCGGGGCCATATTCAATGAACACTCTCACCAGCAACTTTGACCCAAGAGGCATCCTGACGCTGAGCATGAACAGGCCTGCGGTGCACAATGCCTTTGACGCGGTCATGATCAACGAACTGACCACCGCTCTCGGCGAGGCGGAGCAAGATGATAACGTCAGGGTCGTTGTTATTACCGGCACCGGCGCGTGTTTCTCGGCCGGCGGCGACCTCAACTGGATGCGCGCCCTTGTTGATGCCAGCGAGGCAGACAACAAACGCGACGCTCTTGAGCTTGCCAAGCTCATGCGTGACCTGAATTACCTGTCCAAGCCCACCATCGCTCGAATTAACGGTGCGGCATTTGGCGGCGGACTGGGTTTGCTCGCGTGCTGCGATGTCACAATTTCCGTGGAAAGCGCACGGTTTGGCCTGACCGAGGCACGCCTGGGCCTTGTTCCCGCGGTGATATCCCCTTATGTTTTTCGGCGAATTGGTGAACATAACGCACGCCGATACTTTATGAGCGCCGAACGATTTGACTGTCAGCAGGCACGCGACATTGGCCTGATCCAGCAAATCGTGCCGCTGGAACAACTCGACGAGGCGGTTGAAAAGGTAGTCGCGCAGTTACTTCTCGGCGGACCCCTGGCGGTTGCGCAGAGTAAACAACTGGCCTTTGCGGTTGCTGGTTGCAGTGCTAAATCTCAGGAAGCCATGGATCAGTTCACCGCCAGCCTGATTGCAGAACTGCGGGTATCAGCCGAAGGACAGGAAGGCCTGACGGCCTTTCTTGAAAAACGCGAACCCAACTGGATAAGCGACCCGAAAAATGAGTGATTTTGTAACCGTGGTCGAAGTCGGTCCGCGTGACGGACTGCAAAACGAAACCCGGACCTTGCCCGCAAGCACCAAAATTGAACTCATTCACCGGTTGACGAAAGATGGGTTACCCGTCATCGAGGCCGGCAGTTTTGTCAGCCCCAAGTGGGTGCCGCAAATGGCGGACACCGAAACCGTCATGGCCGGATTAAACCACCAGGCAAACGCGCGCTACCCGGTACTGGTACCCAACCTGACCGGGTTTGAACGGGCGACCAGGTCCGGCGCCAAAGAGATTGCGGTGTTCACGGCCGCGTCCGAGAGTTTTAGTCAACGCAACACCAACTGCACCATCGCCGAATCTATCACTCGTATCGAACAGGTTGTAAAACAGGCCAAAGCTGCTGGCATCAGCGTTCGCGGTTATGTTTCCTGCGTGCTGGGCTGTCCTTATGAGGGCACCATTGAACCCGCGGCAGTGGCGCTGGTTTGTGAACAATTGATGCGGTTGGGCTGCGACGAAATATCACTGGGGGACACCATTGGTGTCGGTACTCCCGCTGCCGCCAACGAGCTGGTTAAAACCGTTGGCGAAGTGGTGGCAGTAGAGTCTTTGGCGGTTCACTTTCACGACACCTATGGTCAGGCTCTGGCCAACATCCTTGCGTGCCTCGATGCCGGTATCCGTACGGTTGACGCATCCGTTTCGGGGCTGGGCGGCTGCCCCTACGCACAGGGAGCGAGCGGCAATGTGGCCACGGAAGACGTGGTGTACATGCTGCACGGCATGGGTCTTGCCACCGGCATCAACCTGGATTCACTGGCAACGACCGGTGACTGGATTTCAAAACAACTGCAGCGCCCCAACAACAGTAAGACAGGCGTCGCGTTAATTTCATCAAGATAATTTTAAACAGGAGTTTTCCACCATGGAACTGAGTAATGTTAAAGCACTGATCACCGGCGGCGTTTCGGGTTTAGGACTGGCCGTAGCACGTAAAGTGGTTGCCGCTGGCGGCCAAGCCGTATTACTGGATATTAACGATGAAGCCGCTGCGGCTGTGGAAGCAGAATTGGGCAGCGCCGTCAGTTATATCCGCACCGACGTGACCAGTGAACAGGGTGTTAGCGATGCCGTCAAAATGGCGGTTGGACACATGGGATTGATCAATGTAGCGGTTAATTGCGCCGGTATCATTGGCGCTGGCCGCGTACTTGGCCGTGAAGCACCCATGCCGCTGGACTTTTTCGCCAAGGCCATTCAAATCAACCTGATTGGCAGTTTTAACGTCATCAAGGCTGTGGGTGCCGCCATGGAGTCCAACCCGCAGGGAACGGATGGTGAACGTGGCGTCATTATCAGTACGGCATCGGTAGCGGCTTATGAAGGCCAGATCGGACAGGCCGCCTACTCCGCTTCCAAGGCAGGTATCGTGGGCATGACCTTGCCAATCGCGCGTGAGTTCGCCCGCATCGGCGTTCGTGTCAATACCGTTGCCCCGGGCATATTCCTGACCCCCATGGCCGATGGCATGCCTGAGCACGTGCAGGAATCACTCGGCGCTGCAATTCCATTTCCCAGCCGTTTGGGCAAACCGGAAGAATTTGCTGAATTAGTCGCGCATATCATGGAGAATGGCTACATTAATGGCGAGACAATTCGCCTGGATGGTGCTGCCAGGCTCGCGCCCAAATAAGGAGTTATCCATGGAAACATTTGCCGAAGTCAGAAAACACATCGTTGACAATCACCAATTATTTCTTGATGAACCTTTTCAGCTTGCGTTCGAGTACTCAGTTGAAGGCGGCGACAGAAAACAGAGTATTTTTCTGGCTGAAATCAAGTCATCAGATAACCGGAGTTACCTGCGCGTAGAAACCTTAATCTGCCCGCTGGATGACTTCGATGCGGAAAAATGTTTGCGTATCAACCTGATCCTGAGGGTTGGATACCTGGCGGTTGGCGATCTTGAGAGCACCGCCTACATAAAATTGTGCGAAAACCTGGCGTACAGCGCGCTGGATGCTGAAGAACTTGAATACGTGATCCAACACATGGCACCCATGGCTGACCGGATGGAACAAGCACTTGAATCAAACGGTGATATTGCATAAAAGCGCCAGGCGTTAACCGAAAAACAGTGAGTGATGAATGAAAATTTTCAACGATGTAATGAACTATCTGATTAACAATGCGGCGATCACCGACTGGCTGATCTCATTTGCCATGGCGGTAGCCACCTTCCTGATCGGCCGCTGGGTAGCACACAAAATTGCCGCCGTGATAACCGCGCTGATGCTCAAACGCGGCATGGAAGAGACCCTGATACATTTCCTTGCCCAGGTCATTTACGCCATTTTGATGACCATGGTCATTATCACGTCGTTAAGCACCGTTGGTGTGCCACTCACTTCGGTCGCGGCCATTGTCGGCGCCGCCGGCCTGGCCATCGGTCTGGCGTTGAAGGACTCCCTGTCCAACTTTGCCCAGGGCGTCATGCTGGTGTTATTTCAGCCGTTCAAAAAAGGCGATTTTGTCGAAGCTGGCGGGGTTGCGGGTACAGTTCAGGAAGTACGTATCTTCAGCACCGTACTTAAAACCGGCGACAACAAGCAGGTCATTATCCCAAACGGCATCATTGGCGGCGCCACCATTACCAACTATTCTGTCAATGACACCCGCCGCATCGATTTTCTGATGGGTGTTAGTTATGACGATGATCTCAAGGTAGCACGGGATATCTTAACGAAGGTGTGTGCCGACAACCCACTGGTACTGGACGACCCAAAAACCAATATTTTCGTTATGAGTCTGGGTGCCAGCAGCGTTGATTTTGCGGTACGCCCATGGGTTAAGACCGTGGACTACTGGGCCGCCTATGGCCAGTTACTGGAAAGCTTCAAGGTTGAACTCGAAGCGGGTGGCTGTCACATCCCTTACCCACAAACGGATGTGCACTTTCACAAAGTTGAATCCTGAGCGTCAAATAGTCGTCCGGAGTACCCTATGACCCATGAGGACGATTACGAAACCTTTAATAACAACTAGCCGGGGCTCACTGCCCCGGCTGTTGCTGCTACTGCTGTCAGCGACGGCAGCAGTTTCCCAGGCAGCCACATTAACCGCTTACGCTACACTGCCCGCCGATACATTTACCCCCGGACCAACGTCAGGACAGCTTATCGAGGCCGCCAACGGCCGACAGCCGCCATTTTCAGAGCAACAGCCTATACAGGGCTTCTCAGCACTTTTGAAGGGCGAAAACGGCGCATTTTACGCGCTCAGTGACAATGGCTTTGGTCGTCGCGACAACTCATCTGATTATCTTCTGAGCATTTACCATCTGAACCCCGATTTTCGCACCGCGACAGGCGGCAGCGGAACCATCACTGTCGGCGACATCATTCACCTGAGCGACCCCGACGGTTATCTGCCGTATGCCGCCACACAACCGCATGACCGTCTGCTTACCGGCGCGGACCTTGATCCCGAATCCTTCCAAAAAGCAATGGACGGCAGCTACTGGGTCGGGGAAGAGTTTATCCCGGCACTGGTGCATTTCAGCGCTACCGGTGTCATGTTGGCACCACCTGTTCAATTGGCCGGCCTGGTTTCTGCGGATAACCCTATGGAGTTAGACGTCACCCTGCCCCGCTCACGCGGCTTTGAAGGCATGGCCATCTCTCCCGACGGAAAATGGCTTTACCCCATGCTTGAGGGCGCACTGACCGCTGCGCCGCCCGGTTTGAATATTTATACTTTCGACGTGGCGAAGCAGCAGTTCATCAATGGCCACGCCAACCACCCCAGCGCGCGTTACCGACTTGATGAGGGTGCCACTGCCATCGGTGACTTCACCCTGTATTCTGCGACACAGGGCCTCGTTATCGAGCGCGACTCGCGGCAAGGTGACGCCGCCGTCATCAAGAAGATTTACAAAGTCAGTTTTGAGCAGCTCGACGCGGACGGCTTTATGACCAAATCACTGGTTGCCGATTTGCTGAACATCAAAGACCCGCATGATCTGGATAGGGACGGCAGTGAGCATTTTGCATTCCCGTTTTGGACCATTGAAGGCCTCGTCATTATCGACCGCACCACGCTGGGGGTCGTGAATGACAACAATTACCCCTTCGGCCAGGCACGCGACCATGGAGGTACGATGCCGGACAACAACGAATTCATACTGATCGATATTGAACCGTTATGGGAATGAACAAAGGGTTTTTAATCGGTAGAAAAGACCTTGCGGAGGTTTTGCGCCGACCATCAGCCTGGGTATTGATCGCGGTTAACCTGGGCTTGATCACAGGTGTTGTCATCTGGAACTGGCAGATTTTTGACATCGTCTTTTTATACTGGGTGGAAAACCTGGTAATCGGTGTCGTCAACGTATTGAAAATGGCAGTGGCAAACCCGGCCGCCGGGCCGCTGGGCGGTGGAATCAATCGGTTACAAGCCGCGCTGGAAAATAATAAAAAGAAGCCGTCTACACCGGGCAAACACACTGGCACTGCCATCAAATATTTTCTGATCCCGTTTTTCATCATCCATTACGGTATGTTTTGCTATGGGCACGGTGTCTTTATTTTCTCCATATTCGGCGATCAAAACTTCAACAATGGCGGTGGTGATGCGGCCGAAAATCTACAGCTTTTAACCAACAGTATGCTATTCGCAATTGGCCTGTTAACCGCCAGCCATCTGTTCTCATTTTTTCGCAACTTCCTGGCCGCCGGTGAGTATCAACGCATCGGCGTTGAGGGTCTGATGACACGGCCATATGGCCGCATCGTCGCTTTGCACATCACCATCATACTCGGTGCGTTCCTGACCATGGCGTTGGGCAACCCCCTTGGTCTCCTTATTGTCCTGATGATCCTTAAAACCTCTGTCGACCTTGCGATGCACCAGGCAGAACGCCGTAAACTGACCGCGAACCCGGTATGAGTCGACACGTTTGTAGTTTTCTCATGAACATCCAGCCGACAGGGCTATAATAAATTCATTATCCGAAAATTTTTTGTAAATGGAGAGTTAAAGTATGAAGTCACGAGCTGCTGTCGCCCTGAAAGCCGGTCACCCCCTTGAGGTTACGGAAATAGATGTCCAGGGGCCCCAACAAGGCGAAGTACTGGTTCGCATGGTGGCTACAGGCGTGTGCCATACGGACGCCTTCACACTTTCCGGAAGTGACCCCGAAGGAATATTCCCATCGGTGCTGGGTCATGAAGGCGGCGGCATTGTGGAAGAGGTGGGCGCCGGTGTAACCAGTGTTAAACCGGGTGATCATGTCATCCCCCTTTACACACCCGAATGCGGCAAGTGCAGTTTTTGCACATCGGGCAAGACCAACCTTTGCCAGGCTATCCGGGCCACGCAGGGCCAGGGCCTGATGCCCGACGGCACCTCGAGATTCTCACTCAATGGCAAGCGTCTGTATCACTACATGGGTACTTCAACATTTTCTGAATACAGCGTGATGCCGGAAATTTCGGTGGCAAAAATCAGCCCTGAAGCACCGCTGGACAAAGTGTGCCTGCTGGGTTGCGGTATTACGACCGGCATTGGCGCGGTGCTGAACACCGCCAAGGTTGAAGCCGGCGCCACCGTGGCAGTTTTCGGACTCGGCGGCATTGGTCTCAGCGTGGTTCAGGGCGCTGTCATGGCCGGAGCATCACGCATACTGGTGGTTGATCTGAACGAAGATAAATTCGACATGGCACGTATGCTGGGCGCCACCGACTTCGTCAACCCATCTAATTATGACCAACCTATTCAAGATGTTATCGTAGATATGACCAATGGCGGCGTCGATTACTCGTTTGAATGTATCGGCAACACCAAGGTGATGCGCTCGGCACTGGAATGCTGCCATAAAGGCTGGGGTGAATCGGTCATCATTGGTGTCGCTGGCGCCGGTGAGGAAATTTGCACACGTCCATTCCAGTTGGTCACCGGTCGGGTCTGGCGCGGCACCGCTTTTGGCGGCGTGCGCGGACGCACCGAGCTTCCAGGTTACGTCGATAATTACATGGCGGGCAAAATCAATATTGATGACATGGTGACCCACACGATGGGGCTTGAAGACATCAACAAGGCTTTTGATCTGATGCACGACGGTGAGAGCATACGCTCGGTCATTATTTTTTAGGGGTACTTTGAATGACAGCATTGAAGGAAATTTCACGTAACCGGGTTCATGGCGGCCAGCAAATACGTTTGCAGCATCAATCCAAATCGCTCAATTGCGACATGATATTTGGAGTGTTCCTGCCGCCACAGGCAGAGTCAGGCCCAGTGCCGGTTCTGTACTGGCTTTCAGGCCTGACCTGTACCGATGAAAATTTCGCGCACAAGGCCGGTGCCCAGAAACTGGCGGCAGAACTGGGCCTTGCCATTGTTTGTCCGGACACCAGTCCTCGCGGCACAGACCTGCCGGAAGAGCACGACCACTGGGATTTCGGTTCCGGCGCGGGCTTTTATGTCAATGCTACACAAGCACCCTGGTCTGATCATTACAATATGTACGACTACGTCACCCGCGAGTTACCCGCACTGGTTGAAGCCGAATTACCGGTCACAGATCAACGCAGTGTAAGCGGCCACTCCATGGGCGGGCACGGTGCGTTGATGTGCGCCCTGAAAGACCCGGACCGTTACCAGTCGGCCTCAGCTTTCTCACCTATTTGCCACCCATCCGTTACCACGTGGGGCATCAAGGCTTTTAGTCACTATCTTGGCGAAGACCGCAATGACTGGCGCGCCTGGGACGCCACACAACTGGTCGGTGAAGTGACGCAGCAGTTACCCATTCTGATCGACCAGGGGCTTGAAGATGATTTTATTGCCGAAGAACTAAAGCCCGGCAGTCTGGAACAGGCCTGTATCTGCACTCACCACCCACTGGACGTGCGTATGCGTGAGGGCTACGACCACAGTTATTATTTTATCGCCACTTTTATCGACGATCACCTGCGATACCACGCGCGCGCGTTGGGACTGCTGGACTGAAACATCCGGCAGCAATTTAAAATATGCGGCTCTTAAGGGGTTAAGCAGTCAGGTAAATTATCGGGCGGGTGACCGCTAATCGCCGGACATCCACACACGGGTTTCCAAACCTAACGAGGTCGAGTAACCCACGGAGCGACTGGTGATCTGGCCTTCTGCGTCAATCACAAAATAAGTGGGGAAGGCGCGAATCTGCCAATCGCTGGTGGTTTGCGCGCTACCCAGTAAAACGGGCAATTGCACGCCGGTTTCGTTGATAAATTCCCGTACCTCATCAAGACCACCATACTCAAGCGCAACCACCCTCGCCCAGGCCAGTTTCCCATCAGCCACCAGGCGGTCAAGATTATCGATGCTGTGACGGCAGTAAAAACACCACGGTGCGAAAAAGTAAACCACGCCCACTTCTCCGGAAACCATCACCGTTTCCGCCCGTTTGTCGTCGAGCCAAACCGCTTCCAGGCCTGGTGTATGGTCATCATCCGGCAAGTTTCGCGTCTGCCACATACTGATGAGAAAAAAAGCCAAAATAATCAGACAGACATCAACAACCAGTGAACCCCAGAAATGCCCACGCAATGACTTCCATGCCGTTGTGAGTTTCTTGATCACAGGCCGTCGTCACCCCATACAAGACGGTCCACTGCACCACGATAACCAAAGTGACCGAGGTCTATCTTGCCTTTCAAAAAGACAACACCTTCATTCTCAAGCAGGTCTTTTTGCATCTTCCAACCGCTTGAGTCTTCCGGAAATGAAATCTTGCCCTGCGCGTTGATCACCCTGTGCCACGGGATATTGAGACCACGGGGTGCGCGCCTGAGCGCCTGGCTGACACGGCGCGCTGCTCTCGGCAACCCTGACAAACGCGCAACTTCACCATAGGTTAGTACATGGCCCGAAGGAATTTCGGAGACCACTTTCCAAACACTTTGATGCCAATTTACATCGGCGTTTTTATCGGCTTTTACTTCTGAATTCATCTTGGGACATCGATCAGGGATCGAGAAACACCTCATCAACAATGACATTGGACTGCACAACAAGGTAGCATGATGGTCGATGCGATACACCCATATCAGGACTAAAAATGACACAAAAAGCTGATACCAAATTCAAACGGGAGGCCAAAAGAGGCAGCCATGACTTCAAACTGGCCTGCGAGATGCTTGATGCAGGCAAAATCTGTCATGTCGGCTTTTCGCTGGACGAGCAACCCTATGTGCTTCCCATGGCCTATGCCCGCATGGGCGACCAGTTACTCATTCACGGATCCATCGCAAGCCGGTTGATGAAAAACCTGGCGGATGGATTACGTTGCTGTATTACTGTGACTCATTTCGACGGACTTGTTTATGCAAGGTCAACGTTCAATTCATCGATGAATTACCGCTCGGTAATGGTGTTCGGTACTGCCCGCCCAATTCTGGACGCGGATGAAAAACGTCAGAGTATCCAGGTGCTTGTCGATCACCTGATGCCCGGACGCAGGGCCGAATTGCGAAAATCGACGATCAAGGAGCTGAATGCCACCAGCATGCTCGCGCTTCCCATTGAAACATTCAGCGTGAAGTGCCGGACAGGGCCACCGGAAGACACCAAATCTGATTTGGATACGCCGGTATGGGCAGGTGTCGTGCCACTGCAATTAACCGCGGGAGAGCCCGTGGATGCGCCCGACCTGTTACCCGGCATCACCCGGCCGGATTATTTATAAGCGACCAATCATCACTTACAGCGTTGTGGCCACTGCCGCTTGAGTCACGCTATTTAAGCGCACACGGACAACGATAAACTGGTCAGACAGGGGTAACCTGGAGTGCCGGCTCCAATATGCCGGCGAGAACCTGCGCTGGCGCTTCCAACTGGGGATAATGACCCACATCGTCGAGAACGTTCAATGCGATACGCGGATTTTGAGCGTGCAACTTTTGTGCAATTGCATAAATGGCAATGGGATCCAGGCGCCCCCAGATCATTTTGGTCGGTAATTTTGTGCGATGCAGAGGCCCCAGCCAGCGGGCTTCGTTGCGCCTGCGTTCGTTCATGTAACAAGCAATTTTACCAAGCGTCCGCGCTCCATTGTTATACGACATCAACCGCCATTGTTGCTGATAATGCTCCTCGTCAAAATGCTGTGGTTGCGCGTATACCTGAGGGTATTGCTGCCGAAATATGCGATAACTGCTCAAACGCCCGACCAGGTTGCCGACAAACGGTGTACGCAGCAATCGCTGGGTGAGCAATGGCTGGTGCAAATCCATATAGATACCCGCATTCAGCAACGTGAGCGTGCGAACTTGCAGTGAGGTTTGAGACTCCTGTAAACGGTAGAGCAGTTCACAGGCAACGCTGACCCCCATGTCATGGGCCAACAAGTCAAACTCACTGATACCAAGCAATTGCAAAAGGGCCTCAGCGGCATCCATCTGCCTGAGCAGGGAGTAACTGCGGCCGGGGTCTTTTTCTGACAAACCATAACCCGGAAAATCAAACACAAGCACCCGGTAATGAGGCTTCAGCAATGGCAGTAACCGGTGCCAGTCCCAACTGCTGGTGGGGAACCCATGAAAACAAACCAACCACGGGCCGTGGCCCTCAACGCGATACCAAACATGGGTGCCATCGACGTTGGCGGTGCGCCCCGATGCCATCCACGTATGCAGGTCTTCAGTCAGTTCAGGTGTCATGCTTGCCAGCAGCCTTCTGGGAAGCTGCCAATATACCCCTTAGGATATTGATTTCATTTTGGTCCGGTCGGGCCCGGTTGAATAACCTGCGCAAACGCGCCATCAGGCGTTTGGGCTGATCCGGGTTCAAAAAACTGATATCCAGCAAGGTTTGCTCGAGGTGGGTAAAAAACAGCTCCATCTGGCCGGCATCCACGGGCACCCAGTCTGCGGGTGCTATCTTACTGCCCGCTTCACCGACAGCCGCCATGCGTAGCTCGTAAGCCATCACCTGTACCGCCTGTGCCAGATTCAGGGAGCCGTAATCCGGGTTGGTATCGATATGCACCAACTGGTGACAACACTGAATTTCATCGTTGGTCAGGCCATACCGCTCACGACCGAATAATATCGCGATATCCTGTCCTTCATGCTCTGACAGCGCGCTTTCAGCCGCCTTGCGCAAATCCATTTGCGGCATGGGTAAGCTGCGCAAGCGAGCACTGGTGCCCAGTACCAGCGAACAACCCGTGAGCGCGGACTCCAGCGAGTCATGCAGCACCGCGTTTTGCAGTAGATCATCGGCGCCTGATGCCATTGCCGTCGCGTCCGCGCTGGGAAATGTCTTTGGCGTCACCATATGCAGGTGCTGTAAACCCATCACCTTCATGGCCCTGGCGGTCGCGCCGATGTTGCCAGGGTGTGTGGTATTGATTAATACTATGCGAATACGTGACAATCTTTGTGCCACCTGCGCTTCGCTTCTGGTATCCTTTGCCGCCCTTGTGTTCATAGAATTATTGCCATGGCCCATCCAATATTAAACATCGCTATAAATGCAGCCCACATTGCCGGTGACTTGATGCGTCAGGAGCTACACAAAGTAGCCAGCATCCCTGTAACCCGCAAGGCGCGGCACGACTATGTCACTGAAATAGACAAAGCCAGCGAAGCGCAGATTGTACGTGAAATTAAACGTTATCACCCGGATCACGCGATCCTTGGAGAGGAAGGTGGTGCTCAGGGCGACAACGAGCATGTATGGATTATCGACCCGCTTGACGGCACCAGCAACTATTTGCACGGTATGCCGCATTTTGGCATTTCCATCGCTTTGCAGATCAAAGGCCGCACCGAGTTCGGGGTTGTCTACGATCCGATGCGTGATGAAATGTTCAGTGCCAGTCGAGGCAATGGCGCGCACCTGAACAATACCCGTATCCGGGTGTCCGCCCGCACGTCACTGGATAACGCTGTAGTGGCAACGTCATTCCCGTTCCGCCAACGCGGCATGATGGGAGTCTACACCGGCATTTTCAGTGATGTGTACAGGAAGATAGAAGATATTCGCCGCTATGGCGCAGCTTCACTGGACCTTGCCTGGGTAGCCGCCGGAAGAATGGATGCTTATTTTGAAATTGGCTTAAAACCCTGGGACATGGCAGCAGGTGCGTTGCTGGTACGGGAAGCCGGTGGTGTTGTTTCAGATTTTGATGGTAGTGATGCCGTAGAGTACTCGCACTCTATACTGGCCGCACCCTATAAACTGATGACCCCGCTACGCCAGATCATCGAGCCACGCTGGGCCAAAGCGAAAAGATAGAACCTGCGTCAAACCAGTCACACCGTTATCCCCGCTGTTGCGGGGATAACCATGTCAATTTACCAATCTTGCAGAAAGTGGATCAGACCTCGAAAGTATCAGGGTCTGGCGTCGACTGACGCACCTTCTTTTTCAACTTCCATCAGGTCGTATTTGCTCACACCCAGCGCCAACAGCGCGGCACTTGCAACATAGATGGATGAATAAGTACCCACGATAACACCGATGATCAGCGTGAACGCAAAGCCATGAATGATCTCACCGCCGAAGTAAAACAACGCGGCCAAAACAACCAATGTGGTTGAAGACGTCATCAATGTGCGTGACAGGGTTTCATTAACGGAAGTGTTGACCACTTCAACAGGCTGACGCTTACGGTAACGTGGAAAGTTTTCACGGATTCGGTCAAACAACACGATGGTATCGTTCAATGAATAACCGACCACCGCGAGTATGGCTGCAACCACCGTCAGGTCGAACTCAATGTGTACAAAAGACAAGATACCCATACTGATGGTGATGTCATGGAGCAACGCAACCACAGCACCCACAGAGAAACGCCACTGGAAGCGGAACATAACGTACAAAAACACACCAACCATGGCATAGATAACCGCCAGGATGCCCTGCTCTGCCAGTTCGTCACCCACTTGCGGGCCAACAAATTCGACCCGGCGCATGTCAATTTCGCCTTCAACACCCTCGCTTAGCGCCGCCAGGACGCGCGTGGATAGTTCGGCATTGCTTTCTTCTACATCACTGGGCGGAATTCGCACAACGATATCGGTTGCGGCACCAAAAGTCTGCACCACCGAATCGAACCCTGCGGCGGCCAGCTGATCACGCACTTCCGTGGTGTTCGGTGCTGATGGATAACCGACTTCAATTAAAGTACCGCCGGTGAAATCCAACCCAAAATTTAGTCCCCGGGTTGCCAGTGAAGTAATGGAGGCAACTATCATAATGGCTGAAAAGACCAACGCAATATTGCGCCGACTCATGAAATCAATGTTGGTTTTACGGTTCAAAAGTTTCATGTTAATCCCTTAAATTGCCAACTTACGGACGCGCTTCTTGCCGCCGTAAATCAGGTTTATCACAGCCCGCGTTCCCATAATTGCAGTGAACATGGAGGTCACGATACCCAGTGAAAGGGTAACAGCGAAGCCCTTGATCGGGCCTGTTCCAAACAGGAACAACACGAATGCTGCGATGAGCGTTGTAATGTTGGCATCCGCAATGGTGGAAAATGCTTTTTCGTAACCGGCCCTGATACTGGCCTGCGGGGTGTTCCCGTTGCGTAGCTCTTCACGAATACGCTCAAATATCAGAACGTTGGCATCAACGGCCATACCAATGGTCAGTACGATACCAGCGATACCCGGCATGGTTAGCGTCGCGCCCAACATGGACAATAAAGAAACCAGCAGCACGAGGTTGGCAAACAGCGCAAGGTTGGCCACCAGGCCGAAGACTTTGTAATAAAGCGCCATGAAAACCAGCACCAGTGCAAAACCAATGATCACCGACTTAAAGCCCTGTGCCACATTGTCTGCGCCGAGGCTTGGGCCCACGGTCCGTTCTTCAACAATTTCCATTGGTGCGGCCAAAGCACCAGCCCTTAGCAACAAGGACAACTGCGAGGCTTCGTTGATGGAATCCAGACCGGTGGTCTGGAAACGTTTGCCAAAAGGCTCACGCACCACCGCGACACTGATCACATCTTCAATTTTGCGACCATTTGGCTTTTGCTCAATATAAACAACCGCCATCCGGTTACCGACGTTATCACGGGTGAAATCCAGCATACGCTTGGAGCCAACACCATCGAGCGTAACACTGACAGATGGCTGACCGGTTTGCTGGTCAAAAGACGCCGAAGCACCGATCAACTGGTCACCAGAAACGATCAAACGCTTTTTAAGCAATATCGGATTGCCGTTATCATCTGTGTACATACGGGACTCAGGTGGAACCCGTCCGGTCTGTGAAGCAGTAAACGCGTCATTGGTTTCATCAACAGCGCGATATTCCAGGGTGGCTGTTGCACCAATGATCTTTTTAGCCTCAACGGTATCCTGCACACCCGGCAACTGCACGACCACGCGGTCTGCGCCCTGCTGCTGAATGACCGGTTCCGCCACACCCAGTTCATTTACACGATTTCGCAATGTGGTGATGTTCTGCTTCAGCGCTGTCTGCTGCAGGGCCAGCAATTGCTTTTCCTGAACCGTTGCTGAAATTCCAAAAGTTTCACCTGCCGGAAGCTCGGTAATATTCAAACCCTGCAAACTCTGGTCTGTACGCAGGAGATTCATGGTGCGGTCACGGTCTTCAGCAGAACGCAACATGGCCAACAGCCCGTTACCTTCATGACGGACCGAAACATAGCGGATGCCCTGCTCACGTAGCACCGCGCGAATGTCATCGACAAAACGGTCCAGTTGCTGACCGCGGGCCGTATCCATATCGACCTGCATCAAAAAGTGAACACCGCCTTGTAAATCCAGACCCAGTGTCATCGGCTTACCGCCGATACTGCGCAGGCCTTCCGGCGTCGCGTGAGCAAGGTTGAGCGCGACCACATATTGATCCCCCAACGCAGTGCGTACGACATCCGCTGCCCTGATCTGATCTTCGGCATTATTAAACCGATACAGCATGCGGTTGCCCTGCTGCTCACGACTTCTGACGCTGATTTGTTCAACCAGCAATGCATCATCGATATTGGCCGACAAATCGGCAGGCATATCAAAACCGCGTGATGAGGTGATCTGCAAAGCAGGATCTTCACCATAAATATTAGGCAGTGCGTAAACCACGCCTATCGCGACAATGACAAGTATTAGCAGGTACTTCCAGACAGAATACTGGTTCATGAATCAGTCTCTAAAGATAGAATGTGAAAGTGAGTGATCAAGCGGACTTGATCGTGCCTTTGGGCATCACATTGGCCACAGCCTGACGCTGCAGTTTGATTTGCAGATTATCTGCCAACTCAAGCGTGACAAAAGCATCTGACATGTCCGTTATACGTCCCAACAAACCACCGTTGGTTATAACTTCATCGCCTTTGCTCAGCTGTGCAATCAGGTTCTTGTGCTCTTTTGCGCGTTTCATCTGGGGGCGAATGAGCATGAAATAGAACACTGCAAATATGACGATCAATGGAAGAAAGCTGATCAAGCCGCCTTGTGCGCCTTCAGCCTGTGCGTATGCATTGGAAATAAAGAAGTCCATGATTAATTCTCTTGTTTATCTCTTGGGGGGTTCCCAACAGTCTTGGTCAAATTTGAGTCGTTAACACTTTATGTGGGGTTCCTGTTTACATTTTCAAACAGATTTACCGTCACTGAACACGCAATTATAAGCCAAGCGGAAATATAAAACCGCCGTTTTTATGGATAATCAATCACTCTACGCCTGAGGCATACTTTTCCAGAAACTGACCGGCAAACTCTACCAATGCGCCTTTTTCAATAGCACTCCTGATGCCCGCCATTAATTGCTGATAGAAATAAAGGTTGTGCACGGTAGCAAGGTGCGGGCCAAGCATCTCCTTGCAACGGTCAAGATGCTTTAGATAAGACCGTGAATAATTCTGGCAGGTATAACAACCGCACGCTTCATCAATGGGCCGTGTGTCCGCCACAAAACGGGCATTGCGAATTTTTAACTCGCCACGGCTTGTGAAGTAATAACCATTGCGGGCGTTACGGGTCGGCATGACACAATCGAACATATCCACACCCTGCAGCACAGCCGCGATAATATCCTGCGGTCTGCCTACGCCCATCAGATAGCGGGGCTTGTCGGCCGGCAAGTCCGGCAGGGTATAACCCAGCACCAATTCACGTTCGTGCTCAGGCTCGCCAACTGAAAGACCGCCGATAGCGTAGCCGTCAAACCCGATGTCGGTAAGCGCTTCTGCAGACTCTTTCCGCAGGTCTTCATACATGCCGCCCTGAACAATTCCAAACAATGCCGATTTGCTG
>UPTN01000620.1_pt1 | contig 17742 bp, 22 predicted proteins | sample 2160111 | NCBI WGS metagenome assembly UPTN01 (sample SAMN06265058, study PRJEB28932) | marine metagenome | isolation source: Columbia River Estuary | place: USA:Columbia River Estuary, USA | collected 2014-05-05
CGATGCATCTGCTCTATGCATGGCGCGGGCGTGCATAGCTTCTGACGGCTCTATTGCCGTCAAAACCCCCACTTGTTTTGGATAAAAAGAAAGGTTCACTCCGGTACCAATACCAATCTCTAGAATTTCTCCTTGAACGTCACGTAAGAGAAGGTGTCGTTGCTCTGCCATTTCATTTGGTTCAGTAACATCAAGTAACCAAGGAAATACCTTATTTTCATATAATCCCATTTTCTTACCCTTTTAGTTTTAGTGCTACTTCTTAATAGATTTGGGTAGTAAATATAATTTGATTAAGAGCCTTTTTGAACATCTTAAGCAATAAAAAAATACACTAAGTAATTTTAAATGATATGAAATATAAGAAATAAATTTCATAACAAAACACTTAATTAACACATAGTTAATGAGTTAAAAATAAAGTAAAAAAATGTGTGATTCTTCTTATAGTTAAAAAAGTGTTAATTATTACTTTGTATAACATAGTACTGTAACAAAACTTAAAGAGTGTCGTCTATAAGGTATAGAAACAATTAAAAAATAGAAATTATGACAACTTTAATCAACAAACAAAAAATAACAATTATTAGTTTTAATAAAGGTCAAACTTGGAATTCAAGAAGACGTTATAAATAAATTAATTTAACAACAACCTATTAACCAAATATCATGAACAACTTAGCCAAAACATACTTAAAAAGAGCAAAACAAAGAGCAAAGAGCAATTTAATAAATGGCCAAATGAAAGCTTATTTCGATGATCTGTTAATTATGGATTATTACAATAACCTGATTGAAACTTCATAAAATTATGAAACCTTTAATGCATCTTAAAAAACATATGATTAACCCTGGTCAAACTTGGAATAGCAGAAGACATTACAAGTAAACTGAACCAAGAAAAAAGAAATCATGAGAGATTTTAATAGTAACAGCCCCGTAAAAAACCAAGGCCCAACCAAAGGGTTTGAGTGGAAAACAAAAAGGCGTTATAGTTATGATCGTTCAACAACAAAGCAATTAATAACTTTTATCAACCATTTATTTTAAGTTGTTTAATTGAATATATATAAAAGCCTTTTGAAAAATTACTTCATATTAGTCATAAAAAATGCTGTCACCTAAACCCCTTTAATGTGACAGCATTTTATCTTATGTATTATTATAAAAAATTCTACTTTATTATATAACAAGATAACTTCAAAAACTCCTACCCTCTTTTAATAAACATGTTTAATAAAATGTTCATTACCGAACAATTGTTTGTCCGAAAATGAACACTATATTTTAATTAAATAAATTTTATATTACTATTATACAGTCTGTTATGGTTTTTAAAATTCTTGGCATCAGAATTGAATATCTCATAATAAATAAGTCAAACTATAAAAAACAATATCATGAAAACAACAATTAAATTACAAGCAAGCTTAAGAGAAGAAGTATTATTTAATAATTTTAGAAATAATAAAAGAATAAATTGGTCAGAACACAGACGTTTTTGTTAATTTATTAAACACGCTTACAACAAAAAACAACAATGAATACGAAACAGAATTAAAAAAAGAAGAAATGAAAGCTTTTGAAAATAACCAAATTGAACAAAACTTCGAATATACGAATGGGCTGACATGGAAAACAAAAAGACGTTACAGTTATGATCGCTCAACAACAAAGCAAGTAATAACTTTCATCTCGCAATTATTCTAAGGATATTTTAAAATGAAGTATTACCATATAAAATCTTACCATGATAAAAAGACAACTCCTATTAAGATTAAGTTCTAAAAACATAACAACAATAAAAAGTAAAAAAGGCTGAATTTAAAAAATAAAAAATTCAGCCTTAATTTTTGTTTAAAAATGGTAATTCCTAAGCCGTTTATTTAGTTAAAAAATCAATTGCAATTTTATTGATCAAATCTGGATTTTCTCTAAAAACCTCGTGAGGTGTGTTCGGCAACACACAAAATAAACTTCCTGGAATAGTTCGAAACAATTCTATGCCGTGCTCAAGTAAAACTACATCGCGATCTCCCAGAACAACCAAAACTTTAGCGCTTAATTGTGACAATTTCTCTTTTTCAATAATTTCTTCTTTAGAATACATCGTAGTCATATCTGAGATATATTTTTTCCATTTATCCTTTTCAGGTGATTTACTTTGATAATCTAAAAGCCATTCCTTCTGATTTTTCTCTATGAATTCCGGGTTTATAAGTTTGATAAATTCAAGCATTTCAGGTTTAATTCCGCTCATTCTGCTATTTGCACCTGATACAATAACTTTTTTCACTTTATCAGGTCTTTGTGTGGCTAAAAGTAAGCCAACAATACCACCATCACTATACCCGATTACATTTACACTATCAAGATGCATAAGGTCTATCATTTCTGAAATATAAGAGGTCATCAAATCAAAACTCAGCGTATTTGCTTGCTCTGACCTCCCATGCCCGGGACTATCTACAGCAACTACTTTAAAATGTTTTGATAATTCTGGAATCACTTTCTGAAAATCATGAATGGAACCAAATCCACCATGCAAAAGTAATAACGGCATCCCGGAACCATATTCTTCATAATAGATCTTAGTGCCTGAAATAGTAATTTGCTTACCTCCATTTGAACCATAAACGATTTCTTGACCCTTGATGCTCCAAATAGAAATGAAAAAAAATGACAGAAAGATAGATAGTTTTTTCATAATCTTTAGGGTTTATTGTAAAGTTAGTATTTAAGCTTTACGTTTCCAAATAGTAATAAATGAAATCAACCTAACTTTTGAAAATAGAATTAATTATAAGTGATGTCAATGATAATAATCCGTTAATCATATCCAATACATCGACTTTTTTGATCTAATTTTCTTGCATAAAAAAAGGCTACCTAAATAGGTAGCCCGATGTAATGTTTTTTTTTATTAAATCTAATCCTTCTTGACGCAAGATAAATTAATTACTATTGCCATCAACAGCCATATAATAAATGTTTCACCATTTGTCATCTCATAAGTAGATCCGGCTAAACCGGCAGCTCCTAAAATAAGATAAATAATAATTGGTGATAAAACAAGGCTAAGAACAAGATTGATAATCGATTTTTTATAATCCATTGGTTACAGGTTTAATTGGTTAATATTAAATGCTTATAATTGATTTCTTGTGTTGACTCAACATTAAAGTAAAGATAATAAATATTTTAAAATGGTTAGAAATTAAATTTATCTCTGCATTAATTGGGAGTTCTTTTGATTTCTGAAGTAAGCCTCCCTCGAAATTATTGACATTGAAAGTAGTAGTTTGACTTCAAACGTTTACTTGAAGCCAACCTGTAAATGATGACATTATTTATTGAGAAGTTGACTTATCATTTTCTCTTTGTTATTTGGAAGGTATTTGTCTAACAAATGTCCTTCTTCAAAAGTTCTAACTTCAATTATGATATTTTCTGGTTGTCCAAATTTAATCTCAACATAAAACCTATCTAGAGAATATAATTTATATTTTTCATTTTCGGCACGATGACTTTCTATAAAAGTTCCGTGCATCCAAACAGTAATTAATTTTCCAGCTCCATCAAGTTTATTAAAATCGTGTAATGTCATATATTCAATAATTATTAAGTTCTATTACTAAAACAACCATCACCTCATTATTCCTACTATAAATTAATCTTTCTCAATAAAAAAATTTAATAATATTTTATTCCTGACATTGCTTTTTGAATATAGATTTAGGGTTTAGTTTGTTAAAATTTTGATCCAAATCAACTTAAATATTTTATCAATAATGATATTAAAAAATAATTTTTTTTTTTAATTATGTGACTTTTCTTAAATTACGGTGTCTTAACTAGAGACAGTATAAATAATTTTAATACAAATATTATGGCAAAATTTGAAATTTACAACGACAAAAGAGGAGAATTTAGATTTAGACTTAAAGCAGGAAATGGACAAGCCATTTTAGCTAGTGAAGGATACAAAGCAAAATCCGGATGTACAAATGGCATTGAATCCGTTAGAAAAAATTCGCAAGACGAGGGTAAATTTGAGCGTTTAGATTCTAAAAGTGGAAAATCATATTTTAATGTAAAGGCTACCAATGGTCAAGTAATTGGAACCAGTCAAAATTATTCCTCTAAAAGCTCTATGGAAAATGGGATAGCATCTGTTAAGAAAAATGCTCCTATTGCTGAAGTTAGTGATTTAACTTAATCTTTAAAATAGGGTAATAATTAGTCTATATTTATTATTACCCTTTATTTCCTTTAAACTACCGAATACTTTCTTTAAAAGAAAGATTGATTTCTTGAGACCTTCTTATAAACTCAAGAAACACAACATTGTTCTATATTAAATGATTTAGAACAGTAAGCTCATCAACACCGAATGATGATCACTTTTAATTAATAACGGATTTTATTTAAACCTTTAGTAATCCTAGTATATTGGAATACTAAATTTATATTTGCAGTACACACGCAATTAATATCTAATAAAAAATTAATGAAATCATTTACAATTCAAGAAATCAACGAGATCTTAAAGGGAGAATTACTTGGATCTACAAGTCACAAAATAACTGGATTAGAACAATTAAAAAATGCGAAGGAGAATCATCTCACGTTTATTGGAAATAGTAAATATGGTCGTTTATGGGATACCTCAGGGGCATGTGCTGCTATTGTAAATGAAAATTTGAATATTGAACCAGGAGAGAATAGGGCAATTATTAAAGTTAAAAATGCGGATCTCGCTATGGCCAAATTATTGGATATATTCAACCCTGGCACCCCACAATTTGATATGGATATCCATCCCTCTGCAGTAGTTCATGAATCTGCCGTTATTGGAGCTGGCAGTAAAATTGGCGCAGGTTGTTATATAGGTAAGGACGTTGTTTTGGGGGAAGCTGTTATTTTATATCCGAATGTTACAATTTTTGATGAAACCAAGATAGGAGCCCATACGGTTATCTGGTCTGGTACTGTAATTCGGGAGCGATCAGAAATTGGGAGCTATTGTATTTTCCACCTCAATGTGAGTATCGGAGCTGATGGTTTTGGCTATCGCCCAAGTGAAGATGGAAGAGGGCTTGTGAAGATTACTCATATTGGAAATGTTGTTATTGGAAATGCTGTAGAAATAGGAGCAAATTCTTGTGTAGATCGAGGTAAATTTAGTTCAACCATTATTGGTGATGGATGCAAAATAGATAACCTAGTTCAAATTGGCCATAATTCTGTGATGGGGCGCTCATGTATCATGGCTGGTAATAGTGGCCTTGCCGGTTCTGTAACTTTAGGCGATGGTGTTATAATTGGAGGCAGTGCATCTATTAAAGACCATACTACCATTCATTCAGGTGCAATTGTTGGTGCAGGTTCTGGTGTTTTGAATGATGTACCTGCCGGAAAAACAGTATTAGGTTATCCTGCCGGCGATTCAAGAGAAGTGCTCAAACAATGGGTGGCTTTGCGAAAGCTAGGGAAAAGTTAAAATGAATCTTAAGTAATTAAAAAACCTTTTCTTAAGCATATTGATTTAATGAAAATACGCTAAAGTGTAAGCTTTCTTTTATAAACTGTTTTTGAGTACGGGAACCAGGTTTTACCTCCGTCCTTAGAAGATCCTACAACCAATTCATTTTCAAAGGCAGAAATTCTTTTATAAAAAAGCTTCGTACAAAAAGAATTATTTTCTCCTTTATTAATTTTCATTTCTGATTCTGTATTACAAAAAGTTAATATACTGTCAAAAATAACACCTTTGAATATTTCCATTTGCCCCGTGTTATTACCCAAAGTCAGCAACTTAAAAGTGTCATTTTCTAAATCAAGAGCTAATGTATTATTCAAAGTAAACGTAGTATTTTCTTTAATCACCTCCACAATTTCAGTAATAAATGAATTTTTATAGGAAAAACTAGACGATCCTATACCTGTTTTAACCCAGCCTAGAGATTGTTGAAAAGGACCATAAACTACCAAATCAAAATTGCCAATCAAATAGCTAATATTTTCAAAACGATCCTTAACAGTATTCCTGTTAAGGGAAGGTGAATATCCCAACATAATTATCAGGTTTATTAATTGATTTTTTCAATACAACGAACTATCGTATTAAATAAAGACGCATAAATTAAATATGTGTTACAAATTTTAACGTTTTCAGAATCAGAGCTTTGTTTTAAATTAAAAAAAAAGTAAAATTCTTTTAATTATTAGACATGGGAGTTTTATGTTATTAGTTGTTTATTATATGGAGGCAAGTTATTCCAAATAACCTATTAATCATAGGTGAAATATTTCACAAGAAACGATATATGAAAATAAAAACATATTTTATATTAGGTCTTTTAATGTTCATTTTTAAGGCAAAATCTCAAACAACCGACTATAGTAAAGTAGTATTTAATAGTAAAATTTATGAATATAAAAAGTCTGAACCTAGAACACATCAACTTGGCATTAATAAAACATTAGTTACCGATATTGTTGATTTACTCGGGGACAGTCTATATAACGGAGAACAAAAAAAAGAGATTATAAATAAAGCCTGGTTAGCTTTTACAAATCCTAAATTATTTGATTTTGTTCATAAAGATTTCGCCGTAAATACCATAGATAGCTGGGGATATAAAAACGCAAAAGGAGAAATGGTGTTAGAACCTAACCCTTATCTAACGGAATGGACTATAAATGATGAAGAATTTCAATACTTTCAAATTGCTTTAAACAAAATTCTAACATACTATAATTTAATAACATTCGGCGAGGATGCCGAAGGAGTCAAATCATCTTTTAATGAACTTTTAATGACAAAAACTATTAAATTTCAAGAACCAACCGATGATGATTGGGCATACTCATATCTAGAAACTGTCAACATAGGGCTTGAAAAGAAAGGCCTGGTTGCCTTAATTACCAAAGGGCATTATGATATAATTGTTTGTAAAGCTGATAAAAAAGATGAGATAACCAATTTATTTCAAAAAATACAATGGGATTTTATCCAACCATAATGTTTCCATAATGGTTGGATAAATAAAGTAATCTTTACAATTAATGTATAATGAGAATAATTTATCTCACTTCTTTAGTATTATAAAAAATAAAACCTAATCTCTTTTCTCCTTTTTTGCCCTTTTTTCTGCCTTTTTCTCCTTTGCAGTTTTAAGTGGTTCCTTTTTTACATTTTTCCTTGAGTCTTGACTTTTTGCCATGGGAATATTTTTTAACTTTTGTTAATTATATTTTAAATATATCTAAAAGAATTGAACCTTCAAAATATATCTCGCATACAATGTCGGTTATTACACCTTATTTATAAATTAATAATCACTTGTCATTATAAACAATGGGTTCATTTCAAAACTATTATAATGAGGTCTTAATCTTTCCGTATTATAGAACTTCTCAATATTTACAACTTTTGATTTTCCTGTAACAACATCAATTGGCACATTATCATATCTACCATTTTTTAATACGACCAATCTTCCATGAACCCCTTTTAATATCAAATCTAATGCAAGATTTCCATAAGCCATAGGGACTATTGAATCTACAGCATCAGGATCTCCACCTCTCACCAAATATCCAAGCTTCTGATTAATTACATTAATTCTTTTTCCATTATTATATTTTGGAGATAAATTTTTCAATTGCTCCGAAACTAACTCTCCAATACCTCCCAATTTTGCGTGGCCAAATTGGTCTTTTTCAGAATCTTTAAAAACCATTTCACCTCCTTTGAACATGGCTCCTTCTGAAACCAATACAACAGAATATTTACTAGGGTTTTCAAGCCTATCTTCTACTAAATTTTCAGCGAGCTTATTAATATCAAACTTGTACTCAGGTATCACACATCTATTTGCAGCACCAGCCATAGTAGGTAACATTGCTGTATAACCTGCATATCTACCAAAAACTTCTAAAACTAAAAATCGTTCGTGAGAACCAGCCGAAGTTCTAAGTGTGTTGGTCATGTTAATAGTTCTGGTAATACAAGTACTGAAACCAATACAATAATCCGTTCCAGGCACATCATTATCCATAGTTTTTGGTATTGCAACTACCTTAAAACCTTCTTTATAAAGACGCACCGCATAACTTAATGTATCGTCACCACCTATCGGAATTAAATAATCAACCCCTAAGTAATCTAAATTATTAAGAACTACTTTGGTCAAATCATTAAATTCATCTTTATAAGTATCTCTATGTTGCTCAGGAACACTGCCTTTTGGAAGATGACTAGGGCGTGTTCTAGAACTGTGTAAAAATGTACCTCCTGTTCTTCCGGCCCTATTCACAATAGTCTGTGTTAGTTCAATATAATTATTGCTATTATCCGCTTTTGGATCTTGTACCATTTCAACAATACCTGCCCAACCTCTTCTTAAGCCAATAACCTTATAACCTTCTCTCATGGCCCTTATAGTAATTGCTCTAATTGCTGGATTTAAACCAGGCACATCTCCACCTCCCGTTAATATTGCTATAGTACCTTTAATTTTTGTTGCCATCTCTATTTTGATTTTTATTTCTAATTCTTATTATGCCGTACCGGCATAAATTCTTATTTAATCGGTAACAAATATAACTATTTATCATAGTATATTTTTGAAAAAAAATTCTAGTTTGAATATTTTTTTTAAACAATAATGCATCCCTCTAAATCCTTCCAAAAGTTCACGTAGGATTTTGTTACCACATCGGCATCTTCTATAGTCATCGGCACTTTTAATGCTAAAGGTGCAAAAGCCATAGCCATACGATGGTCATTATAAGTTTTAATAAAACAATTGCTATTGATTTGGACCGATTTCTCCAAATGCAAGCTTTTATTGGTGACTTTGATAACGCCACCTAATTTTTGTAATTCATTCTGTAATGCTACTAAACGATCCGTTTCTTTAATTTTTAAAGTGTGTAGTCCTGTTAAATTACAAGCAAGCCCTAAACCAAAACAAGTTACTGCAACTGTTTGCGCCAGGTCCGGGGCATTTTTAAGGTCTAATTCTATAGATTTCTCATCGTCTTTCGAAATCTTTCTTGTTTTTTTCAATGATATGGAGTTTTTATGAAACTTTGTTTCAACTCCAAAGTTTTTATAAATATCTATTAAACAACTATCCCCCTGTAAACTATCTTTAGTATAAGAAGATAAAGATATGGACGTGCCAATTTCACCTAATGCTACCAAGCTATAAAAATAAGAAGCGGAACTCCAGTCAGATTCTACTATTATATTCTTATCTGCAATTTTATTTTGTGGTAATATCTTAATAATATTATCCTTCCATGATGTAGAAATTCCTAATTGGTTCATGAGATCTAAAGTCATTTCCAAATAGGGTCGTGATGTAATTTCTTCTAATAATTCTATTTCAAGGCCATTTTCTAAAGAAGGAGCAATTAATACCAGAGCTGAAATATATTGGCTGCTCACATTCCCGTTTATTTTTACTTTATTCTTTGGATTTTTTTTACCGTAAATTTTTAAAGGAGGGTACCCTTCCTTATCGACATATTCAATTTCTGCGTCCAATGATCTTAAGGCGTCTACTAATATTTTAATAGGTCTATTTTGCATACGGTCTGATCCGGTTAGTACAATTTCCCGTCCATCCAAAACAGCAAAATAAGCCGTCAAAAATCGCATAGCCGTTCCGGCGTGACCAATATCAACAATATCATTGTTAGAATTCAATGCGTCCTGTAAATGAACGGTATCATCAGAATCCGATAAGTTTTCTAAAGACAAATTAGGATACCATTGTTGTAAAATAAGTAATCTGTTGGATTCACTTTTTGAGCCCGAAATTTTAATTTCTTTTTTAACTAATTGCTTTTCAGTATAATCTAAAAATAAATCCATTTATCAAGTATCTCCATTTAGTTTTTATTGCTAAATTTAGCTTTCCGTTTCCTTAAACCAACATCTTATGAAAAAAATAATTTCACTGTTAGTATGTATGTTTTTACTAACCAGCTATTCCATTACCGCCCAAAAGTACAAAAGAAAAAAACAACAAAACACTACACAATTTGAGGAAAAATATTACGACGCCATGCAATGGCGAAATATTGGACCTTATAGAGGTGGTAGAAGTGCCGCTGTAACGGGTGTGGCGAATAAAGCCAATTTATTTTTTATGGGCGCTACCGGAGGTGGTGTATGGAAAACTACCGATGCGGGTAATAGCTGGGAAAACATTTCAGATGGTTTTTTTGGTGGATCTGTTGGCTCTGTAGCAGTTAGCGAATGGGATAACAACGTAATATATGTTGGTAATGGTGAAAAAACAGTTCGGGGTAACGTTTCATCTGGTGACGGCGTATGGAAATCTGTGGATGCAGGAAAAACATGGAAACATATTGGTTTAAAAAATTCAAGACATATTCCTCGCATTAGAATTCATCCAAAAAATCCAGATATTGTTTACGCTGCCGTATTGGGAGATCTTTATAAATCTTCAGCAGAAAGAGGAGTTTATAAATCTATAAACGGCGGTTTATCCTGGAAAAAAGTACTTTTCTCCAATGCCGACGCAGGAGTAATTGACCTAATCATAGACCCCAATAATTCAAGAGTTTTATACGCGACTACCTGGAATGTCAGAAGAACACCTTTCAGCCTTTCCAGTGGAGGGGATGGCTCCGCTTTATGGAAAAGTATAGATGGGGGAGACACTTGGAAGAATATCTCTAACAATGAAGGATTGCCAAAAGGGATTTGGGGAATTAGCGCAATAGCTGTTTCTCCGATAGATTCAGATATCGTCTGGTCACTTATTGAAAATAAAAATGGAGGAGTTTATAAATCTATTGATGCAGGAAAAACATGGAAATTAATTAATAGTGAACGAAAATTACGCCAACGTGCTTGGTATTACACTAGAATTTATGCTGACACACAGGATAAAAATACAGTTTACGTTATGAATGTAAGATACCATCGATCTAAAGATGGAGGTAAAACCTACGAATCTTATAATGCGCCGCATGGAGACCATCACGACCTTTGGATAGCACCGGAAGATAATCAACGCATGATTATTGGTGACGATGGCGGCGCTCAAATAAGTTTTGATGCCGGAGAAAATTGGACCACCTATCACAACCAGCCTACATCTCAATTTTATAGAGTAGTCACAGACAATCATTTTCCTTACAGAATTTATGGTGCACAACAAGATAATTCTACCGTTCGAATTGCCCATAGAACTGACGGAAGGTTTATTTCAGAAAGTGATTGGGAAAGTACTGCCGGTGGTGAAAGTGCACACATTGCAGTAGACCCAACTGACAATGATATTGTTTATGGTGGCAGCTATGGTGGCTTTTTAACAAGAGTTAATCATCGAACTAATGAAAGAAGAGCGATTAATGTGTGGCCGGATAACCCCATGGGGCATGGTGCCGAAGATTTTAAATACCGGTTTCAATGGAATTTTCCCATATTTTTCTCCCCAAATGACACCAAGAAATTATATGCTGCATCCAATCACTTACATGTAACAACCAACGAAGGGCAATCATGGAAAATCATCAGTCCTGATCTAACCAGAAACGATCCGAAAACATTAGAATCTTCTGGAGGTCCAATTACCAAAGACAACACAGGTGTTGAATACTACGGAACTATTTTTGCAGCTACAGAATCTCCTTTTGAAAAAGATTTGATCTGGACTGGCTCTGATGACGGGTTGGTACATATCTCTAAAGATGGCGGTAAAAACTGGAACAATGTGACTCCTAAAATAATGCCTGAATGGATGATGATCAATTGTATTGAAATAGATCCTTTTAATAAAGGTGGAGCTTATATCGTTGGAACAAAATATAAAAGTGGTGATTACAGGCCCTATATGTATAAGACTGAGAATTACGGCGAATCCTGGAAACTCATCACCAATGGTATTGAAAATGAAGATTTCACAAGGGTTATCCGCGCCGATTCAAAACGCAAAGGCCTATTATACGCAGGCACGGAACGTGGGATGTATATCAGTTTTGATGATGGTACTAGTTGGGAAAAATTTAAATTGAACTTACCAATTGTGCCTATTACGGATCTAACCATTAAAAATGATAATTTAATAGCCGCAACTCAAGGTCGATCTTTTTGGATTATTGATGACCTCACACCACTTCATCAGCTGAATAACAATCTTATCAACGAAGAATTCTTTTTATTTAAACCTTTAGATAGTTATAGGCTAAATGGCTCTAGAGGGTCTAAATCAAAAACCCAGGGGCAAAATCATCAAGGAGGTGTAGCTGTTAATTTTTATGTAAGAGATACCGCTAAAACAGATACGATTTCGCTTTCATTTTTTGATAATAAAGAAAATTTGATAAAAAAATATTCTACCCATCCTGATAAAGAAAAGAAAGAAGAAGAGTTAAATGTAAATCCAGGCAGTAATCAGTTTAACTGGAATTTGATGTACATGGATGCTGAAAAAATTAAGGGCATGATCCTATGGTCTGCTTCCCTTAGAGGGCCAAAAGCAATACCCGGAAATTATAAAGTTTCTATGGAAAAAAGTGGTGTGATAAAATCTCAAGATTTTACCATTTTAAAAGATCCTAGAAGTGGGGCAACGATGTCTGATATGACGGCACAATCTAATTTCATTATAGAAATACGAGATAAATTAACTGAAATACATAAGGCCTTAAAAAATGTTGCTAAAATTAAAATTCAGATCAATCAACTAAACAAATCCATTTCAGATAAAGAAAAACACAAAGAATTGCTTGACCTGGCTAATAAAATATCTAAGGAAGTAACTATTATTGAAAATAATTTATACCAAACAAAAAGTAAGAGCGGACAAGATCCTTTGAATTTCCCTATTAAACTAAATAACAAATTAGGATATCTGAATTCATTGACGTCTATGGGTAATTTTAAACCAACGGATCAGGCGGTAGATTTTAAAAATGAAATTATCAAAGAAATCGACGCAGAATTGACAAACCTTTATCAATTATTTACAACGGATGTGACCGAACTTAATAAAAAAGTAAAGGAAAGTAATATTGATTTGATCCAATTAGATTAAAACAAAAGAGGTGAATCACTCGCCTCTTTTATTTTAAACTTCTATTAGTTACCCAGATACCATAAAGCACACTTACAACTAGCTTTGTAAAAAAGAATGCTTTCCATTTTCCTTCTGTAAAATTTTGAGATTTTATGGCCTGTAAATCAAAATCAATAACCGAAGAAAAACTATTGAATAGTAATGATATAATTATTAATATTACGAAAAATGTAATGGATATTTTTATTACATTTTTCCAAAAAATACTGGTTTTTACTTTTTCTTGAAATGTCATTATTTTAATTTTTTGTTATTATGGTGACGGTCGTGATCTCGTTGGGTTTTGATATCCAATTTGTCATCAAAAGATTTCTGCAGATCCACTCCTGTTTGATTTGCTAAGCACAAAACTACAAATAAAACGTCTGCCAGTTCCTCACCAAGATCTTTGTTTTTATCACTCTCTTTTTCACTCTGCTCACCATAACGGCGAGCTATAATACGTGCTACTTCTCCAACTTCTTCTGTAAGCTGTGCCATATTGGTTAACTCATTAAAATAACGAACACCATGTTTCTTAATCCAATGGTCAACTTCTAACTGTGCATTTTTAATATTCATCACTTAAAATTTACAATTCAAAGGTACTTTAAAAATTCTGATCTCCTAATTTCTTGCGCTCCTAAACTCTCCAAATGTGCTGTATACATCTGACAATCTATCAATTGATAATTTTCTTTTTTTAATTTTTCAACAAGACTTATAAATGCAAACTTCGAGGCATTATTAACTTTGCTAAACATACTTTCTCCACAAAAAACCGAGCCTAGATCAACCCCGTAAAGCCCTCCCACAAGCTCCTCATCTAACCAAACCTCAACAGATTTAACATATCCTAATTGATGTAGTTTGCCATAAGCTAGTTGCATTTCATCCGTTATCCAAGTCCCTTGTTGGTCTTCTCTCTTTGCATTTTTACAATGTGCAATTACGGCTTCAAAATTTTGATTAAAGGTCACTTTAAACACCCCTTTTCGAATAATTTGACGCATACTCTTTGACACTTTTAACTGATCAGGAAATAACACCATACGAGGATCCGGACTATACCAAAAAATAGGTTCTTCTTCATTAAACCAGGGGAAGATCCCACTTTGATAGGCCAATAATAATCTTTCTGCAGACAGGTCTCCACCCATTGCCAACGGGCCGTCTTCTGAAGCAGAAACTGCCGATGGAAACCATATTTTATCAGATAATAAAAACATACTTCAATATAAAGAAAAAGCCTCTTAGAAATTATCTAAAAGGCTTTTTAATTTTTTAAATTTCCTAATATTAGAAAGGTAAATCATCCGGTTCTTCATCCGAAATTTTATCAGCAGGCTCAAATGCATCTACCGCTTCTATAGGTGGCATTTCATTTCCTGCCCCTTTATCTAATTTTTCAATTCTCCAACCCTGAATAGCATTAAAATATTTCGCTTCTCCTTCAGGATTTATCCATTCTCTACCTCGTAAATTAATACTTACCTTCACATCTTCTCCAACATTGTAATTGTTTAACAAATCACATTTATCTTGTACGAATTCAACCAATAACATTTGTGGATATTGCTCATCAGTAGTTACAACAAGCTCACGCTTTCTAAATCCGCTAGCTCCAAATGTTTTAGTTTCTTCTATCTTTTTAATTTTACCCGTAATTTCCATTATATCTTTTTTAATTTATTAAAAGCACTTTCCAAGCACTTTCTACATCATTATTATCTAAAAAGTGTTTTGCAAACTTATGTTTTTCCTGAGTTTTTATCCCAACATATTTTGGATTATCCTTTAGGAAGTTATCAACATCTTGTTGATTAGGTAAAGCCTCCACATTTCCAAGCATCCCTAAATTATTCCCAGTGAGTATTTTACTATTTCTAATAGGCAGTGGAATTTGATCCACACCAATACCAAGGGTACTCAATGGTTTTGGAATTTCAAAAAAACCAGATTTGGCCCTTGAATAGTAACTACCCCCTGCTCTTGCTACAAGATCTAACTTTTCTTGAATAATCACATTATTTTCATCTAATATATCATTACTGATATGCATTTTAACTACTTCACAAATAATTAAATTACCAGCTCCCCCTTCATTTCCTAACTCCATTATATCTTTTACTTTACATTCAAACTGGACAGGTGATTCTGCAACCCTATAAGGTTTTATCACATCAGAAGCTATCATTGTGAATCCTGCTTTTTCAAATTCATTTATGCCTTTAGGATATTCTGTACTTGACAATGACATTTGTTGTACTATGTCATAATTAACCACATTAATAACAACTTCTTTTACTTCCATAACATTATTCAATGTATGTTTAGTAGTATTATCCTTCACTCTTCGTGCCGGCGAAAAAATTAAAACCGGAGGGTTCGCACTAAACACATTAAAAAAACTAAAAGGAGACAAATTTGGACTTCCATTTTTATCGATAGTACTGGCAAAAGCGATGGGTCTTGGGGAGACTGCACTTAACAAATAACTGTGCAGTTGCGCTGTGGAAATTTGTCTTGGATCTATTGTTAACATGGGTAAATTAATTTCTTTTACAAAAATACTTAATTAGTAAACATAATAAGATATAATTTTTTTAGTTATATGTACAGATAATTTTATATTTGTAATAATGAACCTCCCCTTAAATAAGAATGCTCTTCGTTGGATACTTATTGCTACGGCCTTTGTAGTAGTTGCCCTTATATTGTGGAATACAAATATTTTCTTTCAGAAATTTAAACAAGAAGAACGTCAAAAGATGGAGGTTTTGGCTGCTGCCTATAAAAACTTTAGCACCGCAGATCTTGATGTCGATGTCTCTCTAGAAAATAAAATTATTGAAAGCAATCAAAACATTCCGATGATTGTAACAAATGATGAAGGCAAAATAAAACTTTGGGCAAATCTTGATTTTGAAAGAATGGATTTATCCTACGAAAGTCTTCCTCATCAAGAAAGAATGTATCTTTCAAACCAATTGGCAAAAATGAAAGGGGAAAATAAGCCTTTAATTGTACCAATTGAAACTTCAGGAGTTATATTTACAGATTATATTTATTATAAAGATTCTGATATATTAAATAAACTTCAATATTACCCAATTGCACTTTTACTTATTTTATTACTTTTTGGAACAGTAATTTATTTGGTTTTCAAATCGAATAAAATTGCCGAGCAAAATAAGTTATGGGCTGGTATGGCAAAAGAAACTGCACATCAAATAGGCACGCCTCTATCGTCATTATTAGGATGGGTTGAAATTCTACGAATGGAAAAAACCGATGAAAATACCGTTCTAGAAATTGAAAAAGATATTGAACGTCTCAACACAATTGCTGAAAGATTTTCAAAAATTGGTTCTGTGCCGAAATTAACAAGACATAATATAGTTGTAGAAACTAAAAAATCTTTTGATTACTATGCTTCCAGGGCTTCTAAGTTGATAGATTTTCATTTCGATACAGAAGAAGACACCAGTGTCCACGCTATGATCAACCAACAATTATATAGCTGGGTCATTGAAAATTTAGTGAAAAATGCCATTGATGCGATGAAAGGTAAAGGCACTATCAGAATTAAAGTGCAATCTAAAGATGGTAAATTTGTTCAAATTTTAGTTTCAGATTCCGGTAAAGGAATTCCAAAACATTTATATAAGAAAATTTTTGAACCCGGCTATACTACAAAAAAACGAGGCTGGGGCTTAGGTTTGTCACTTACAAAAAGAATCATTGAAGATTACCACAATGGTAAAATTTACGTAGAAAAATCTGACAATGGAAATGGCACTACTATGAGTGTTTTACTCCATGAAATATAAAGTTCTTATTTAGTTAAAAAACTTGAAATTTTATTTGCCACATCTTTGAACTCTGCTTCATTCAATTTTACTTTGTGTTTAAAATCAATATCACTCATAGCGTTGAGCGGAATCAAGTGCACGTGAACATGAGGCACTTCTAAACCAATGACAGTCATACCAACTCTTTTACACGGTACAGATTTTTCAATAGCAATAGCGATTTTTCTTGAAAAAGACATTAACCCTTCATAAGTCTTTTCATCCAGATCAAACAATTTGTTTACCTCCTTTTTAGGAACAACTAAAGTATGGCCCTTGGCATTTGGGTTGATATCTAAAAAGGCAAAAAAATCATCATTCTCAGCTATTTTATAGCAAGGGATGTCACCATTTATAATTTTAGTGAATATAGTACTCATGGCTTATTCTCTGGTTATTTCTAGAATTTCAAACTTCATAACACCATTTGGCGCATTAATTTCCGCAATATCTCCCACTTCCTTACCAAGCAAACCTTTACCAATTGGAGAATTTACCGAAATTTTACCCAATTTAAAATCAGATTCAGAATCAGCAACCAACGTATATTTAAATTCCATTTTGTTCGCGGTATTCTTAATTTTAACCGTTGATAATGCCAGAACCTTAGACAGATCTAATTGTGATTCGTCTATAACCCTTGCAGAAGCGACTACATTTTTTAATTGAGCTATCTTAAATTCTAACAATGATTGCTCTTCCTTTGCAGCATGATATTCAGCATTTTCACTTAAATCACCTTTATCTCTGGCTTCTGAAATAGCATTTGTTATCCTTGG
>UPTN01000621.1_pt1 | contig 17732 bp, 18 predicted proteins | sample 2160111 | NCBI WGS metagenome assembly UPTN01 (sample SAMN06265058, study PRJEB28932) | marine metagenome | isolation source: Columbia River Estuary | place: USA:Columbia River Estuary, USA | collected 2014-05-05
GTTTACGCAAAAGCTGGCTTTGCAAAGGAACATAGACAAATCCGTCACGGCGGATCTCTAACGTTTCGTCGTCAAATAGGCGTTGCCGCCAAAAGCGATAGAAGTTAGCGGCCTTTGGCGCGTCGTCGGCCAGCGCCACATAAGGTTCTTGCGCGACAGGCCAATCCCATCGGGCCGCTTGTTTTTCGATATGCCAAAACGGGTAAACATAGGTTTTGCGGAACGTCAGACCGCGCGCGTTCACAGGTTCTTGCATCAAAAACAGGCTGCGTCCGGGTCGGGCGCGTGCGCGCAATCGCGCCGCTGTGTCGTCATTGTCGTAGCCAACTTGAAGCCCTGCGCCCGTCAAAACGTCGCTGATCTTGGTCAGGAAATTGTGATTTCCATTCTCGGCCCGTCGTCGCAACTTGGGATGTAGATAAAAAGTGACTGTTTCGCGTGCGCTCATGCGGCGGAACCTAGCGGGGCTACATGCCACGAACAAGGCGCGCGGGGTTGTTTGCCTGCAAATGGACGGCCATATATGCACAGAACCGCAAGGAGCAGACGATGACAAAAGAAGAATTTCCAGGCTGGCACGGCACCACGATCATCGGGGTCCGCAAAGGCGGGCAGGTTGTCATTGCTGGTGATGGACAAGTCAGCCTTGGTCAAACCGTGATCAAAGGCACAGCGCGCAAGGTCCGCCGGTTGTCACCGGGTGGTCAGGATGTGATCTGCGGGTTTGCCGGATCAACTGCTGACGCCTTTACGCTGCTTGAACGGTTAGAGAAAAAACTCGAAGCGACACCGGGTCAATTGGCGCGTGCCTCCGTTGAATTGGCGAAGGATTGGCGTACCGATAAATATCTGCAGAAACTCGAGGCGATGCTGATCGTCAGCGACGGAACAGAGCTGCTTGTGATCACTGGCGCGGGTGATGTTTTGGAACCCGAGCATGATATTGCGGCTATCGGATCTGGCGGAAACTTTGCGCTGGCTGCTGGTCGTGCGCTAATGCCGTCGGACAAAGATGCCGAAACGATTGCCCGCGAAGCGATGGCGATTGCCGCCGACATCTGTGTCTACACCAATGGCAAGCTGACCGTCGAAACGATCAAAGGTGCGTAAGGCATGATTGAACATGAAGACCTGCGCGCGGCTGTCGGAAGCGGTTTGCTGAACGAAAAGCAAGCCGCCGGACTAATCAGCCTGTCGCATAGCCGTAAGGGTGCGCGTGAAAACCTCGCGCCCGGCGATGAACCTTTTGAACTTTTCAAAGGCTTTAACGAGGTCTTTATCGTCATCGGCCTACTGATCCTTGCCTTTGGTTGGTGGAGCGTTGTCACGCTTATCTTGATCGACGAATCGCCGAACCTGCAAAACTATGCTGGTTTGGTGGCAGTTTTCGGGGCCACTGTAATTTGGCTTTTGTCTGAATATTTCGTGCGGATCAGGCGCATGATTGGACCTGCGATGGCCCTGTTGATCATCTTTGCGTCAAATTCGGCATTTGGGTTCACAGCAGTTATGGCAGAACCGTTTATGGTGGCACAAAACGATTATTCCAGCGTACCGCTGCCGCTGTTCCTCGCAACGCTGACCATTCTGATCTACTGGTGGCGGTTCCGCGTGCCATTCGCGATGGCGATGATCGCGGTCGGGTTCTTTGTTGTCGCAATTGTTTACGCCGCCAGCCGTGAAGGACGCGTCGCGGGTTTTAGCGAGTTCTTTCTCCTTTCTGCGGGTGGTCCATTTGCTTGGATAACTTTGATCCTGGGGCTTCTCGTTTTTGCCGTCGCGATGATTTTCGACATGAGCGACCCGCACCGCGTCACCGCAAGATCCGCCAACGGCTTTTGGCTACACGTTGTTGCGGCGCCTGCCTTGGTGAACACGATGGCGTTGTCACTACTTGCCCAAGACGGGAACGGGGCAAAGCTGATTTTGCTGGCCGTTCTTGCGATGTTTGCAATTGTCGCGATTGTGATCGACCGCCGTTCATTTCTTATCGCGGCGATCGGGTATATCGTGGCCCTTGCCGCCGCTGTCTTCGACGGTGATGGTGCCGCGCTGACCGTTCTGATCCTTGGCGTTGTTTTGCTTCTTCTTGGCGCATTCTGGGAACGCATTCGGGCGCGTATCTTGCGTTTCATGCCCGGATTTATTCCTCTTCACCGCCTTCCCCCTTCTCAAGTTTAAGGCCTATTATGACTGACCTGACCCCCCGCGAAATCGTCTCGGAACTTGACCGGTTTATTATTGGCCAAAACGACGCCAAGCGCGCCGTTGCTGTAGCGCTGCGCAACCGCTGGCGGCGCAAACAGTTGGGCGATGATTTGCGCGACGAAGTATATCCGAAAAACATCCTGATGATCGGACCCACTGGCGTCGGCAAAACTGAAATTTCCCGCCGTCTGGCGAAACTTGCGCGCGCGCCGTTCATCAAGGTCGAAGCCACCAAATTTACCGAAGTCGGTTATGTCGGTCGCGACGTAGAGCAAATCATCCGCGATCTGGTTGATACCGCAATTCTGGACACTCGCGAACACATGCGCGAGGACGTCAAAGCCAAAGCTTACGAGGCCGCCGAAGAACGCGTGATTACCGCCGTCGCCGGGACCGATGCCCGTGCCGCCACGCGAGAAATGTTCCGCAAAAAGCTGAAGGCTGGAGAGCTTGACGACACAATCATCGAACTCGAGCTTGCTGATACGTCGAACCCGATGGGCGGCTTCGAGATTCCCGGCCAACCCGGGGGCATGGGCGGTATGATGAATATCGGTGAACTTTTCGGCAAAGCGATGGGCGGACGCACAGTCAAAAAGCAGATGACCGTCGCCGAAAGCTATGACGCGCTGGTCGCCGACGAAGCGGATAAACTGCTTGATGACGAAACGGTTACAAAGGCAGCCCTTGAGGCGGTCGAACAAAACGGCATCGTTTTTCTGGACGAGATCGACAAGGTTTGCGCCCGCTCCGACGCCCGTGGTGCGGATGTGTCCCGCGAAGGTGTGCAGCGCGATTTGTTACCTCTGATCGAAGGTACGACAGTTTCGACGAAACATGGTCCTATCAAAACAGATCATATTTTGTTTATCGCGTCCGGCGCGTTTCACGTGGCAAAACCATCTGATCTGCTGCCTGAATTGCAGGGCCGTTTGCCAATTCGCGTCGAATTGCGCGCGCTGACCGAAGGCGACTTTGTTCGGATCCTGACCGAGACCGACAACGCGTTAACCCTGCAGTACTCGGCGCTGATGAAAACAGAAGAGGTCACCGTGACCTTCACCGAAGACGGCATCAAGGCGTTGGCCAAGATCGCCGCCGAAGTGAACGAAGCCGTTGAAAACATCGGTGCACGTAGGCTTTACACTGTGATCGAACGTGTCTTCGAAGACCTTTCTTTCAATGCTCCTGATCGTGCCGGTGACGAAATAGCGGTTGATGCCGCTTTCGTTGAAAAACATCTGGGAGAGTTGTCGCGGTCAACCGATTTGAGCCGCTACGTGCTTTAGGGCTTTCAACTTTTTATGGCTCAGCCCATCAAAGGCGAATGAGCCAGCAAACAGGATACCTGCGTTTCATTCGCGAAAACCTGCCCTTTTTGGGGACGGGTGTGCTGCTGTCGTTTTTGTCCAGCTTCGGGCAAACCTTCTTTATTTCGATCTTTGGCGGTGAGATCCGGGAAGCCTACGGCCTGACTAACGGTGATTGGGGCCTGATCTATATGATCGGCACGGGGGCGTCTGCTGTAGTAATGGTTTTTGCCGGCGGTTTGGCTGACAAGTTTCGTGTGCGCTCGTTAGGTATCGTCGTCATATTGTTACTGGCGTCGGCTTGTTTGTTCATGGCGTTCAATGCCGTCGCAGCCCTATTGCCGTTTGTGATCTTCGCGTTGCGATTTACCGGCCAAGGCATGACAACCCATGTTGCGACAGTCGCGATGTCCCGCTGGTTTATTGCAACACGCGGACGCGCCTTAGCGGTTGCCGCTTTCGGGTTCATGATCGGCGAAGCGACGCTGCCGCTAACAATGGTTTGGCTAAAATCATTCATCGATTGGCGCACGCTTTGGATCGGCTTTGCCGTGTTCTGCGTGTTGGCATGCTTTGTTCTTTACCGGCTTTTGCGGTTGGAACGCACGCCGCAATCCATGGCCGACACAACGCAATCAACTGGCATGAATGGCAGGCACTGGACCCGCCATGATGCACTACGCCATCCGCTATTTTGGGCAATGATCCCTGCGGTCATGTCATTTTCCGGCTTCGGCACGGCGTTTTGGTTCCACCAAGCACATTTTGCAGAGATCAAAGGCTGGTCACATCTGGCGCTGGTTTCTGTTTTCCCTCTGGGGACACTGGCGCTCTTGCTGTCAACGATTGCATATGGCTGGGCGATTGACCGCTTTGGCGCGGTGCGCCTTTTGCCCTTCTACCTCATCCCACTGGTTTTGGCATTTATATTGCATTGGTATGCGCCCAGCCTTGGCTGGACCGCATTGGCCGTTGTTTTGATGGGAATGGCGGGCGGTGGGCAAAGCACTTTATTGAACGCATGTTGGGCCGAATTTTACGGGACCAAACACATCGGGTCGATCAAGTCCGCCGCTGCCGCGTTGATGGTGTTGGGTTCTGCGATTGGTCCGGGCTTAAGCGGATGGTTAATTGACAGGGGGATCGGGTTTGAGGTGCAGCAGTTGGGTTATGCCGCGATCTTTGCTGTGGCCGCATTGATCCTGATCGTACCAACCCGCAATGCGCGGCGCGCTCTAGCGGGTGCGGCGTAGATAAACGTAGTACGCGCCGTGCCCGCCGTGCCGCAAATGCGCAGGCGTTACTTGCAAAATCGCTTGCGCCAACGGCGGCAGGGCAAGCCATTGTGGCACCTGATGACGCAGCACACCAAACCGTGTCGGGATCGGGCCCCCATCATCGCGGTCTTTGCCTTTACCCGTTATCACCAAAACCAACCGCCGCCCCATGGCATGCGAATTAAGGATAAACGCGACCAGTTCGGGGTGCGCCTCGGCGATTGTCATGCCGTGCAGGTCGATCCGCGCCTCTGGTTTCAGCTTTCCACGCTTCATTTTCCCAAAAGACTTGTTGTCCATGTTCACAGCGGCCGCACCCAAACGATCCACTAACGGGCGCATTAAATCGTGCGGACGGGCAGCATCTACTTTCTGACCAACCTGAAAATCCGGCAACGGATCAGGCTGAGGAACAAATCGTTTTGGCTTGGGGGTTGGTGAAAATTCTGGTGCAGGTTCCTCCCGCGCCGGATGCAACGGCGTTGCCCGTTCAGCGACGCGATCCCATAAAGCGCGTTCCTCGGACGACAAATGGCGGGGTTTGCGCATCAGCTTTTCCCTTTCGCCATATCGTCAGCCATCGCCAATGGCATCAACACAATCATTCGCCCGCTGTCTTTTACCTGTCCGGCCTGCTTGCCAGCATCTGTGCCCGTGCCAAAAAAGATATCCGCCCGCTGCGCGCCTTTGATCGCAGACCCGATGTCTTGCGCGATCATCAGGCGGTTCATTGGGGACAGTCCGCTTTTTTCAATCCAAACCGGCAAACCCAAAGGGGTCACGTCTGGATCAACAGCGATGGACCTGCCGCTTGTCACGGATTTGTTCATCGCGCCAATGGGACCTTTATCAGCGGGAACTTCGCTGACTTCACGGAAAAACACATAGCTTTCATTTTCCCATAAAAGCGCACGCCCCGCTTGACCGTTCTCTTGTACCCATTCGCGGATCGCTTCAGGCGAAACGCTCTCCGAGTCAAACACACCGCGGGCAATCAATGCCTTACCGATTGATGTATAGGCATGTCTGTTCTTAGCGGCAAAACCCACACGCATCGCATTGCCATCGGGCAAACGTAGTCGGCCAGACCCCTGGACCTGCAGAAAAAACAAATCCACCGGATCCGAAAGCCAAGCGATCTCAAGCCCGCGATCCGCAAGCGGCGCGTCCACGTCTATCTGGCGGCGGGTGTAGTAAGGTTTTTCTGGGTCAAGATCGTTGGGAACACCGTAAATGGGATAGCAGAATGCCGCGTCGCCGGTGCGTTTCGCGTCAAGTTCGGGCTCGTAGTATCCTGTGAATACTGCGTCTGCGCCGTCCTCGATCAGGACAGGGCTAAAGTGATCTTCGAAGAAACCGCGTGCAACAGGCGCAATTCCCGCCAGCTCAGCCAGTGTTTGATCGGCACAGGTCGTGCGAAAAACATCAAGGGCGGCCCGATGATTATCATCAGCCCACCCTTTAAGGTCTTCAAATCGGAGTTTGGTATAGCTCAATCCGGCCATAACACGACCCGTCCGCGATCATTCGCCGGTGGCTACAAGCCGCCAGTTCGGATCAGACGAATCCATCTTGCGCGAGAAGGTCCAAGTGTCTTTCTGACGCTTAATCTCTTTTTCGTTGCCTTCGATGATATCGCCACCTTTGTCGCGCACGATCGAAGTCATCTCGCTCTTGAAGCGAATGCTGACTTCGCCTTCTTTCGTGACTTCGTCAAATTCTGCCGCAGCCAATGTCATATCGCTGATGCCGATAAATTTGGCATCGACGGTCAAACCCTGACGCTGGCGATCATCGACGACGGATGCGAATGCTTCGTAAACATCTTCGGAAATAAACGGTACAATGCTGTCGAGATCGCCATTTTCAAAGGCCATCAAGATCATTTCATAGGCACCGCGTGCGCCGCCCAGAAATTCGCTGACGTTGAATGTGGGATCAACCCGCTTCATCGCGGCCAAGGCCTTAGCGGCAACAGAGCCTTCTTCAACATGATCTGTAATATCCAGATCAGGACCACCTTCGATCACATCGAATTCCGGCTTCGCCGCGCGTCGTTCGCCATCGGCACGTGTCACAGCGGGTTTTTCGAAACCTTCACGAGTGCCAAGCACACCGCGCAGGCGCAAAATGAGGAAGACAGCAATGCCTGCAAGCACCAAAAGCTGAATAATCGGAGAGTTCATTGGGACCTCGTATCGGGGAAGGCATGGAAACACGCCCTTACGTTCCCTATGTAGGGCGGGGGTAGCGTCAAGTCCACCTTACCCCCGAACATGTTATGAAAGGCAATCACCATGTGGCTGTTAATTGCGTTTATCGCGGTTCCAATGATCGAAATCGCCCTGTTCATTCAGGTTGGCGGGTTTATCGGCATTTGGTGGACCCTTTTGATTGTACTTACCACGGCGGTCGCCGGGTCATATCTGGTCCGCAACCAAGGTTTACGCGAATTGGCGAACCTGCAGCGATCGTTTTCTGAACTTGATGATCCGACAGAACCTTTGGCAAACGGGGCCATGATCTTGTTTGCAGGTGCGCTTTTGCTGACGCCCGGTTTTTTCACAGACGCCGTTGGCCTATCGTTTTTGGTGCCTTCTGTCAGGCGCGCGGCGTTTGTCTGGGCAAAATCAAATATCAAAGTACATACCTTTGAAATGGGCCAGCAAGGTCCCGCACCTGGACAACCGCCAAGCGGTGATCGTGTGATTGATGCCGAATATGAAGATGTCACACCGCAGAAAAACCGCCCTGATGGACCTTCAGAGTGGACCCGCCATTGAGCCTTATGAAATAGGCTGATAGGAACGCGCAAAGCTAATTTAACCGGAGAAATTCCAATGGCCGATACACCTGAAAATGGTGCCGCTGCTGCAGCCCCGCAGGCAGCCCCACAAATCAACAGCCGCGTTTTGGCACAGTACATTCGCGATATGTCGTTTGAAAACATCCTTGCCCAAAAGGGTGTGACCGGTGACGCGCAGCCTGAAATGCAGGTTCAAGTGAACCTTGATGCACGCAAGCGCAAGCCAGCAAACCAGTACGAAGTAATCACCAAGCTGAACATCACAAGCAAAACCAAAGAAAAGGGCGAGCCTTTGTTCGTTCTTGAAATTGAATATGCCGGCGTGTTCGAAGTGACTGGCGTGCCAGAAGATCAAATGCACCCTTACTTGCTGATCGAATGCCCGCGCATCACATTCCCGTTTCTGCGCCGGATTGTTAGCGATGCGACCCGCGATGGTGGGTTCCCACCTGTTAACCTTGAAACCATTGATTTCTTGGCCCTTTACCGTTCCGAACTGGTCCGCCGCACTGAAGCCGAAAAGGCAAAGCAGGCCGCCAGCACCGACACCGTAAACTAAGCCAGTTTTTTCCAGATTGCGCCGTCGCCCAACTGCCCGACAAAGGCATCATGGGCGGCGGCTTCTTCTTTGGTAAGCTTTGGGTCAAGTGGGGTCGGACGTGCTGTTGGCCGCCAATCCTGTGCATCTCCACCCGCTGATCTACTGCGTGTATCGGCAGCCAAAGCGAAATCGGGCTGCCGTCCACCGATCAGTTCCAGATATACTTCCGCCAGAATTTCACTGTCCAAAAGCGCGCCGTGTAGCGTCCGCGAACTATTGTCGATCCCAAAGCGCCGGCAAAGCGCGTCCAAGGATGCAGGCGAACCCGGAAACTTGCGCCGTGCGATAGCCAACGTATCCAGTGCTTGATCCATCGGCAAAAGGGGACGGTTGAGCCACCCTAATTCTGCATTCAGGAACTTCATATCGAATGCAGCGTTGTGGATGACCAGTTTGGCGTCCCCGATGAAATCGACGAAATTCTGTGCGATGTCTTTGAAAAGCGGCTTGTCGCGCAGCGTTTCTTGACCCGGTTTAGGGTTTTGCGGCGGCTCCAGCAGGTCAGGACCAATTCCGTGCACGCCGAACGCCGCAGCTGGCATCGCGCGCTGTGGATTGATGTATTGATGATAGGTCCGGCCCGTTGGAACGTGGCCCATCAATTCAATCGCGCCGATTTCTACAATGCGATCCCCTTCGGACGGTTCAAATCCAGTGGTTTCTGTATCCAGCACGATTTCACGCATAATTCTGCCCCGTCAGTTCCGTAATCAGTTTTTGCACGGCTGCGCGGGTATCGTCCAGCGTCAGAGTTTCAATGATGTGATCGGCGCGCGCGCGTTTTTCCGAATCCGGCATCTGACGCGACAGGATTTGCTGAAAAAGTGGCTCTGACATTTGACCACGCGCAAGCACGCGTTCCCTTTGGACTTCAGGCGGAGCTGTGACGACCAGAACCGACGTCAGCCATTCTTGGGCGTTTGTTTCGAACAAAAGCGGTATGTCGAACACGACCAAAGGTCCGCTTTGTTGTGCGAGAAAGTTGGCACGATGCCCTGCGACCAGTGGATGGACAATATTTTCGAGTGTTTTGATCACCGACGGATCAGCGGCAATAAGCTTTTTCAGTGCAGGGCGGCTCACTGCACCGTCAATGATTGCCTCGGGCAGGTTTTTTTCGAAGTGCGGCACAGCTGCGCCGCCTTTGCGATAAAGTTCATGTACCGTGGCATCCGCATCCCAAACGGGAATGCCTGCGTCGCGAAACATCTGGGCAGTAGTTGATTTGCCCATTCCTATCGAACCGGTCAGGCCCAACAGATGGGTCATGACAGGACGGCTTGGCGGGTAGCTTCGTCGACTTCGGGTCGCTTGCCGAACCAACGCTCGAAACCTGGCACGCCTTGATGAAGAAGCATTCCAAGACCATCGACTGTGATGCAGCCTCGTTTTTCAGCCGCCATAAGAAACGGCGTTTTCAACGGGTTATAGACGATATCGGTCACTACAGCATCTTTGCGCAGATTATCCAAAGGCACTTTGAAGTCCTGTCCACCTACCATGCCAAGTGATGTTGTGTTGATGACAGTATTTGCGTCCTCGAGCATTTTGTCAGCCTGCACCCAGTCGATCACAGAAATTCGCGCGCCAAAATCATCACGCAGTGCTTCAGCTTTGGGGCGGGTTCTGTTTGAAATGATGATTTCGGGCACGCCTGCATCAGCCAAGGCCACAATAATTGCGCGGGCAGCACCACCTGCACCAAAAATCGCTGCAGGTCCGGCTTTTGGATTCCAATCGGGCGCACCTTGGCGCAGATTCGCCATGAAACCGTAACCATCGGTATTATCAGCAAAAATTCGACCATCATCCTTGAAAATCAAGGTATTCGCAGCCCCGATCAGCGTAGCGCGGTCGGTGATCTGGTCCGCAAACTGCATCACGTTTACTTTGTGGGGGATTGTGACGTTGGCACCGATGAAACCCTGGCTAGGCAATTCGCGCAACGTTTTTTCAAGTTCGTCTTCGGTGACTTTGAGTGCGGTATACGACCCCTCAAGGCCATAGCGGTTCAGCCAATAGCTGTGAAGTTTCGGAGAAAGAGAATGGGCAATCGGATTTCCGATAACACCTGCGCGGGGGATCTGTGTCATGACGGCAATGTTCCGCGTAGCGTCAGATAAGACAAGAGTTCCAAGAGCGGCAAGCCAAGTACATTGAAATAATCCCCGTCAATGCGTGTAAAAAGTCGCACCCCTTCTTCTTCCAGCTTATATGCGCCAACAGCGTGGCGGATGCTGTCCCAATTGCGATCGACATAATCGGCAAGAAACGCGTCCGACACATCGCGCATTTGCAAACGTACAACACCAACGTGCCGCCACTGTGGCTTTCCTTCGGCATAGATCACCGCAGCGGACAGAAGCTGGTGTTTTTGTCCACGCAGTGTTCTGAGTTGCGACAGGGCTTCATCAGGTGTTTGCGGTTTGCTAAGGATAGTTTGGCCGAATGCGAGAACCTGATCACACCCGATCACCAGTGCATCCGGGTTTTTGGCAGCAACTCGCTGGGCTTTGAGTTCGGCAAGAGCGTCTGCAATATCGCGAGGCGAAGCATTTTCAGCCTCAAGCGATGCACGGACGGCGTCTTCGTCGACACGGGCTGCGGATACCTCGAACGGGACGCATGCATTGCGCAAAAGCTGTGCGCGAATATCGGATCCAGAGGCAAGAATGATGCGGTCGGTCATGTGGATAACCTTTGGGACAAAGCCTGTGTCATGAGGCGTGTAGATTTGGTGATAAGTAGTGAGTTGGCCATGCTTGTGTAAAAATCGCGTGGTTCACGGTAAGTCGCGGCGGTTTTTCCTTTGTGAGTATGGATAACTCTTGCCTGTGGAGGAATCATGCGCGGATTGCTGTCTAGTCTACATTTATCTTTTCTTCATGCTGTCGTATTTTCATTAAATCATTGATTTGTAATAATTAATAGTTCTTTCTCAATGCTCAGATAGTTAGCGATTTCCAAATCGCCTTTGGGATAAGTTTGGGGATAATAAAATAACCCACAGAAAATCAGATAACTAACAACAACATCATCTTTTCTTTCTTCTTATATTTATTAAGGATGAGTGACCCGGAGAAAACAAGAAACCATGATAGATATTTTGCAAAGCTTATACCCTTGGATCAAGGCACTACATATCATGGCGGTGATCGCTTGGATGGCAGGCTTGTTCTATCTTCCCAGACTTTTTGTTTACCACGCTGAGCGTGCGGCGGTTGGTTCAGAGTTGGATCAAACCTTTCAAATCATGGAAGAGAAACTGCTTCGCGTGATTATGAATCCAGCGATGATCGTTGCCTGGATTGCTGGATTGATCATGATTGGCATGGGCGCATTTGATTGGGGTGCCGTGTGGTCATGGGTAAAGCTGATTTCTGTGATCATGATGACCGGTGCGCATGGCTGGATGAGCGCACGGCGTAAAGAATTTGCATCCGGGACGAATACACGCACTGGACGGGCATATCGGCTGTTCAATGAAGTACCAACAGTTCTGATGTTGTTCATCGTTGTGGCAGTGGTTGTGCGTCCGTTCTAACAGGTTGATTGACTTCGCCGCATTGCATGCGTAATTGTTAGTCCGCTTCCCGTCCGGGAAAGTGGTTTTCCATTCTTACTCGAAAAGATGCCGGTTTTGATGCTGGTATAAGGTATATTCATGACCCAACATCGCCTGAACCTTGCCGACCTCAAAGCACAGAGCCCCAAGGATTTATTGTCCCTGGCTGAGGAACTTGAAGTCGAGAACGCTTCGACGATGCGGAAAGGCGATATGATGTTCGCCATTCTGAAAGAGCGTGCCGATGAAGAGTGGGTGATTGGTGGCGATGGTGTGTTGGAAGTACTGCAGGACGGTTTTGGTTTCCTGAGGTCGCCCGAGGCGAACTATCTACCGGGTCCGGATGATATCTACGTTTCGCCAGATATGATCCGTCAACATTCGCTGCGCACAGGCGACACCGTGGAAGGTGTGATGAAGGAACCGAATGACAATGAGCGTTATTTTGCCCTGACATCGGTTGAAAGCATCAACTTTGAAGATCCCGAAAAGGCGAAGCACAAAGTTGCATTTGATAACCTGACGCCGCTTTATCCCGATGAGCGTTTGACGATGGAGATTGATGATCCGACGGTAAAGGATCGGTCTGCTCGAATAATCGATCTGGTTGCGCCGATTGGTAAGGGGCAGCGGTCTTTGATTGTCGCGCCGCCGCGGACAGGTAAGACTGTACTGTTGCAGAACATTGCCAATTCGATCGGCAAGAACCATCCGGAATGTTATTTGATTGTCTTGCTGATTGACGAGCGCCCCGAAGAGGTGACCGACATGCAGCGGTCCGTGAAGGGTGAAGTTGTTTCGTCTACGTTTGACGAGCCAGCGACGCGTCACGTGGCGGTATCTGAGATGGTGATTGAAAAGGCAAAGCGGCTGGTGGAACACAAGCGTGATGTTGTGATCTTGCTGGACTCGATCACACGTTTGGGACGCGCTTTTAACACGACTGTGCCTTCTTCTGGTAAGGTATTGACCGGTGGTGTGGATGCGAACGCACTACAGCGTCCTAAGCGCTTCTTTGGTGCGGCACGGAACATCGAGGAAGGTGGGTCGCTGACAATCATTGCAACAGCGCTGATTGATACGGGTTCGCGCATGGACGAAGTGATCTTTGAGGAATTCAAAGGTACGGGTAACAGCGAGATCGTGTTGGACCGTAAGGTGGCCGATAAGCGGGTCTTCCCTGCGATGGATATCCTGAAATCAGGTACGCGTAAGGAAGAGTTGTTGGTTGATAAGGGCGATCTGGCGAAGACATACGTGTTGCGCCGTATTTTGAACCCAATGGGCACCACAGATGCGATTGAGTTCCTGATCGGGAAGCTGAAGCAGACCAAGACGAATTCGGACTTCTTTGATTCTATGAACACGTAATTTATTGTTATAAAACAATAGGTTATTTATGGATACCATCTTTGCATTAGCAACTGCGCAAGGCCGTGCTGGCGTTGCTGTGGTGCGCGTTTCTGGCCCGGCTGCGGTGACTGCAGTTGGATTGCTTTGTCGTGACGTACCCAGTTCAAGGGGCTTGCGGCGGCTTCATGATGCCACCGGTGAATTGCTGGATGAAGCGCTGATATTGCGCTTCGATGCGGGCAAAAGCTTTACTGGCGAAGAGGTTATCGAACTGCAGCTGCATGGCAGTCCGGCTGTGGTTAGTGCGGTGATGCGCGTGCTTGGCGAGAATGGCGATCTTAGGCAAGCAGAGGCTGGTGAGTTTACGCGCCGCGCCTTAGAGAACGGGCGCCTTGATCTGGCTGAGGTCGAGGGGTTGGCCGACCTGATTGATGCGGAGACAGAGAGCCAGCGCAAGCAGGCTGTGCGCGTGTTTTCGGGTGCATTGGGCGCATTGGCGGACGGATGGCGGACAAAGCTGATCAGGGCCGCGGCACTGTTGGAAGCGACGATTGATTTCGCGGATGAAGAGGTTCCCGTTGATGTGACCCCTGAGGTGCGTGAGCTTTTGGATTCTGTTGCGTCTGAAATGCAGCGCGAGGCGGATGGCGTGCGCGCCGCAGAGCGGGTGAGAGATGGATTCGAGGTCGCGATTATAGGGGCGCCCAACGTCGGGAAATCAACATTGCTCAACAAGCTGGCTGGACGTGATGTTGCAATTACGTCTGAGATCGCAGGGACAACACGTGATGTAATCGAGGTGCGCATGGACCTTGATGGATTGCCCGTGACATTGCTGGACACGGCGGGTCTGCGTGAGACGGATGATATCGTTGAAGGACTAGGTGTCGCGCGGGCACAAGAACGGGCTGAGCGTGCGGACTTAAGGCTACACCTGATCCTTGATGATAGTCAAATTCCAGATTTCCTTGGCGATGATGATATTGTTGTCCGCGGGAAAGCTGACTTGATGTTGGGCGATAACCTTGCAGTTTCAGGTATAACCGGAGCAGGCATAGACCAGTTGGTAGCGCGGGTTTCCGAGAAGCTGGCATTGAAGGTTGGCAATATCGGGATTGCAATGCGCGAACGCCACCGCACAGCGATGTTGCGCGCCATCGGCTATATGGATGATGCGCGACGTGCGATGGATGATGAGGCGGCAATGACTGATTTGATCGCTGAGGATCTACGCTCGGCTATTCGTGCGGTGGATAGTATCGTCGGCCGTGTTGATGTAGAACAGGTGTTGGATGAGATCTTTTCAAGTTTTTGTATCGGCAAGTAGGGAGTGTTTCACGTGAAACATTACGACTACGACGTGATCGTCATTGGTGGTGGGCATGCAGGCGCAGAGGCGGCACATGCTTCTGCCCGCATGGGTGTACGTACAGCGCTGTTAACACTCACAAAAGCATCGATTGGCGTGATGTCGTGTAACCCCGCAATTGGTGGTCTTGGCAAGGGTCATTTGGTTCGCGAGATCGACGCTCTCGACGGAGTTATGGCGCGAGTCGCAGATAAAGCTGGCATCCAGTTTCGTCTCTTGAACCGCAAAAAGGGTCCGGCTGTGCAGGGCCCTAGGGCGCAATCCGACCGCGCGATCTATAGAAAACAAATGCAGTCCGAACTCGGGCAGCTTGAAAATCTTACAATTATTGAGGGTGAGGCAACTGATCTTCTGATGGATGGGCCACGCGTGATCGGTGTAACGATGCGTGACGGCGCAACATTGATGGCGCAAAGCGTTATCCTGACCACCGGGACGTTCTTGCGCGGTGTGATTCATATTGGTGATGTATCTCGACCTGGTGGACGTATGGGCGATGATCCATCTGTCAAAATGGCTGAACGTCTGGATAGCTTTGGGTTGCCACTGGGGCGACTAAAGACGGGGACCCCGCCAAGATTGGATGGTCGCACAATTGCTTGGGATAAACTTGAAGCGCAGCCAAGCGATGACGACCCGGTGCTATTTTCATTCTTGTCCAAGGGTGTGTATGCGCCTCAGATCGATTGTGGGATCACACATACGAATGAACAAACTCATGATATTATTCGCGAAAATCTGAATCGATCAGCGATGTATGGTGGCCATATCGATGGGGTCGGTCCGCGTTACTGTCCTTCGATAGAGGACAAGATCGTCAGGTTTGCTGATAAGACATCCCATCAGATTTTTCTTGAACCAGAAGGCGTGAACGATCCGACTGTATACCCTAACGGCATATCAACATCGTTGCCTGAAGACGTACAAGAAAGATATGTGCGTTCTATCTATGGCCTTGAAAACGCAAGGATAATACAGCCCGGTTATGCGATCGAATACGATTTCGTGGATCCGCGCGCACTACGGATGACATTAGAACTGCGTGATGTACCGGGCTTATACTTGGCAGGGCAGATTAACGGAACGACTGGCTATGAGGAAGCTGCAGCGCAAGGATTAGTTGCGGGCCTCAATGCAGCGGCAGTTTCCAAGTCAGTCGAGCCGATCATATTCAGCAGGCGCGAATCATATATCGGGGTGATGATCGATGATCTGATTACGCGAGGTGTTTCCGAACCCTACCGCATGTTTACCTCCCGTGCAGAGTTCCGGTTGTCCTTGCGGGCAGACAATGCAGACCAGCGACTTACCCCTAGAGGCCGTGAGATCGGGTGTGTAGGAGATATGCGCTGGGCTAGCTTCTCTGATAAGATGCAGGAAATAACTCAAGCAAAAGAACAACTTGGCGCAATTAGTCTGTCATCAAGGGAAATCGCGAATACCGGTACAAAGCTAAATGCAGACGGGCCAAGACGCACTGTGCTTGATGCGCTGGCTTTGGCCGACTTTGGGTTTGATCAGCTTTCTGAAACGGGCTTTGACGTCACTTCAATTTCTGCGCCGGTCCGAGATCAAGTTAAAAAGGATGCGCTTTATGCACACTACATCATCCGCCAAGAACGCGATATCGCCGCAATGGAGCGCGATGAAAAACATGTAATCCCAGATGAGTTGGATTTCGCGTTGATAAATGGGTTGTCCAACGAGCTTGTTGCAAAACTGAAGTTGACCAGACCAACAACAATTGCGCATGCAGGGCGTATCGAGGGGATGACGCCTGCGGCCTTGATGCTGATCGTAGGGGCAATCAAGCGGCGCCAGCAGTTGCCAACGGGTACTGAAGGATGACCGCAAATCTGGGTGGAGTAAATGTTTCACGTGAAACAATTCAGGATCTCGAGGCCTTCGCGAGCTTAGTCGCGAAGTGGACGCCCAAGATTAACCTCATCGCTAAGGGCTCGGTTGCGGATATTTGGGGTCGTCACGTCATCGATTCGGTCCAGCTTTATCAATACGCACCGAAAACATATGAAAAATGGGTCGATCTGGGTAGTGGAGGAGGCTTCCCGGGAATTGTCATGGCCATCATCGCAAAAGAAAAGCATCCAAAGGCACAATTTACATTGATAGAGAGCGACCAACGCAAGGCGGTTTTCTTGCGCACAGCAGCGCGTGAACTCGGTCTTTCCGTCACTGTAATTGCAGAGCGCATCGAGAATACGGCGCCACAAACCGCAGATGTTGTGTCCGCACGTGCGCTTGCATCATTATCTAGCTTACTTCCCTTGGCTCATCGACATATGTGTGATGGAGGAATTTGCCTTTTACATAAAGGCAAACAGGCCGCTCAAGAAGTCGCCGACGCTCAAGAAGATTGGTCATTTGACCTTGAAGATCACGCCAGTTTCACTGATCCTGAAGCGCGTCTTCTGGTCATTCAAAGGATTTCCGCCCGTGCCACACAGTCCTGAAATGAAGACAACTATCATCGCGATTGCGAATCAAAAGGGCGGGGTGGGCAAGACAACCACAACGATCAACCTCGGTGCAGCTTTGGCTGAACAAAAAAAGCGCGTTTTACTCATCGATCTGGATCCGCAGGGCAATGCGTCTACAGGCCTTGGTATCGACCATGACAAGCGCGAAATCACGACGTATGATCTGCTGTCTGGTGACGTAACACTCAGTGATGCGATCCAGGCCACAACCGTTGATGGCCTCGAAATTGTTCCAGCGACGACAGACTTAAGTTCTGTTGATCTGGAACTTATCGACAACACAAGACGCAGCTTTTTGCTTGCTGAAATGCTGCGTAGCGAATCGGCAATGACTCTTGGCTATGACTACATCTTGATAGATTGCCCACCATCCCTCAATATATTGACTGTAAATGCAATGGTCGCGGCCCATTCCATCGTCGTTCCGCTGCAAAGCGAATTCTTTGCGCTGGAAGGTTTATCGCAACTTATCCTGACTGTTCGCGACGTTCGGCAAACTGCAAACCCTGATTTACGGATCGAAGGCATCGCGCTTACGATGTACGACCAACGCAACAATCTTTCCCTTCAGGTTGAAGAGGATGCTCGCGAGAATATGGGTGATATGGTGTTCAAAACTGTCATTCCGCGCAACGTCCGCTTAAGCGAGGCGCCGTCTTTTGCGGTGCCGGTTCTGACTTACGATACCAATTCAAAGGGCAGCATGGCTTACAGGGCATTGGCCGCAGAACTCATTGAACGAACA
>UPTN01000628.1_pt1 | contig 17620 bp, 20 predicted proteins | sample 2160111 | NCBI WGS metagenome assembly UPTN01 (sample SAMN06265058, study PRJEB28932) | marine metagenome | isolation source: Columbia River Estuary | place: USA:Columbia River Estuary, USA | collected 2014-05-05
GTGCATTTAAACATTGATGTGAAATTTAAACTTGGCTATAATTTTATTGAAAATTTAAAATGTAAGCCGGACTCCGTAGAAGTAACAGGTCCTAAAAAATATATGGATTCGATTTTTGAAATTGATACCTATCCTTTGAAATTGACCGAAGTTTATGAAAACATCGACACAGCTTTAAAGCTGAAAAAACCTTTCAATAATGACCATGTTAAATGGCTGGTTGATAAGATTCAGGTAACTGGTAAAGTTGATAAATTTACGGAAGGTAGAATTAAAGTTCCTGTTAAAATAATTAACGAACCAGCAGGCGTAAAGTTGAATCCTTTTCCAAAAGAAATTGAAGTTGTTTATCAGGTTGGACTTTCACATTTCAATAAAATAAATGAAGACAGCTTTTCAGTCGTTTTTGACTACAACCAATATGGGAATGATACTACGGTGCGTTATTTGCAACCGGTTATAAATCAAAAAAGCGACTTGTTATTCTCGGTAAAAATCATTCCAAACCAAATAGAATTTTTAATTCAAAATTAAAAAAGGTGAAAGTAATTGGCTTAACAGGAGGTATAGGAAGTGGTAAAAGCACCGTTTTAGCATTGTTTAAAACTTTGGGTGTTGCAACGTATGTGGCTGATGTTGAAGCTAAAAAAATAATGAATACCGATCCTGAATTGAGAAAACACCTTGTTGGTTTGTTTGGCGATGAAGCTTATAAAAAAAATGAATTAAACAGCGCTTATATTTCTTCAATTGTTTTTAATGATAAAGAAAAGTTACAGGCTTTAAATGCTTTGGTTCATCCAAAAGTGCAGGAAGATTTTAAAAAATTCATAAAAAACAGCCATGCTGAAATAATACTTTATGAAGCGGCTATTTTATTTGAAAGCGGAAGTCATAAATTATGTGATCTTATAATAACCGTAATTGCAAATTTTGAAGATAGAGTAGCGCGCGTTGTAGCAAGAGATGGTACCACTAAAAATCAAGTTTTAGATAGAATCAAACATCAAACCTCAGATGATTTTAGAATTAAGAACTCTCAATTTGTTATTAAAAACAGCACGCTAAAAGGAACTGAAATTCAAGTATTAACCGCTTACGATTTAATTAAGAGATTGAATTAAAATTGCGAATATTCTTAAAGAATTGTTAAATAAATAAATTATTTGTTAATTTGCGTTAAATAACATCTTTTGTGTTGTTAAAAGTTTAAATTTGAATAATGGGGAAGAGCATATTTTTACTCATCATTGTATTGATGAGTATAGCCTTAATTGGTATAATTTCTGTGCAGGTATTTTGGATTAAAAATACAATACTTATAACTGAGGAGCAATTTACATCAAATGTTAGATTTGCCTTAGCAAAAGTTTCGGAAGATATTAGGCAAAGAGAGTTTGACGATTTTTACGAGAAATATGCAGCAAGTTATAAAGAAGGTCAATTAATTAGTGGTTCGGATGTTCGTAATTTTATTTACGAAAGAGTTGATACTGTTAGCAATGAGCGTTTTACGTATTCACAAAGCATTATTGAACAAAATTATAAAGTGCCAACCGAGTTCTTTGAAAATGATTCTATAAATTTTAAAGAAATTTTTAGCAAAGAAGAAATTTTTGTTGCTAAAGATAAACTGTTAGATAATACGATTGGTAATTCTGAATTGCCTTCAGAGCATATTACAAAAATGGGAAGAATTAAGGAGGCTGAAAAATCCTTGTTGGTTCAATCTTTTGATGCTACCAGGAGTCGAGTTCCAATTCATAAAAGAGTTAGCAATCAAGAAATTTCTTTGCGTTTAAAAAGTCAACTGGAATTAAGAGGTATTTCAACTAATTTTAAGTATGGTATTTACAGCAATGGATTGGCAACGCAGGTTAAATCGGGTTATTTTAGAAAAGAAGAAGGAAAAAGCTATATGGTACCCATGTTTATTGATGGTGATGGAAAAAGTGCATATCAGTTATTTGTTACTTTTCCCGAAAAGAAAAATTTTATTCTTTCGTCTATTTTTAAAATTTTAGTATTGTCAGTATTTTTTATTTTAATTATTATTTTGGCATTTGTAACTGCGCTCTATCAATTGATCAAGCAAAAGCAGATATCAGAAATTAAGACTGATTTTATCAATAATATGACTCATGAGTTTAAAACGCCAATTGCGACCATTAATTTAGCCTTAGACGCCATTAAAAACCCTAAGATAATTGAGGATAAAGAAAAAGTATTGCGTTATGTAAAGATGATTCGTGATGAAAATAAAAGGATGCATGCACAGGTTGAAAATGTTTTGAGAATTTCGAAATTAGAAAAAAATCAGTTAGATGTTCATAAAGATCCGGTTGATGTACATGAAATTATTGAAGAAGCGCTGACGCATGTTGATTTGTTGGTGAAAGATAGAGGAGGCTATATTAAATTAAAATTGAATGCACCTTTAACAGAAGTTTTAGCGAATCATTTTCATTTAACAAATGTCATTGTGAATATGTTGGACAATGCAATTAAGTATTCAGATGAAGCTCCAAAGATTGATATTGTTACAGATAGTACAGACAAGCATATCATTATAAAAATACAGGATAAAGGTATTGGGATGAACAAAAGTGTTCAGAAAAACATCTTTAAAAAGTTTTACAGAGAGGAAACAGGAAATATTCACAATGTGAAAGGACATGGTTTAGGACTTTCATATGTTAAAAAAATTATAGAAATACATCAAGGAGAAATTAATGTTGAAAGCGAAAAAGGAATTGGAAGCACATTTAGTATTAAATTACCTTTGATTTAAACAAAAAAACATGGAAAATAATAAAATTTTATTGGTAGAAGATGATCCTAATTTTGGGACCGTATTAAAAGATTATTTATCGTTAAACGATTATAATGTGACCCTTGCAAAAGATGGTTTGGAAGGCTTGATTATGTTTAAAAACGACGATTATGATTTGTGTATTTTAGATGTCATGATGCCTCGTAAAGATGGTTTTTCTTTAGCAAAAGATATCAGAGCTACAAATTCTGAAGTTCCAATTATTTTTTTAACGGCTAAAACGATGAAGGAAGATGTGTTGAAAGGATATCAGGCTGGTGCCGATGATTATTTGAATAAACCGTTTGATTCGGAGGTGTTGCTTTATAAAATAAAAGCAATTTTACAAAGGAAAGAAACTGAACAAAGCGCTGAGGAAGAGTCTTTTGAATTTAAAATAGGTGATTTTGATTTCAACTCAAAATTACGCCATTTGGCTTTTAAAGGCAAAGAAATTCAGAAGTTATCACCTAAAGAAAGCAAGTTGTTAAAAATGCTCGCGGTTCATAAAAACGATTTAATGCCTCGTGAATTGGCTTTGACTAAAATTTGGAGAGATGATAATTACTTTACATCCAGGAGTATGGATGTTTACATTGCGAAATTGAGAAAGTATTTAAAACTGGATGAAAACGTGGAAATTATAAATATTCACGGTGAAGGTTTTAGACTGATTGAGAAATCTTAATAAGATTCATCAATTATTAAAAAGAGATCTGCTGGTTCAATACAGCAGGTCTTTTTTTTGGTTAAAAATATACAGAAATAAAATTTTCTAATTTATCATAAGTATCATTTAGAGCAGCCCCTTGCCATCCATGACCTTCATTTTCATAAAGGGTAAATTCATTTATAATATTTAATTCATCCAATTTATGATGTAAATCTAAACCTTGAGTGCTAGGAACCAAATCATCTTTGCCTCCGTAAAACAACAATGTAGGAGGCGCTGTGCTGGTAACAATATGATATGGACTCAGATTTTTATAATAGGCTGGATTGTCTTCAAAACTAACATTGGTGATTAGTTGCATGCCTTTTATAAAGTTTGAATAATTGGGATTGGAAATGTAATTTTCATCCGTAAAATTAGTTGGGCCAACGATACTGCAAACCATTTCCACTTCTTTTAAGTTATTGTAAGCATATGAATACAACAATGCCAAATGTCCGCCAGCACTGGCACCTATAAACCCATATCTTGATGTTATTTTGTACTCGTTTGATTTGCGTTTTAAATGCTCAAGAACTTCCTGAATATCGTTTATTTGCATTGGAAATGGACTTTTACCAATACCAGCCAATTGATAGTTTATGTTTACAATAGCATAATTAGGGAATTTCGTTTTTAGGATGGCTACAAACGGATTTAAATCATTTTTATCACCGCTAATCCAACTCCCGCCGTGAACTAAAATTAAAACTTTAGTAGCTGAATTTGTTCTGTTTTCAGGTAAATAAATATCGTATTTTTGTAAAGGTTTATCGCCATATGAAACATTTAAATATGCAATCTCAACAGCAGCATTATTGGCATCAACGCTGTCATCTTCTGAACAAGAAAGCAAGCAAGCAATAAATAAGGAAAGAATTGTTAATTTTTTAACTATGTTTAATGTATATTTCATGTTTGTTATTTAAAAATCGCAATATATAATAAAAAGATGGCAGAATTAATCAAAATATATGAAGAAAACCCAAACGAACGTGAAATTGATAAGGTTGTAAAGGTTTTAAAGCAAGGTGGTTTAATTATTTACCCGACCGATACTGTTTATGGTTTGGGCTGTGACATTACAAATACAAAGGCTATGGAAAAAGTGGCCAAAATTAAAGGTATAAAACTAAACAAAGCCAATTTTTCATTTATTTGCTATGATCTAAGTAATTTGTCAGATTATGTAAAACAGATAGATTCTTCGACCTTTAAAATACTAAAACGAAAGCTTCCTGGACCTTATACTTTTGTGTTGCCAGGCAATAATAATTTACCTAAAGCATTTAAAAATAAAAGTACGGTTGGAATTAGGATCCCAGATAACAACATTATAAGAGAATTGGTAAAAAAGTTAGGAAATCCAATAGTTTCTACTTCAATTTATGATGAAGATGATTTGATTGAATATACAACTGATCCGGAACTTATTTATGAAAAGTGGGAGAACCTTGTTGATATTGTTATTGATGGTGGTTATGGCGATAATATTCCATCAACAATTATTGATTTATCAGAAGGTGAAGTAACCGTTTTACGTGAAGGAAAAGGCAATATTGATGATTTCTAATAGTTAGATTTATAGCTCTGTATACGTTTTTTTTCCTAAAGCAAAATAATTCCAAACAATGCTTTTTATAGTGAAATAGTTTCTTTTTTGAAGTTTTTTGGTTCTTTTTCGAATTGTTTTTGGTAAATAATAATAAAAACTTAAATGAGCACGGAGGATGGCAAAAGTATGAATTGGTCTTCGTTCAAGCAAAAATTTAACACCAGCAATGCCATCTAAGATCAAACGAATGAAAAGAATGGGGATTAATTTTGAAGCAGGTAAATTTTTAACCAATGTGAATAAGCTGTTTCTGAAATTTAAAAAAGATTTTCTTGGACTTTCTTCTTTTAAGGTAGCGCCACCTATGTGAAATACCTTTGAAGTTCCTACATATTTTATAGAATAGCCCATATTTTTTGCTCTCCAGCACAAATCAATTTCTTCCTGATGTGCAAAATAATCTTCATCAAATCCGTTCAGCTTATGGTAAACTTCTGATCTAATAAACAAACAAGCTCCAGTAGCCCAAAAAATTTCAATGGTATCATTGTACTGTTCATGGTCTGTTTCTAAATATGAAAAAATGCGTCCTCTGCAATACGGATACCCAAATTTGTCAATAAAACCACCAGCTGCACCTGCATATTCAAACTTATTTTTATTTTTGTAATCCAATATTTTTGGTTGTATAATAGCCGTTTCAGGTTCATTTTCAAATGTTGCAATGATCGGGTTTAACCAGTTTTCAGTAAGCTCAATATCGGAATTTACCAAAGCGTATATGTCAGCTTTAATGTGTTGTAAAGCATCATTATAACCTTTGGCATAACCACCATTTTTTTTATTTTGAATAATTTTAACCAAAGGAAAGTGTGCTTTGGTAAAAGAAACGGAATTGTCGGTTGACGCATTGTCTGCTACATAAATTTCAACATTGTTTAAATCGCTGTATTTTATGATTGAGGGAAGAAATTTTTCCAATAATTTTTGACCGTTCCAGTTTAATATAACAATGGCTATTTTCACACTACAAACTTAATTTAAAAATTGAATATAATTTCTTTAAACATCAAGGTAATTTGGAATATTTTCTAAAAAAATATAACGTTCATTTTCAGTATCCATTTTACAAATAAAATGTTCCAATCCGTTTGATACAATTAAAAAATTTGCATCTAATTTTAAATTGTATCGCGCAATTTGATCAAATGTATCTTGATTTATTTTTATTGAAGGCGCTTTGCATTCAACAATCATTTCAGGTAATCCAAACGAATTAAAAATTAAAATATCGGTACGTTTGGTTAATTTATTGACAGTGACTTTTTTTTCAACAGCGATTAAAGAAATTGGATAGTTTTTTTCTTCGATTAAATAATGAATCAGATGCTGTCTTACCCATTCTTCAGGGGTAAGCACAACATATTTTTTTCGAATGATATCAAAAATAGCAAACTTATTTTCGTTACTTTTGATTCTGAATTTATATGTGGGCAAATTCAATGGCTGCATACAGCAAAAATGCTAATTTTTTTTAATACATGAGTGACGTTACAAAAATAGTTTCTGATATTGAAAAGGGGATACTTAAACCTGTTTATTTTTTAATGGGTGAAGAGCCCTATTATATCGATAAAATTTCAGAATTTATTGAAAATAATATTCTTACGGAAGAAGAAAAAGGGTTTAATCAAATGGTATTGTATGGCAGAGATGTTACTATTGAAGATATTGCAGACAATGCCAAGCGTTTTCCAATGATGGCTGATAAGCAAGTGGTCATTATAAAAGAAGCCCAAGATTTGTCAAGAACCATTGAAAATTTGACTTCTTATGTTGAAAATCCTCAACCTTCAACGGTTTTGGTTTTGTGTTATAAATATAAAACCATTGATAAAAGGAAGAAATTGTATAAAGCAATTCAAAAAGCAGGGGTGGTTTATGAAAGTAAAAAGCTCTATGAAAATCAGGTTGCTGAATGGATTCGAAGAGTGCTTTCTGGTAAAAAATATGAAATAGATACCAAGGCAACTTTAATGTTGATTGAGTTTTTGGGAACTGATTTAAGTAAAATTAGCAACGAATTGGATAAATTAATGGTTGTTTTGCCTGTTGGTTCAAAAATTACTGGAAAAACCATTGAAGAAAATATAGGGATAAGTAAAGATTATAATAATTTTGAATTGCGAAAAGCTGTTGGGGAACGAAATGTATTCAAAGTAAATCAGATTATTAATTATTTTGCTCAGAATCAAAAAGCAAATCCTTTAATCATGACCATTTCATTGATGAATGGTTTTTTTACGCAGTTGCTTATTTATCATAGTTTAAACGATAAATCTAAAAATAGTGTAGCAAGAGCATTGGGTGTAAATCCGTTTTTTGTATCAGATTATTCAGTTGCCGCAAAAAATTATCCTATGCGAAAAGTGTCACAGGTAATTGGCTTGTTGCGAGATGCTGATGTAAAAAGCAAAGGAGTAGGTGCAAATCTGCCCGCCGGGGATATATTAAAAGAATTGTTGTTTAAGATTATTCATTAAATTCAGGTAGTTTTACTTTAAAAGTTGTAAAACCAGAAGTTTTAAACCAGAAATCATAAACTACTTATCAACTACAATTCGTTCGTTTCTGTTTGCTAATTCCCAGGCTGTAAAAAACACCAGTTGTGTTCTTTTTGCCAAAACTTCATAATTAATTTTATCGGGGGTGTCTGAAGGTCTGTGGTAATCTTCATGGGTGCCATTGAAGTAAAAAATAATTGGAATGTTATTTTTTGCAAAATTGTAATGATCAGATCTGTAATAAAAACGATTTGGGTCGTTATCATCATTATAAGTATAATCTAAAGTCAGGTTGGTGAATTTGGTATTGATGGCTTCAGAAATTTCATGAAGTTCAGTACTTAATTTATCAGAACCAATTAAATATACAAAATCAGGATTGTTTGTATGTGCCTCATCAACACGGCCAATCATATCAATATTTAAATTGGCAACCGTATTTTTTAATGGAAAAATTGGATATTTCACATAATAGGCAGAGCCTAACAATCCTTTTTCTTCACCTGTAACATGTAAAAATAAGATAGATCTTTTTGGTCCGTTTCCATTTTTAGCTGCATTTTGAAATGCTTCAGCAATTTTCATAATAGCCACAGTTCCAGACCCATCATCGTCGGCACCATTGAAAATTTCTTCACCTGTTTGTCCAACGTGGTCAAAATGTGCTGAAATCACAATAATTTCATCGGGTTTTTCGGAACCTTCAATAAAAGCAACCACGTTTTCAGAGGGTTTTAAATTAGGTCTTAAATGTTCTGTTGAAATATCTTGAAAATAATCATCTCCACCCAAGGGTGAAGCTATGTTTTGAGACTTGTAAAAATCTTTTAAATATTCAGCTGCTAATTTTTGACCAGGTTCGCCAGTATCTCTTCCTTCAAATTCATCAGATGCAATGATATATAAATGTGTTTTTAAATCTTCAGGTGTAATTGTTTTTGAATATTGTATTGCAATTTCCCCGGTAATGATAGCGCCATCATCGTAGTATTCTGTTATGGAATCACTATTACTGCAAAAAACAAATGATAAAGAGAGGCAAATAAATAATAATTTTTTCATTTTTCAGCGATTGGAATTTACCAAATATATTAAAAAATTTAAGAGTTGTTAATGGTGAATTGTTTTAAAGTTTTGTTAAAGCTAATTAATTCAGAATCAAAAAGTTGGTTTAAATGGTTGTTTGCAATTAAATCATCTGTTTTTCCGGAAATAAACTTTGAAGGCGTCATCAGCCACAATTCATCGGCTAACTGAAGTGCCAGATTGGCTTCATGTGTTGAAACAATAATGGTTTTGTTAAAATTTTTAGCCAAGTTTTTAAGAAGTGAAAAGGTGTTTATGGTATGGTGTAAATCCAAATGAGCGGTAGGTTCGTCCAATACAATAATAGGTGTGTTTTGAGCCAGTGCACGTGCTATTAACACTTTTTGTAGTTGTCCGTCACTTAATTCATAGCACTTCTTATCCATTAAATATTGTGTGTTTGTTTGATCAAAAGCCGATTGAATTATTTGCAAATCCTCAGTTGTTAAATAACCAATCCAGTTTGTAAATGGTTGTCTGCCTAAAGCAACCAACTCAAAAACCGTTAAGCTTGAATCGGGTAATCTTTCCGTGAGCACTAAACTTAATGTTTTTGCCAGATCAGCATTTGTTAATGCCTCTAATTTTGAATTGTTAATTAAAATTTGACCCTCTAAAGAGGGCTGAACTTTTGTTAAGGTTCTAAGCAATGTAGATTTTCCAATACCATTTTTTCCAAGTAAACAAACTAAGTTTCCAGACTTTAAATTAATATTCAAATTTGAAGCGACTGTGTTTGTATGCTTTTTTGAGGCATAACCAATACTTAAATTAAAAGTATTTATGATATTTTCAATCTTTTGTTTCATTAATAATAAATCTTTCTTTTCCTTACGAGTAACCAAATAATAATAGGTGCTCCAAATAATGAAGTTATAGCATTTATAGGTAAAGTATATTCACTATTTGGAAGCTGTGCAATGCTATCACAAATTAACATAATAATGGCGCCGGTTATTGCTACCGCAGGCAATAATGTTTTATGGTTTGATGTGCTGAATAACAATTTTGTTAAATGTGGTACTGCCAAGCCAATAAATGCAATAGGGCCAGAAAAAGCTGTGATTACCCCAGTTAATAAGCTTGTTGCAATCAATGTTATATTTCTGGTTTGTTTCACGTTTACGCCCATACTTTTTGCGTAATTTTCACCTAAAAGCAAACTGTTTAAAGGTTTTATAATAAAAGTTACCAATGTAATACCAATAATAAAAACACTAAAAAGTGCTATAATTTCATTCCAGCTCAAATTCCCTAAACTTCCAAAACTCCAAAACATATATTGTTGTAATTCTGCGGCACTGCTAAAATAAGCCAAAACACTTATAACTGCTGAAGTTAAACTTCCAAACATCAATCCTATAATTAGAATAGACATGGTGTTTCTAACTTTTATGGCGGCTAACATGACCGCGGAGAGCACTAAAAAAGCACCTAAACTTGCTGCAATCGCCAAGCCGAAATTTGTAAAAGCATAACTTGTAATATTGGCTCCTAAAAACGATGCTCCCAGAATTAAAATAGCAACCCCTAAACTTGCACCAGAACTGATTCCCAAAACAAAAGGACCAGCCAGCGGATTTCTAAACAATGTTTGCATTAACAAACCACTAATCGACAATCCTGAACCGACGAGAATGGCCGTGATCATTTTTGGTAAGCGGTAATTTAACACAATGGTTTTCCAGGATTCCTTGTCGACTTCACCATTGATAAATGTCAATAATATTTGTTTAATTGGAATGTAAACAGAGCCCAAACTAATATTTATCATGCTAATGATTAACAAGGCAATTAGCAGTACAATAAAAGTATTTCTATATGATTTTGTTGGATTTATCAAGAATTTTTGTTTAAAAAAGAGACTAATTTTTCAATGGCTTTTCCTCGATGACTGATAACACCTTTCTCGGTCATAGCCATTTCAGCAAATGATTTATGAAAGCCATCTGGCATAAAAATAGGATCGTAGCCAAAACCACTTTCACCTTGCTTTTTTGTTAAAATCTGACCTTTGCAAATGCCTTCAAACAGGTGCTGTTCCCCTTGAATATTGAGCGCTACAGCGGTTCTAAATTGCGCGTTTCTGTTTTTGTTATCTCCAATTTCAAACAACAATTTATTCATATTTGCTTCCGCATTATTTTCCTCTCCTGCATAACGCGCGGAGTAAACACCTGGTTTGTTATTTAAGGCTGCAACTTCCAATCCGGTATCATCGGCAAAACAGTTTAAACCATATTTTTCAGTAATGTAATTTGCTTTTAAAATAGCGTTTCCTTCTAATGTTTCAGCTGTTTCCGGAATGTTTTCAAAACAACCTATTTCAGACAAACTAACAATTTCAAAATTGGTTAACATCGCCTGAACTTCTTTTAATTTATTGGGGTTGTTAGTTGCAAAAACCAGTTTTAATTTATTCATGATGGTAAGGTTCGTTTTTTAAAATAGTAAACGCTCTGTACAATTGTTCAACAACAAATAAACGAATCATTTGGTGAGAAAAGGTCATTTTTGACAAAGATATTTTTCCTTTTGCTTTTTTATAAACAGTTTCTGAAAAACCATATGGACCGCCAATGACCAAAACCAATTGTTTGATACCTGAATTCATTTTTTTTTGAAGGAATTCAGAAAAGTCCAATGATCTATATTCTTTTCCTTTTTCATCCAACAAAATAAGTTGATCGGTGGGCGTTAATTTCGATAATATAAGTTCACCTTCTTTTTCTTTTTGCTGAACTTCACTTAGGTTTTTAACATTTTTAATATCAGCAATTATTTCCAATTCAAAATTGATATAATGTTTTAACCGATTCTGATAGGTTTCAATTAAGGTCTGTAAATTTTTATCATCGGTTTTACCAATGGCCAATAATTTAATTTTCATCTGTTTAAATTTTATTTTTAAGCTGTAACAGATGCTGTTCGCTATTATTCATTACTTTGTGTATCAAAATTTGTAATGCTCGTTTCATTTTGCAAATATAAAAAGAAATAAAGATGAAACTTTTGAAAATAAAAAAGTTATTTTTGTTTGATAATAGGCATAAAATATGATTGGTAAAGAACAATTTGAAAAAGAATTAGAAATCATAATTTCAAACGCAATTAGAGAAGATGTTGGTGATGGAGATTACAGTTCATTGGCTTGTATTCCAACTTCAGCACGGGGAAAAGCAAAGCTTTTGGTAAAAGAGGATGGCATTATTGCAGGCGTTGAAATGGCAAAAAGAATATTTAGCTATGTAGATATAAATTTAAGGGTTGAAACTTTTATAAACGATGGTGCTCAGGTTAAATATGGCGATGTCGTTTTTTATGTATCAGGAAGTTCACAATCGATTTTAAAGGCTGAACGACTGGTTTTAAATGTTATGCAACGGATGAGTGCTATTGCAACAAAAACAAAAGCGTTTGCCAAATTGTTGGAAGGTACAAAAACAAAAGTGCTGGATACGCGTAAAACAACCCCAGGAATTAGAGCTATTGAAAAATGGGCAGTGGTAATTGGTGGTGGTGAAAATCACCGTTTTGCTTTATATGATATGATTATGTTGAAGGACAATCACATTGATTTTTGCGGAGGCGTTACAAAAGCGATTGCAAAAACCAAACAATATTTGAAAGACCATCAGTTAGATTTAAAAATAATTGTTGAAGCCAGAAGTTTGGATGAAATTAAAGAAATTTTGAAGGTTGGTGGTATTCACAGAATTTTAATAGATAATTTTGATTATGAAAGCACTCGTGAAGCTGTCAAATTAATAGGAAATCAATGTCAAACAGAATCTTCAGGAGGCATTAATTTAGAAACTGCACGTAAATATGCCGAATGTGGTGTGGATTATATTTCATCAGGCGCTTTAACACATTCCGTTTATAATATGGATTTAAGTTTAAAGGCGGTAGAATAGAGAACAATCATGGATGCATATTTTTATGAGCTAACTTTTACAGGAATTGATTACGCTAAGACCACTATTGTTAAAGGTGAATATGATGGCTGTACTTTTATAGGCTGTAATTTTTCAAATGTTCATGCTTCTCCTATTGATTTTGTATCATGCGCGTTTATCAATTGTAATTTTAGCAATACTATTGTTGCAAATTCGGCTTTTAAATCGGTTAAGTTTATTGAATGTAAGATTATAGGTGTGAAATTTTATGAATGCGATTCGTTTCTGTTGGCACTTTATTTTGAAAAATGTCAATTAAACCTTTCTTCCTTTTATCAGCTTAACATTCCAAATACAAATTTTGTAAATAGTAATTTACAAGAGGTTGATTTTTCGAAAACAATTCTTTCAAAAGCTACTTTTGATAATTGTGATTTAAAATACGCCATATTTGATCAAACTAATATTGAAAATGCTAACTTTATAACATCATTTAATTTTGAGATAAACCCTTCAAAGAATAAGATAAAAAAAGCTAAATTTTCAGAAACAAATGTGATTGGGTTGTTAACGGCTTTTAACATTGTTGTAGAGAAATAAAATTAATGACAAAAATAATAGAAGATAAAATAGATAAAATTCCAATAGTAAATTTGGTAATACGATTGATTAAAAAAATCAAAATTCCAGGTTTAGAGGGCTTGTCGTTGTATGATATTCTTGAAATGTATATTATTGGCATTGTAAAAGGAGCCTTGACGTCGCGTGCAGGAGGTATTGCTTTTAGCTTTTTTATGGCATTATTTCCTTTTTTACTTTTCATTTTAACACTGATTCCGTTTGTTCCTATTGAAGGTTTTCAAGCCGATTTTTTAAGTGCCATTCAAAATTTATTACCGCCTAATACGGGAGAAATTGTAAATGATGTTATCAATGATATTGCGAATAACCGATATGGTGAATTGCTTTCATTTGGATTTATTGCTTCCATATTTTTAATGACAAATGGTGTAAATGCGGTTTTAGGTGGCTTTGAATATTCGTACCATATCAATGAATTTAGAAATGTTGTGAAACAATATTTTGTATCCATGGGCATGGCTATTTTATTGTCATTTATTTTATTATTTACGGTTGCAATAAGCGTTTATTTTGAATTGGGAATTAATAATTTACAAGAAAAAGGATTGTTAGAGGATGTTAATTTCTGGACTCAATTTGCAAGATTTGTATTTTTTATGATACTGATTTTTGTTTCAGTATCATTTTTATACAAATACGGAACGAAAGCGACGAAAGGTATTTCTTTCGCTCCAGGTGCTATTTTAACAACATTGTTAACCATTGTTATGTTTAAATTATTCGCTATTTATGTCGTTAAATTTGCAACGTATAATGAATTGTATGGTTCCATTGGAACCCTTTTGGTTTTAATGCTATTTGTTTGGGTAAATTCCATTATTTTATTGCTAGGCTTTGAACTGAATGCAAGTATTAACAGATTGAAAAGAGGACACTTAAAAGATCAATTGGTATGAAAATTATTGCAATGATACCTGCCCGTTACGAGGCAAGTCGATTTCCCGGGAAATTAATGAAGGATTTGGCTGGAAAAACAGTGATTCTTAGAACCTATGAAGCAACAAAAAAGGCTAATTTATTCGATGAAGTCTATGTAGTAACTGATAGTGCTATTATTTATAACGAAATAATTGCTAACGGTGGAAAAGCCATAAAAAGCAAGAAAGAACACGAATCAGGTAGTGATAGAATTGCGGAGGCTGTTGAAAATTTGGACATTGATATTGTTGTTAATGTTCAAGGTGACGAACCTTTTACAAAAAAAGAAGCGCTGTCTAAGTTGCTGGAAGTTTTTAAAACAGATGCAAAAAAAGAAATTGCAATAGCTTCTTTGATGTTGAAAATGGATGATTCAGCTGAAATTAACAATCCCAACAACGTTAAAGTCGTTACAGATGAACAAAATTTTGCTATGTATTTTTCGCGTTCGCCCATCCCATATCCAAGAGAAAAATCAACGGCAATTTATTATAAGCATATTGGAATCTATGCCTTTAGAAAAGAGGCATTGTTAAAGTTTACCAAATTGCCAATCAACCATTTAGAAGCTACTGAAAAATTAGAAAACCTTAGGTTTCTAGCAAACGGTTTAAAAGTGAAAATGGTAGAAACCAACCAAATAGCTATAGGAATTGATACTCCAGAGGACTTGGAAAAAGCAAATGAAATTTTCAAAAGCAATTTATAAAATATTAAAAATCAGTCGAATGAATTATAATAAGAAGCAACCAAAAGACTTTATGAAGTCTTTACAAATCGTACATATTTTTTTGTTAACGGGTGTTATTGGATTTGGAATATATGTGTTTTTAAGTGCTAAAGATCAATTGTTCTTCTCTTATCAAGAAGACAAAGCATTTCTTTATTTGGCAATTATAATTTCTTTTATTGGGAATTTAGCCAGTAAATCTTTATATGCAAAACTGTTGAAACAAATTTCGCCAAAAGCAGATTTCTCTGAAAAAGCAGTGAGATATAGTACGGCACATATTTTTAGAGTTGCCATGTTGGCATTTCCAGCTTTGATGTGCATCATCTTTACAATGCAATCCAATAACAGTTTTTATTATATTTTAGTAGGCGTTTTGGTTTTTATGATGGTTGTGATATTTCCAACAAAGGATAAATTTGCGAATGATGCAGCACTTACAAGTAATGAAAAATCAATGTTAGAAAAGCTTTAATTAGTTTTTTAAATTTTAGATATTTGCAAACTAATTTAAAAAAATGGCACAAAAACCAAGCATACCAAAAGGAACACGTGATTTTTCACCAACAGAAGTTGCAAAAAGGAACTTTATTTTTTCAACAATAAAGCAAGTTTTTGAAACTTATGGTTTTCAGCCTATTGAAACTCCTAGTTTTGAAAATTCAGAGACTTTAATGGGGAAATATGGGGAAGAAGGGGATCGTTTGATTTTTAAAATTTTAAACTCAGGAGATTATCTTTCAAAAGTAGATGCTGCATTGTTGACTTCAAAAGATAGTTTAAAGGTAACTTCATCAATTTCTGAAAAAGCTTTGCGTTATGACTTAACTGTACCTTTTGCACGGTATGTAGTGCAACACCAAAATGAAATTGAATTTCCTTTTAAAAGGTATCAAATGCAACCTGTTTGGAGAGCTGATAGACCTCAAAAAGGACGATTTAGAGAGTTTTTTCAATGCGATGCGGATGTTGTTGGAAGTAAAGGTTTATGGCAGGAAGTTGAATTTGTACAACTCTATGATGCTGTTTTTAGTAAGTTAAAATTAAGGGGTACGACTATCAAACTCAACAATCGAAAAATTTTGGCTGGAATTGCTGAGATTATTGGTGAACAAGACAAATTAATAGATTTTACAGTAGCACTTGATAAGTTAGATAAAATAGGAGCAGAAGGCGTTACAAAAGAAATGATTGAAAAAGGTATTTCTGAATCAGCCATTGAAAAAGTACAGCCGTTGTTTGGTTTTAATGGAAGCAATCAGGAAAAATTAGATCAACTTGAAAAAATGCTAGCCGAATCTGAGGAGGGAATTCAGGGTGTAAAAGATTTGAGATTTGTAGTTGAAAATATTGAAACTTTAGGTTTGCAATCGGCAAATTTAGAATTGGATGTAACCTTGGCACGTGGTTTAAATTATTATACGGGTGCAATTTATGAGGTTTCAGCACCAAAAGGTGTAAGTATGGGGTCTATTGGAGGTGGCGGCAGATATGATGATTTAACAGGTATATTTGGATTGAAAGATGTTAGTGGTGTTGGTATTTCATTTGGCTTGGATCGTATTTATTTGGTATTGGAAGAATTGAATTTATTTGATGAAGTTGAATTGCCAAAACCAAAAGTATTGTTCATCAATTTTGGAGAAACAGAAGCTTCTTATTGTATGAAAGCATTGGTTGAACTTCGCAAGGTGCATATAAAATCTGAAATGTACCCAGAAGCGGCTAAAATGAAAAAACAAATGAATTATGCAAATAAAAGAGCTATACCATTTGTAGTCATTGTTGGCACAAATGAAATTGAAAAAAATAAGTTTTCAGTTAAAAATATGCAATCGGGTGAGCAGCAAGATTGTAGTTTAGAAGAATTAATTAAAATTGCCACGTAACTTTAAAACAAAGTTGTAAATTTGCGGGCTAATTAAATGAATATGATTGAAGGTAAAGATAGTATGGTGAATAAAAATGATGAAAGGGGTGATGATCACGTAGGTTCTTCGGCAATAACGCCTTTAAGAGCAGACGCTTTTGATATTTCTGATGAGGAAAAAATTGCACGAATTCAAGAAAGTGTAAAAGATATTTTGAATACTTTGGGAATGGACTTGAATGATGACAGTTTGAAAGGAACTCCGAAAAGAGTTGCTAAATCATTTGTAAATGAATTGTTTTCGGGTTTAAATCCTGCAAATAAGCCAAGATTGTCAACCTTTGATAATAATTATAAATATGGTGAAATGTTGGTGGAAAAAAACATTACCGTTTATTCTACCTGTGAACATCACTTATTACCAATTGTTGGAAGAGCGCACGTTGCTTATATTTCAAACGGAAATGTAATTGGTTTGTCTAAAATGAACAGAATTGTTGATTTTTATGCTAAACGTCCACAGGTTCAAGAGCGTTTGACCATGCAGGTTGTACAAGCATTGCAGAAAGCTTTGGGAACAGACGATGTTGCCTGTGTAATTGATGCCAAACATTTATGTGTAAATTCTCGTGGTGTTCGTGATATTGAGAGCAGTACCGTAACTTCTGAGTTTGGTGGAAAATTTAAAGATCCTGCAACAAGACAAGAGTTTTTAGATTATATCACAATGGAAACTGATTTTGAATAAAATAAAATTTGATATAAAAAGCACCCATTTGGGTGCTTTTTTGTTTTGGTTTCAGCATGTTTTAGCAATGGGTTATTTAGGAGC
>UPTN01000630.1_pt1 | contig 17589 bp, 17 predicted proteins | sample 2160111 | NCBI WGS metagenome assembly UPTN01 (sample SAMN06265058, study PRJEB28932) | marine metagenome | isolation source: Columbia River Estuary | place: USA:Columbia River Estuary, USA | collected 2014-05-05
AACTTGTGAACTCTATTGGAAATAAAGCAATAGATGAAAGATTTGGTCGTTTAGATGGCGAGTCATTAGATATGGTTGCGCCATTAGTCCAAGGTATTTTTGAACATTATCAAGAACAAGTTAGTGTATTAACACAACGAATGAACGCTGAAGGTAGTGTATATACTCCAGAAGCATTTAAAAGTGATGTTAAAGCTTTAAGAGAAGCAATAATTAAACCATTATTGTTTAAAGTTGCAGATATAGCGCAAGATCAAGGAAATTTAGATTATGTTAAGGGCTATATTGCAAATCCAAATGCAGAAGATTTTGCAGAATTAACAAACGTACAACAAACTTTGTTAGAAACAATGGTTGGTACAGGTGTTTATGACTACAAAGCAGACAGAACTTATATATCTAATGTGTTAACAGATGGAACAAACCAAACAGAACAAAATAAATTAGACAATCAAGAAAAACTAAAAACATTTGATTATGTCCAACAATACTCTGTGTATGCACAATCTAATTTAATGACTAAAAGTACATTAGATAAAGTTGATGCAGAGTTAAAAGGTAAAATAGGCAAGCATGGCTATACAGTAGAAGATTACACTAGAGATAGAAAGTTGATTGAAGGTAATGCTGCTGCTGGTGTAATGAGTGAATTTGCAAAAACTGCTACATCTTCAGAATTTTTAGCATTAATACAATTTGTTGAAACAGCAACAGGGCCAAATCGTGAAGGCGATGTAAGGGGTATGACAAACACAGACGGAAGTGTACGTCAAAATGAAGTAATGCGCGCTAAAAGAATTGTAGATTTGTTAGGAAATAATGATCCTAAAGAATTTATTAGAGCTGCTGACAGTATTAAAATTAATATAAGCAATAGAGAAGATGAAGAAGAAAAAGTAAATGCACAGTTAGCTTTAGAAAATACTGCAAGAACAGGCACAGGTGATAGAAAAGATAAAAAATTACAAACTGCTTCCGATACTGTTATAAACAAAGATTATAATTTAGATGTGTCTTTATACAGCACATATAGCGATGTAGAAAAAACTAAAATTTTAAAAGTATTACGAGGTACGCCTAGTAAGAAATTATTAAATGGATTAGAGCAATTAATTAGTGGAGTTGAAGACCCTAACTCTCAAAGTTATTTTGAACTATTTGTAGAACTAGATAATTCTAGGATAGCTAATGGCAAAACAGCAAGTCGTTTAAATGATGTTATGTCCGCAGCTAATTTAAGTAGACTAGATCAAATACAAAGATCGGCAAAAATTACTGGAATGCCTGTAATTGAAATAGCACGACAGTTTGCGGAGCTTGAGCGTGATGGCGAAAGTAAAAATTTAACTGAGCATTTAGGTAAAACTCCTACTGAATTTGTTGCTGATTTTACAGATGATCCTACATTAACTAGAGATTTATTACCTGTAGTAAAAACATTATCAAGACGTGGTGATAACCCAGAAATGATAACTGATTTTATAGATAGGTATATTGAGAAAAAGTATTTAAAGTCAGAATATGTTTTAGATCCTGATGCACCATTCTCTGATAAGCAACAATCACAATACGCACTTACTTCTGTATTCCCAGATTTTGGAGAAAAAATTGAGTTTGTAGCAAAGATTGAAGATTACTTAAGAGACATAGTTATACCGCAATCAGGTACAGATAGCGTAGGCAAACCACTACCTGATTTAAGATTTTCTATGCATGCTGATAAATTTGCGCGAGCTGGCTCACTTGGTACACAGTACGAAGGTTTTTCAAGTGAAAGAGATGTTAGCTACGCAAAGGAAACAGCAGAAAAAAGACAAATATTTTTAATACCAAACCCAAATACCAATGAAATATCGTATGTTCCAGTTTATAAAACATTTGATGAAAATGATAATCCTACTGGTATAAAATATTTACTTACAGAAGATGAAGAAGGATTGTTTCTTGCTGAATTTAATACAAAACTAACTGCTGAATACAGAGAGAATCGTAAAATACAAGAAGATATTCTAGAAAAACAACTAATACGTGCAAGTCAAGACGCAGCTGAAAATGAAATAGAAGTAAAAGATAGGGTTAAACAATTTGGACCTATGGCTAAACCAAACAATATTAAATAATAGGACTAAATAATTATGGTAGATAATGCATTTACTACATTAAAAAATTTATCACCAACAAGTGCAAATTTAGGTGCGCCAGAACCTAGTTGGAGCAAACTAATTGGTGCAAGCTTAGAAGATAAGTATGCATCTTCTGTAAATTTTCTTAATGAACAGATTAAATTTGGGTTTGATCCTAAAAACAAAGACCCAAATTTTAATGCAATCGACCATATACCAGAAGGTTTAGAAAAATATACACATCATTTAATTAGTGCTGAGAATGCAGATCAATTAACTTTTAAGGTAAACAATTTATATAGAGCGTTAAAAGTTGATGAAACATTAAGTAGAGCTAGCTTTGGTGCGCTTGCAATAAGTGAATTTGTTGACCCTATAAATTATATTTCTCTGCCGCTACGTGCTGCTAAGACTATTGGTGGCGGCTTTAGAGCTGGTGCTATATCAACTGGTGGCGTTGCTGTTGCGCAAGAAGCTATTAGATACCCTATTGATCCTACTGTTACTGCTGCTGAGTCAGGATTAAATATTGCAGCCTCTACAATTTTTGGTGGCGCAATAAATAGTATGGTAAGCATACCAGCTGCAAGAAGATTTAAAGCAACACAAGATGCAGAAGTTGAAATAGGCGAGTTAAACAAAGCATTAAAAGGCGATGGCGTACAAGCAACTGCTGTTGCTGGTGGCCCAGATGCAACTATACCAGAGAATATATTTACTGATTCTTGGATATATAAATCAGCTACAACTCCTATGAAACGAGTATTAACTAATCCAAACATACCTAATGATGTTAAATTAGATACGTTAGCTATTGCTAATGATTCTGGTATTTTATTGTCTGCAAATAAAAAAGGACAAAAAATAGGTAACTCAGTATTTCAAAATGCAAAGTTACACCAAGGTACATGGGTAAAGGCATATGATGAGATAGCAACTATATGGGGTGAGTCTACAGGATCAGGTGTTTCAAAGCCCTTAGACTACATGACAAAGCGTAAATCATTTGAAGAGTGGGTAACAGAAATAGATGGCAAAGCTATACGCGGAGAAAAACCAGTTAATGATTTTGAAGCGCGCACTATGCAAAAGCTTAACGAATTTTATGACGAGTGGGAAGTACGCTTAAAAGATGAAGGTCTTATTGGCAGCGAAGGTTACTATAAAAAGTATATGTTAGACCGAGAAGCTAGGTTAAAAGTTGCAGAAGGCAGACTAGCTAATGCAAAAACTACAGTACATGCTAAAAATATTGGCACACAGATTGATAGATTTAAAAAAGAAATAGCAGAAACTAAGCAGCAGTTAGATGATTTAGGTGCGATGGGTAAACTAACTCCACCTAATGAAGATATATTTAGACCGCGCTATTGGGATTTTTCTGCGATTGAAGCTAACAGGCCAGAGTTTGAAAAGATTTTAGCTAAGTGGTATCAAAGCAATCCAGAGACATATACTAAATTACCTGATGGTAGATGGGGTAAAGTTAAAATGTCATCAAGCCCTGACGCTATAGCTAAAAGGGTTAAGGATACAGTGGATAGAATGTTAAACGATCCTGATCCTCTTGATCCTGATAAAATGTTTTATGGTGCTGGTAAGTCAAAGCACTTTAAGCATAGGGCATTAGACATACCTAATAGATTAGTGCTTGATTACATGCAGCGTAATCCAATTAGCATTATGAAAGCTTACACACAAAAGACATCAGGTCGTTATGAGTTTTCTAAAAAGTTTAGTGGCGGCTCAATAGATGATGTACTAGATGGCACATATGATAAGATGATGGATGCTGGTGCTAGCATTGACGAGATAAGAGCAGCGCAAAAAGAACAAAGAATACTTTATGATAGAGTTGTAGGGTCTGTTCTCAGAAGGCCAGATGCAATGAATCAAGGAGTTGCTAGATTATTAAGATCAGCAGCACAACTTAGTTACCTTGGTGGTGCGGTATTAGCTACAATTACAGAGCCAGCAAAGATTGTAATGGAGCATGGATTTGCACCTACAATAAAAGGCTTGTTTTCTGTGCTTGATAAGAACGCATTGAAAATGGGTGGGCTAGAAATACGCGCAGCTGGTGAAGCATTAGAAAGATTGCTTGGTAATGTGCAGATGCGTTTGTCTGAAGATTTAAACAACAATCCTTTTCGTGGCGATTACTTAGATAAGGCTACAGATGCTTTCTTTACTTTAAATGGATTGGGGCCAGTGACCAGGATATTAAAAGATTTTGATGGCATGATGCGCAGCCATACCCTTATAGATTATGCTGTGCGTTGGGCTGATCCTAATAAAAAAATTACTAAGATGGAAAAAGAATACCTTCTTAGATACAACATAGATGAAGTTGACGCTAAAAGAATAGCTAAATCTAATTGGGAAAAGACAGACAGTGGTTTGTATATGGCTAATACAGAAGAATGGGCGCAGCCTGATCTTGCAAAAATAAAAGTTGATATGGCTAAAACATACAAAATATCACGCAAGCCATTAAGTAAAATGACAGAAAAAGAATTGTTAAATAGATTTGACAAAGAGTTTTATGTTGGCAGAATTATAACAGATCAAAAAATTGTTGATGATGTGTTTAAACGAAGAGGCTACGAAGGCAACTTAGGTCTAGCTTTTAATGATCCACCAGATCCAGCAACAGTTTTTGTAAATATAAAAGCAATAAGAGAAGCATATAATAAGCCAACTGGAAAAGTAAACGAAGATGCAATGATAGCTAAATTAGATGATGATTTAGCAAATGGTAAGTTAACTGAAGAGCAATATAGGCATCATGTTACTTATGTTAAAAATATAGATTTAATGGATAGCGAAGAAGAATTTATAAACTTTATTCTTATGCATGAATTACATCACACAACAAAACAAATACGTGCTGGTGAATCTGTACCAGATTATGAGCAAAGAATTGATGAAGATGCTTTTAAATATATTAGAAATGAAAAAGAATCTGGTTTACAACTTGCAGCTGAAAAAGAATATAGCAGACAAATTCAAGAAGCTGATGAAACAGTGCAAACATTCCGCAATGCATTAGGTTCTGGTGTAATGAATACTATACTTATGGGTACACCAGCAGACAAACCAACTATTACGGATGGCATTGTATATATACCAATGCGTGTAGCAAGTAAGTTTGGTATGAAAGAAGACCCTGTAAACAAAGGCTATGCGCGTATTGAGAATGGTATGCTTGGATTGCCGTTTCAGTTTTACAGCTACGCATTAGCTGCTGTTAACAAAACTATGGGTGCATATGCACATGGTCAGGTAAAAAGTAAATACATTGGAGCGTCATTAGCTCTAGGTTTAGGCTACATGACACTTAATCTTAAAACTCCTGATTGGGTTGAGATGTCATACCAAGACAAATTCCTTAGATCTTTAGATTACTCTGGGTTAATGCCAATAATGACAGATATGTTCTATACAGGCATGACTACAGCACTAGCATTAGGTGGGCCAAATGTAACTGGCGGTGCAATACAGCCTAAGTTCCCACAAAAACCAGATACAGGTGAAGCTATTACTGGTATTCTTGGTGCTGGCCCGAGCTATGGATTAGATATGTATAGAAATATGGCTGAGTTAGTTACTGGAGATGTTGGTAAAGGCACAAGTGATCTAGTTGGCGACCTACCATTTATGAATATATTCTGGTTAAGAGGTTTAGTTAATGATTTCCGCAAGTTTGCTAAAGATGAAATAGATATGCCTAGAGGTATAGGTGGGTTCTAAATTGTGCGGCATGTTTTGTGCGTTGCGCTTCTATGCAATCAATGGAAAAAAGAATACAGAGGTGACACATGACAATAAATATAGCTAACAATAACCCACGAATAAACTACACAGCAACATCTGGTCAGACTGTGTTTACAGTTCCGTTTGAGTTTTTTGAAAACACAGACATAAAAGTTTACGTTGAGGGTACACTAAAAACAATTACTACACATTATTCGGTTACTGGAGGAAATGGCTCTACAGGCACAGTAACTATGAATGCTGGTGTTACGTTAAATAACGAGGTAACGCTTGTCAGGGACGTTCCTTTGGAGCGTACAACAGACCTGACGGCTAATTATAACGCTGCATCCTTAGATGGGCAGCTAGATCGTATTGTTGCAGAGGTTGCAGACCTTAACGATAGAGTGTCACGAACAATACAAATTAATGATTATGAGTTGGCAAGTGGTCTACTTCTCCCAGCACTTGACAGCCGTAAAGGTAAGACTATCCAATTTAACACTAGCTCTGGTGCTTTAGAGGTTGGTCCTACTGGCGCGGATTTAACAGCAATCGGTTCAGTTACTTCTGAGATTGCTACATTAGCTGGAATTAGTGGTAATATTACTACTGTAGCTAGTGCAAATGCAGCCGTAACTGCTGTTAGCAATTCTATGACAAGCGTAAATGCTATTAATGCAGCACTTTCCAACGTCAATAGTGTAGCTGGTGCGATTACAAACATTAATTTAGTTGGTGGATCTATCTCTGACGTTAATGATGTAGCTGATTCGCTTGGTGAAATCTCTGCGGTACAAGCAAAGTTAACAAATATTGATACTGTAGCTGTTGCATCTACAAATATAGGCACAGTAGCAGGGTCTATAGCACAGGTTAATAACGTATCTTCTAAGATTGCTGACGTTACTGGCGTTAACACTAATATGTCTGCAATAACTACAGCTAATGCAAACTCTAGTAACATTAATTTAGTAGCTAGTAGCATAGATGATGTGAATGACGTTGGTACAGTAATAACAAAAGTAACAACTGTTGCTGATAATATAGCAAACGTAAATTTAGTAGGGCCAGTAGCACAGTATATGTCTGATGTTGCTAATAATATTACAGCTATTAGTGCTGTTGCTCCTCTTGCTGGTGACTTATCTAATGTAACAAACAACTTATCAGCTATACAAGCAGCTGCAACAAACGCAACAAATGCTGCTAACTCTGCAACTGCTGCTGCTAACTCAGCAACAAGCGTTAGTAACGCAGAAACAACAACTACAGCAAATGCAGTAGCCGCAGCTAATAGTGCTGCCGCCGCCGCAACAGCTTTAGATAATTTTGATGATAAGTATCTAGGTGTTAAGTCTTCTGACCCAACTGTAGATAATGATGGCGATGCTTTAATTCAAGGTGCTTTATATTTTTCAAGTTCGTCTAGTGCTATGCAAGTATACGATGGTGCTAACTGGATAGCTGCATCATCATCTGGTGTTGCATCGTTAACTCTATTTGAATACACGGCAACCGCTGGACAAACTGCATTCTCAGGCAATGACGACAATGGATTATCAATGTCATTTATTGCAGCTAACTTATTAGTAACAATGAATGGTGTTATCTTAGACCCATCAGACTATACAACAACATCAGGTCTTACAGTAACACTAGACGTAGGCGCAGCAGTTAGTGACGTAGTAAACATATACGCATTTAAATCATTCCAAGTTGCTGACACAGTACCAGCTACAACAGGTGGTACATTTATTGGGCCAGTACAGTTTAACTCAAACGTAACTGTAAGTGGCACAGTAGATGGTGTAGACATAGCAGCATTTAAAACATCATTTGATAATCTAAGCACAGACATTGTGAGTGACACTACCCCACAACTAGGTGGAGACTTAGCATCTAATGGTAATGATATTAACTTTGCTGACAACGACAAAGCCATATTCGGTGCTGGGTCTGACCTACAGATTTACCATGATGGGTCTAATAGTTATATCAGAGAAACAGGCACAGGTAATTTAAATATCTCAGCAGACCAACTGCGGGTACTTAACGCAAGTAATAACGAAATCAAAGCAGAGTTTACAACTGATGGTGCTGTTGACTTATACCACAATAACGCACTCAAACTAGCCACAACATCAACAGGCATTGACGTAACAGGTATTACTACTACAGACGGTTTGACTTCTGATAGCACAGTAACAGTACGTGGAGGTAATAAGTTAATACTAAATCGTGCAGATAATGCTACTCGTGGAGAAATAAATTATGCTTCAGGCACAGGTTTTGTTTTAAATGATGCTAACGGAGATGGATTTAGCTATAATGTAGGCACTACAAATAAATTACGCATAGACTCATCAGGCAATGTTGGTATTGGTGATACAGCCCCCTTAGACAAACTAGAGGTTAGAACCACAACTCTTGGTGGAATAACAATTTCCAGCCCTACTCATAACTATGCTGCTTTAAGTTTTGCAAGGAATAACACTGCAACCGCAAGAATACACCTAAGTGAGCCAGCCGCATCGAATACAGGTGCAATGCATTTCCAAACGAGTGATGCATCAGGTGGCCCAAATTTAATCACAGCCATGACTATTGATGAAAATCAAAACGTTGGTATTGGTACGAGTTCTCCTAGTGAGAAACTAACTATTCAAAGTGGAAACCTAAGCTTTATGGGGGGTACGAATGATGCTCAATATATTAAGTTTGGAGATACTGGCGATGATGATATAGGTAGTATATTCTATTACCATGGCAATAATAACATGGTGTTTACAAGCAATGCCTCAGAAGCCATGCGCATAGACTCATCAGGCAACTTGTTGGTGGGTAAGACTGCTGCAGGTATTTCTGCGGCTGGTCATTCTTACAGAGCAGATGGCACATGGGAAGTTCGCCGTGACATTAGTTCTGCAAATTCAAGTTCAGTAGGTTACCTCTCAAGAGGCACTACAGACGGTAATATCCTTACGCTCTACAAAGACACAACAACTGTAGGTAGTATTGGTGTAGCCTCTGGTGCTAAAATGTCCATAATAGGGACAAACAACAACTTACAAATAGGAGCAGCTGGCTCAAATATATTTAATGTGAGTACAGCAAGTGTCTACCCAGATACAGATAATTCAGTAGATTTAGGTTTAAGTAACAGACGCTTTCAAGACGTATATGGTGTAAACTTTCACGGCAATGGCTCTAACCTAACAGGTGTTGGCGGTAGTACAACTGCTGGTGCTGTTGGTACTTATACAACAGGACGACCTGCAAACTATACTACATACGCTACTGGAGCAACTCTAGCTGGAAGCTCTTTGGTAGTAGCATCTGGTTCGGCTTGGTATTATTCTGGTGGGTGGCAAGGAGTTACTTCTGGTGGTAGTAATGCGGCATATAGTGTTGGTACTACTCGAAGTGGGACATGGAGATTAATGTCATACGCAGGGGCAACTTCATCATTCGGAGTTACAGGACTTTGGGTCAGAATATCTTAATAAAAGGAATATCAAATGAGTAGGTCAAAAAGTAGAAAATTCGCTGATATTCTTTCTGGGAATATGGGTGCTATATTAGATGACGGATTAATAAACGTATCTGAAATTACAGGATTAGGTACAGCAGCTAGTTCAGCAGCTACAGATTTCTTACCATCAACAATGGCAACTGCAACGAATGCAACTGGCTCTGACTTTGTGCCAGTATATGATGCAAGTGCTGGTGTTTGGAAAAGACAAACAATTACTGTGGCTGCATTACAAGGGCCAACTGGTGCTACTGGTGCAGCTGGTTCAAATGGTTCAAATGGTTCTAATGGTTCTGATGGTGCTGATGGGGCGCAAGGCCCACAGGGAAATACTGGTGGAACTGGGCCACAAGGGTCACAAGGCGTACAAGGAAATACAGGCCCACAAGGGTCACAGGGAAATACTGGAAGTACAGGAAGTACAGGCCCACAAGGGCCGCAAGGAAATACTGGAAGCCAAGGTGCTACTGGCCCAGCGGGAACTCCAGCAACAACTTACGGCACTGTCGGTTCTTATGCTATATTGAAGACTAAGGGTGCATCTACTGCATTGGCTACAAATAGCACGTATGCAGGGTCTGGGCTACAAGCTACTGGCTTCAATCAGCTTCAATCATGGGGTTCAACACATGATAACTGGAATAATGGTGGTACGCAATCTGGAACTTGGAGAAGCATGGCATCTGTTGGGCCGATAGGTGGTTGGTACGCCGTAGGTTTATTTGTAAGGATTTCTTAAATGACGATAACAATAACAATAGGAGGCGTTTATGCCACAAGTAACAATAACAGAAGTGCGTAACGCACAATCATTAAACGCAGAGAACACTGCATTTGAAGTAGAGATTAACCATCCAGAGTTTGATTGGATACCTTATGGATTAATGCCTGATGATACAGATACTACTGTAGACAACAGCGTATTGCTTGAACTTATTGGTTCAGATTTTGGGGCTTATGTAGCACCTACACAAGCAGAGCTAGATGCAGAACTAGCGGCAAACCTAAGAGGTCAGCGTGACCAAAGGTTAGCAGAAGAAGTAGACCCAATAGTAACTAATTCTCTACGCTGGGCTGAATTAACAGATGCTAAACAAGCAGAGTGGACACAGTACCGAACTGATTTGCTTAACTTACCAGCACAAGCTGGGTTTCCTAACACAGTTACTTGGCCTACTAAGCCTACATAAAGGATAATTGAATGAACAAAAGAACTATATCTTCTGCGCATGACAGGCTTGACGAGTTAGAAAAGCAAGTGGTTGCAATTAAAACAGAAGTTAAGATACAATTCAAAGATCTATTTGGTCGAGTTAAACGTATGGAAAGCATTATGATTGCAGCAACAGGAGCAATATTAACCCTACTCGTTGCGGTACTAATGAAAATGTAACATGATACGAACAATATTAATTGGTTTGTTTATTTTAATTGGCAGCCACGTTGCTGCTGATGACACAATTCGTACTGATACTAACAGTACAATTAATTCTAATGGGTCGATGGATACTACCATCAATAGCCCACCACCTTCTGCAATTTCCCCACAGATTAGTTCAAGCAACAGTGACTTATGTACTGTTGGTGTAGCTGGTGCTGTGCAAACACAGATACTTGGTATCTCTGCTGGTCGTACTGTCAGGGATATGAACTGTGAAAAATTAAAGAACGCCAAAACCATGTATGATATGGGGATGAAAGTCGCAGCGGTATCCGTAATGTGTCAGGACGAAAGAGTGTTTGATGCCATGATGAATGCTGGGACTCCCTGCCCCAAGGATGGGTTGGTGGGAGATAAAGCTAGGCTAGCATGGGATATGGAAGCAGTTAAGGAAGAGATTGAGCGCGATCAAAACAATGTAATGAAGAGGATGTTCCATGAGAACAGTGAGACAAAGATTGGGTTGGGTGTTATTATTAGCACTCTATCCCTATTGCTTGCACTCTGAGCCATATTACTATGGTGCTACAGGTAACGCTGCATCAACTTCTTTAGGTTGGGGTATGGGTAGTGTGCTGCCTGATGCTGCTGGTATAGATATAAACGGATTATTCTATCGCTATACTACAGTAAAGAATCCAGAAGATGACATGAAGGTACACGTTGGGAACCTTAATGCTAATGGTGATGGCTATATCTTCAGAGAGACTGATGATTGGTCAGGTGTTCCAAGCAATACAATCGTTAAGTCTTTTTCTCTTGGCAATATACCAGCTGCTAATTGGGGTGCTGGCTCTATTGATGTTGAAGGTAAGGGCAGCGTTAAGGATGCAGTTGTTATATACAACTACAGAGTAGATAGATGTTATGACCCACAGTCTGATCCATCGTGCGCTGGGTATGTAAAGCCAATACCTGTTATACCAGTAGTGGATGTGTATGATGCACTAGAAGATGATGCTGTAGTTGAGACACTAGAGGTTGATGAGTTTCAGTATGATGAAGATGGTAATCTAATTCTTAGTGAAGAAGAGGAAGAAGAAGAAACTAGAATTGAGATGGGGCTAACTGCATCTGCCAATGCGCTGACCCTATTCAAGACACAGGGACAGGATGATATTATACTAGCTATTAATCAACAGACAAACATAGCTATGTACTACAATGCATCTATTAATGGTGGTGTGTATGCTGACGCTGCTGGTCTTGCTGATTCAAAAATATCTGACAACAAGAAAGCCTTGCGTAATAACTTAGCACAACAAATACTGCACGAACAAATGGTTGATATGCAGTACAACAAATGAGGTTTAACATGAAATATTCTTTAGCAATACTTTCACTCTGTGCATTACCAGCATACGCTGACGTAGATATAACAGGTAACGTGGAAGCTAAGTGTGTAATACAAACAACTAAGAGTGGTGTGTATGGCAATCCAATAGCCAGCAAGTTAAGCACTACTCCTGCTGATGGTGGTGTACTACCTGTCATTAGGTTTGATGTGGCTCTTGCTAATTATTACACAGCGAACATTACACATCCAACATCATTTAGTTCTTCTCCAGCACTAACTGATACAGTGGCATGGACAGGCAGCACTAGTGTAACGCAAACAAGTGACGCTGGTATGTCAGGTTATGATGCAGCTAAAGTTGTATACGATAATACTACTGTGTTTGATCTAACTGTTGCTGGGTCTACATGGTTCTCTACATCTAGTACCGCTACCTATGCTGCATCTAAACCATTCTCGGGTGGGGTTTATACAGCAGTCGTACAGGCTAGTTGCGTTGCAAAATAAGCTGATAATATTTTTTTTGCTATGGGCATTTTCATCCCATGCACATGAGATGACACCAGCTTATCCTGTTGTTAAACCATCTCACGTTACTGGTGTGGTCAAGGTAGACTTGTCCTTGTTTAACTCAAGGGAAGAGATTAAGTATTATCAGATAGATATATTTGATTTGAACTGGAACAACATTCCTTTCTCTGCAACGTACAGAATAATTAAGGTAGGATACCAATCGCGTAAGAACTTTACTGTGTATATACGCAAGTCAGATATGGATGAAGCTGTGTATGTATGCACAACATCCAAGGTTAAGAAGCAACTTGAATCAAAAACCCTAGTGTCTTCTAGGATTTGCTCTCGACTAGATGGTATGCCAGCATGAGGTTAGCTGCACTCTTATGTATTGTGTCTAGCTCTGCTCTTGCTGAGAGTAGTTCGTTAGCATTAACACTGCCTAGCCCACCTATGAACTACCAATCAGATAGTTTCTCTGCAAATAATTTACGCTGCAGCAATGCGGTAGGTGGCGGTATTAATCTTGAGTATGGTGTTACAGGTGTACTATCTAACTTAGACACAGCACAACGTGGTAAAGATATAGGTGTGTATGCTCGTATTGTTATACCCTTGGATCGTCCTAAGTCTCGCATTAACTGTGATGATCTATACCAAGTAGAGCTAGCACAACGTAGGTTAGAGATACAAAAGCTACGCGATGAACTAGAAGCCTTAAAGAATTTACAAACAGATAGCAGCATGGACTTTGAAAACTAATGGTAGATCTCACAGAATTTGATGGACTTGCTGATAAAAAGATTAGTGCTGGTGGCTTTAAGCTATCGGCTGCATCCGTCTTTGCAATCATTACTTTTGTATCTACTGTGGTTGCTGGCCTGTATGGTGGGTTCGTTATGTACCAGAAGATAGAAGAGGTAGCTGGCTTAGACCTAGGAGAATACCAACAGCAAATGGATTTGATGGATGCGCAAGTACAACAGACAGTTGACTACACTCGTGACATTAAGAATGGATTGCGTGATGATCTTCTTAGGGTTGAGCAGCAATCAGATCGTGTCGAGTCATTGGTGCGCAAGACAGAAGAGAAGGTACGCACTATGATAGATGCAGCAGATCTTAGATTCGAATCGCAACGTGAACGATTGCGATCAAATCAAGATGCTGAGATGAAAGACCTTGAAGATAAATTGATGGGTAAATTACAGAAGGCATTGGACAATCCTTTGTCTGATTAGGAGAGTAACATGGATGAGTTTAAAAAATTTGATGTCAATGGTGATGGACATATTGATAAAGCAGAATGGGATGCACTTGAGTACGAGGATCGTAAGCGTAGGCTGGAGGACGAGGACGCTCAACGGGATGCACAACGTAAGATGACATGGTTCGCCCTGTCAGGGATGCTCCTATACCCCTTGGCGGTGGTGCTAGCAGATCTATTGACTTTGGCTGAGGCTGCTAAGATACTTGGTAGCATGGCGAGCGTGTATTTTGTATCGGTTGCTGGTATAGTTGCTGCGTTCTTTGGTGCGTCAGCGTTCTCGAAAGGAAAGTAATATGCTTGGACTTGGATTGATAGGTAAGGTTGCTGATCTTGCTGGTGCTGTGATAGATTCGAAGGCTGTTGTTAAGAAGGCTGAAGCTGAAACTAAGATGAAGCTTGCAACTGGTGAGATCTCTTGGGAGCAAGCAGCAATCAAGGCCAGCGAGAATAGCTGGAAGGATGAGGCTTGGACTGTATGCTTTATTGCAATCGTTGCGTGTTCATTTGTTCCACCGCTGCAGCCCTATATGAAGGAGGGCTTTGCTAATCTCGAAGCTGCGCCGCAGTGGTTTCAATGGTCATTGTATGCCAGCATAGCAGCCAGCTTTGGTATCCGTACTATGAAAGGATTTAAAAAATGAGTGAGGCAATGAAGATATTGCAAGATCGTATCGGTGCATCAGCCGATGGGAACTTTGGCCCCAACACAGCGAGAGCAATCGTTGATTACTTTGGCTTGTCTCGTAAGCGTGGCGCACATTTGTTAGGTCAAGCAGCACATGAGTCAGGAATGTTTCGCTTAACCAGAGAGAACCTCAACTATTCTGCTGAGTCTATGATGCGTGTGTGGCCTAAGAGATTCCCAACTATGGAATCGGCTGCACCTTATGCGCGTAACCCAGAGGCACTAGCTAACAAGGTATACTCTAATCGCATGGGCAATGGTGAGAATGAAGGGGCGCTCTGGGTCGGGCGCGGCTTCATCCAGTTAACAGGCAAGGCAAACTATAGATCTTTTGCTAGTGACATGGGGCTGCCTGATGTAATGACTGACCCTGATCTTGTTGCAACTGAGTACGCATTTGAATCTGCCATGTGGTTCTTTGAATCCAATGGCTTGTTCGAGATGGCTGACGATGGTGTGAATGATTCAGTTATCACTAGCATAACCAAGCGTGTGAATGGTGGAGTACATGGGCTTGATGATCGCATGGAGCAGACAAAGAAAATACATTCTTGGATTGCGCATGTAGGTGTGTAGGTATATAGATTTCTAGCGGAGCTTAATGCTCCGCACGAAGCATGTCTGCTATACGTGGATGGCTAGAAAATTTTGAAGTAAATCCTGGTAAGGGTGGTCTATTATTTTTTGCAGCTTGTGTTAGTTCAAACTCATGTAGCACAAACCCATAAGTTATTTCTTTGCGTTCGGCTGCAGTCCTTGCAGTCTTTAGTATCTCTTTGTACTGGTCGTATCTGTTACGCTGTACTGTAGATTTATAGATCAGATCTTTCTCTTCATACTCCTTGTCTGTTAAGTTTTTAAATGCACGCTCAACGCCTGTCGTGTATCCTGTTGTAAATCTTACATCATACTTCTCGATGGCTACCCTGATTGCATGGCGTGGTATGCCATAGATCCTGTTGGCTTGTGCTTTAGTCATTCCATTATTTGCATAGAATCTTATTCGTTCTATTAGCTCTGGTGTAATTGGTGTAGTCATAAGTCCTCCTTGTGTGAGCGAGCCGAAGCTCGCCCTCTGTTTTAGAATGGGATTGAATCATCATCAACGTCGAGATGTGCAGTGCTAACTTGCTGCGCTTGTTGCTGACCGCCATGCTTCTGACTGATCTGCATAGAAAGATAGTTGTTATCATCCTTCTGTTTCTTCCAGCCCGCTATCTGCATCTGTGTTTGTGCAGCGTAGTCTTCCATTGGCCCAGAATAATCTGGTGCGTTGTCGTTGCCACGCTTGTCGTTCTCAAACAACACGCCTACCTTCTGGTAAACCTCAATGATCTTCATGCCACTCTTGGTTGTGTCTGCTACCAGTACGACCTTACGATCATTACCCTCTAGGTTTATCTTGCCCTGCAATATCATCTTCATGCTATCGAAAGGTTTGAATGCTGCGCCTGTATTCGTGTTATCATATGCCATGCTTCTGGCTCCTTTAGTTGTTACCAGCTACCGCTAGTAGGTTTCTTGCCGCTATCTGCAGCGTACTTGTTGCCATCCATCTCGCCAAGGAACACGTCAGCGTTACATCCAAGATGTGATAGGGCTTTGGTTAGGCCATCAGTGACAGCCATCTTAGGTGCATCCTCGGCTAGTCTGCCTTTGGTTGCATCGAAGAACTTACGACACCCTGTGAAGGGGCCATATTTATTTGATCGTGCGCCATGCCATACACTTACATGTGCAAGTATAGCAGTGTCACCATTGCTTAACTGCACAATTTCTGTTGCGCTTTCCCAGCTCCAGCCATGACCGACAGGCCCGAACTGTTCTGTCATCATGCGTACCTGATACTGTGGGTCAATAGCTGTAAAGCTACGAGATCCAAAGCTAACTTTCTTTAGATACTTTGGGTCTGAATGTTTTAGTTTGTTCCATATTTCTAGGTTGTCCATTACTTTCTCCTCTTACTGATGCGTAATGCGCCACGTTTATCGCGGCGTATGGTTAATAAATCTGTGTAAACTTCACGTTCATTGTCGGCAACTATAGCTTTAAGATCTTTCTTAGCTGACTCGAATGACTTAGCTGCTGGTTCAAACTCTATGTATTCTTGTGCTAAATATGTGAAGTGATTGTCTGAACTAGCGTCACGTTTAATCATATCATCTATAGGTATCTGATTAATAGGTGATGCGATTGGTTGGTCGTGACCAATGGGTTCGTCGCCACTCTCGACGTGCGCCCAGAAATCAGTGCAAGCATCTAGCACTACACTTATATATGAGTCATGCTTCTTAACGTATGCACATTCCCATCTGTTGTTGCCAAAGAATACTGACATGTATGCACCATCCATATTGGATAGCCATAGATACAGCTGCACTTGTGCCATGTAGTAGTCGCACACCTTGTCTAATGTATTGTGTGCGAACGTATGCTTGGCTTCAACAAGGTCGTTAGTATCTTCAAGCACACCATCAAGCGTACCTATATACGGCACGCCATTGTGTGTGCGTGTGTACTTGTCTTGCTTCTCTAATATTTTTTTGCTGTACTCTTTCTCAAACCAACCGAGGTTCATGTCCTCTGTTTGTATGCCCATCTGTACTGCTACTTTGTGTGACAAATCTTCTGGCTCAACAAGGCCACGTTTGATTTGCCATAGCTCATACCAGTTGCCGTTCATTATTTTGACAGCGTCACTGCCGCCAATAAATCCTTTACGTTCCATTTTTATTCTCCTCTTATATGTACTTGTCTACTGCATTGTTGCAGTAGTATCAAGATATTTATTGAAGTCAGACTCGACAAGATCTGTATTTAGCAGCAGTTGTTGTCGATAGATAGAGTCAGGGTCAAGTATCCAATCTGGTATTGCGTCGCCAGATTTGATTCGCTTGACCATGAGTACAGCTGGGTCGAGCTTGCTCTGTGATATTACTTTCAAGATCTCTGTATTGCGCGAGTATTCG
>UPTN01000631.1_pt1 | contig 17588 bp, 34 predicted proteins | sample 2160111 | NCBI WGS metagenome assembly UPTN01 (sample SAMN06265058, study PRJEB28932) | marine metagenome | isolation source: Columbia River Estuary | place: USA:Columbia River Estuary, USA | collected 2014-05-05
TTCTCAGAATAAGTAATAATTGTATCCTTTAGTAAATTTAAATTTGTGCGGCTTCTGAACGGTCAGCCGCATCTATTAGCCTTTCAGCTTCGATGAACCATATTGCCTCTAACTCAGCATGAGTGATTATATCGTAACCAGTATAAAGGATTTCTTTACCCTCTACTGGAGTTTCAGTATCAGCGAAGCCTTTTGTACCTAAGGCATCGATCTCTAAGTTAAGCATATTAGCTAATTGGGTAGTAGTATAAAAACTCATAATAATCTCCTTAGACTAAACTAGTTGAAAAACCTACAATAGAAATAATATTTAGAACTACAAGATTCCACATACTTGCTTTGACAGCTTGAATCGTCAACAGCGTCAAACCAATAATTGCATAAGGAATAACCATTGTATAAGCAAATGCAATCATAAATAGTGAACCAATGTAACCTAAAAAAGTAGCCATAATTTAAACACTCATCTCAGCAAATAATTCTTCGGCAGTCTCAAGAGCGATTTCATGCTTTTCTTCATCACTCAGAGTCTTATATTTCTCAAGGTTTTCTAAAGCATCTTCGTATAATTTTTCAAGCAAGGCTTCGTTAACTTCGTTACTCATCTTATAAACTCTCATCAATTAAGTAGCTATTATATCAGATTGGACAGCAATGTCAACCCTTTTTTTCATTTTTTTTGAAAATAATTGGCGTCCCGTAGGGGGTTCGAACCCCTGTTCCCGCCGTGAAAGGGCGGTGTCCTAGGCCTCTAGACGAACGGGACATTTTTGGAGCGAGTGAGGAGAATCGAACTCCTGTCATCAGCTTGGAAGGCTGGGGTAATACCATTATACGACACTCGCTTTGATTGGTGGGTCGTGATGGATTCGAACCATCGACCAATTGGTTAAAAGCCAACTACTCTACCGCTGAGTTAACGACCCGAGTTACTACTTATAATATTGGTGCGCCTGGCAGGATTCGAACCTGCGACCCTCCGCTTAGAAGGCGGATGTTCTATCCACTGAACTACAAGCGCATTAACTATGATATCTATTCCATCCAGTTACTATAAACTTATCATCCGTCAGTGGAGGATTACCTCTGTGGGCATGGGTATAACCTGCAGGAAAAACTATCAGTGTTCCAGCTTTAGGCTTTATGCGTTTAGAGTAGTAGAGAAACTCTGTCTCTCCGCCCTCTTCAACATCATTCAAATATAGAATCCACGAAAAAGCCCTAGAGGAAGTTGCTATGTCTTGCCTTTCGCAATGCCATACATGATATCCTTCTGTTGGTCTAGTTCGTTGAACTAAAACATCTTCAACCGCTATTCGAATATCAGTAGTAGGACCAAATATTCCTTCAGAGTATTTTGTAACATACGACATCAAGCTTTCTCTGATAGACGACAGTAGAAATTCCCTATCATCACCTCTGAGAGTAGATAGTAGCATATCAGAATATCCCAAGCGACTATCGTTTATTTTCTGCTTGTTACTATTGTCGTGATTGGTTAGAAATCCTTGAGACTCTAAGCTAGTAAAGTCTGCTATCACTGCCTGACACTGATTCTCATCTAAAGCACCAGGATATACTCCTATAAAATCACTCATCAATCTTGTTACCATAGTAGTCAGTCTCACCATTCATATAGCGTTTTCTACGCTCTGACTTTTCGCATTCTAATCCATACAGTGCTAACACACTCATAGTCAAAAGTAGCGTACCGACCGCAATACTCAATATATCTAATAACATATCAATTACCTCAATTCTCCTTGAGTCCATTTCTTTGCGATAACTTCAACATAAGACATAGACTTCTGTGGATAAAATTCGTCTCGGGCAAACTTGCCGTTACGAAACATTCTACACCCATAGTGAGTTTTGCCATCTGCGGCCATCTTCTCAAATATGGATGCACATAACGGAAGATCACTCTTCGAATGGAGCGTCTTCACAATTTTTGAAATCGGCATCTCGTACCGTGATCTCATCATTACAGATTTCTCAAGGCTAGACGAACTTCGTTCCAGCCGACTTTAGTGTCACCGTCTTCATATATTCTGACGAGTAACTTAACAAACTCTTGGGCATCATTGATGATCTGCGGATTCATTCCCACTAGCAGATCGTATGCCATTTGGACTTCATGAACACTTAAATATTTCATTTTACGCTCCTAACTCAACATAACCATAGTTTTCACGACCACCTTCTGCAAGCATCGTATAGCTTTCCTCAACTGGCTTTGCCCAGTGAGAAGGCTGACGAGTCGCAACCCAGTTGCCACTCACGAACTTGAGAACCCAAGGATCTTGCCACTCTTCCCAAGCGGTCTCGCTATCACCGATAAACTCCCAATCGATGATGTATTCCTCATACGCCTCATCATAAGACTCGATCATCTTAGAGAGTGTTGGAATACCCTCATCAAGAATCTTGTCCATCTGAGGTTTAGTGATATTCTCTACCACATAAGTAGAGCCGCCTTTGAACTTCCAGTACTGAGGAACTTCTCCCTTACCATCCCAAGCGTGAGCACCGTAGTTCTCTTTGTGTTGCGTATGAATCACTAATTTCATATTTAACCTCATTAATTCAATTTATACGAGTATTATAACACAACTGAACCAAAAGTCAACCTTTTTTACACTTTTTTGCACAATAAATTGTGTAATTTACGCACTTTTCTGCACGAACCATTCTGGGACTTCTCGATTTGTCCACTTAGCAAAGTACTTCTTCTCGTTGATGTAGTACTTTCGGTATGCCTCAATAGAGTCACTCATCTTACAGTAATCAGGCATCGCTTGAGGAAACTTCGTTTGACCGACATCTGGAATGTTATCGGGAACTTTGGAAAGAACATCGAGTAATTTAGTTTCTGTCAGGTGGACTTTGCCATATCGGTGTGTATATTCTTTACACAGTTCATGAAACAACCAGTAGTGCCATGCGTAGTTTGCCTTCGATGCTCTAGTCCAGACAGTTGACGGATGATTAAAGTGGCAAGCCTTATACAATATATCCTCTCGACTATCACTCAATTTGAAGTATTGAATCATAGAGCCAGACTTCGATGGTCTGCGTTCCATAACTCCGTCAAGCATACGATGAGTAGTGGATAACATTTGAGCAGACTCAACAATCATCTTTACGGTATGTTTGTCGCAATGATATCTAGCAGATATCTTAGGCGATTTATCAAGTACAAATATATTCATATTTACATACAATGGTCATCAAATACCGCACTATATTTGCGGTGTTCACTTTTATCGTGCTTTTGCACCTTCCACCTACACTCCGACTTTCGACTCTGCTTCTTCTTCCCAGAGTTTTCCAATGATTTCCCAGTCGTAAGTAACTTCTTTAGTTTTTCGATTTCTATCATAAGCCATCTCAATTCCAGTAAATTCTTCGAGATATTTTACAGCGTCTTTCACATTCTCAAACTTTTGGATATCTCGACTATTGTTTAGATTTGGTTTTGCTACCCACATTATTCAGCATCCTCAGTGATTACCATTTCATCAAAGTGATGCTTTGCGATAACATCAATCATATCATAAAGGGTATCAGAGTAACTGTTACCCGTCTCTTCATCATACAAAATTGCTTCTCCGAGAAAGTCTTGAAGACTGTTGTTAGCTAAGACTGCTTCTCGAACCCCCTCAAAGATATACAACTCATGGTCAGTTAGACCATCAAAATTAACTTTTTCCATACTACTTTTCTCCTTCAGGAACATAATCTCTAGGATCAAACTCATCATCTTCAGCTTGCTGATCTTTGTCGATTATGTTTTGGATAAGGGTTAGTTCCACTAGCTGATAGATCAAATCTTCTATAAAATCTCCACCTTCCATAATCATAGAAGAGTCGATAGCCACATTCAATTTTTCTATAAAATCTTTAACTGATCCATTCAATACATCGAGTGTCATAGACTCTTGATCTTCTTCAGAGATTCTATCTCTAGCGTTTTCTATTACTTCGAGGTCATCTTTAGGCTCTTTTGTCATATCACGACCAAAATTAATATTTACCATTTATAGCTCCTTTTTAGACCAAAAGGTCTTATCAATATTTTCTAACAAATCAACATAAGTAGGTCCCTCAAACTCAGCGACCTCTTGTGCATAATCAAGTGCAGACTCATAAGTTCTGAATGGCTCGAACACACCCGCAATAACTTTATGGGTACCTGCTTGACGAACGATATAACTCATAATTTTACCTTCTTAAATTTTCTACGGGTTTTTGAGAACTGCTTCAGTGGGTTTGTAAACTCGATCACTTCTTCAGTTCCATTCTTGATATACGCTACAGCCCAACCTTGCTTATTCAGACCATATGTGTGATTGGGATATTGCCAATCAGTAACTTCTTTCCACCATGTAATCATGATAGTTCCAGTTTAACAAAGGCGTGTTTTGCGTTAGGCACCGCTGTGAATCCGACTTCATCGAAACCGTAAAGAACAATACCATCAACAGGATCAGTACCATCTTCGTACTCAACCAGATCATATCCGCCTGGAATATAACCTGTGTAAGTGTTGATATCGTCAATAGGCATAACATCAATAGAAAACATAGCAACTACCTCTTAATTAATATACAACTATTATAGCAGGTTGAAGATTAAAGTCAACCCCTAAAACCCAAATTTTTCTCTAAATTTTTGTCTGGCTTCGACAAACTTAGGCAGATGGTCCATTGTCTTTTCAACAAAGACTTGTGGCTCGTTATCATCCACAGCAATTACAGTTACAATCTGCTTGATTGGAACACCAGTTCGTTCTAGAAACATAGCCGCATAAGCCGCTTCTTGTATGAAGTAACCTTCGACATACTCTCGTCTTTTTGGTCTACGAGAAGTCTTGTAATCAACGATTGAGAGTACACCATCCCACTCTGCGATACAGTCCACACGACCAGCAACCTCTAATCGCTCACTGTAGAGCGGTGCCTCTTGAATCCATATGTTATTCATATGCTTATCAAGCAAAGGCTTAATCGTGTTAAAAGTGAACAGGTTCGCAGGCATAGCACCCTTACTCCAGTTCTCTTCGTTGTTCACATAATCTTCTGCGAGTTGGTGCACCGCAGTACCACGAGTAGAGGCCTGGGCCATGACTCGATTTGCTTCTTCTTCACCAACTCGCTTACGCCAAGCATCAAGACCAGATTTGTCCTGAGTGGCTCCTAAAACTGTGGTGATGGAAGGGAGTTTCTTGCCATCGGGCGTTGTGTATAAACGCCCGACTTTCTTGACAATGTTGGCTTGCAACTCTTGGAGTGCATAGCCGTGTTCTACATGATTAAACATTAAGCTACCTTTAACATACTAAGAGGAACAGTGTAATTCGATGAAGGGCGACCCTTGTAATTAGGAATCGTAACAACCGCTTTAGTGCGATTCACTTTAACGACAACACCGTTTAACACATCGTTATCGAGATTGATTTTAACTTTAGAACCTTCGCTGAGACTAGCTTTCACACTACTGGCTGTAGCTTTACGAAGTGACTTTTGCTTAAACTTAATAGCATCGATAACAGCATTCAAATCGTTAGTATTGTCGAGAAGCATGATGTTTGCGATGATTTCACTAGATAAATTACTCATAATATAGTCTCTCAGTTAATTAAGTATTAATTATAACAGGATTGACAGTAATGTCAACCCCTATTTTCGTTTACTTTTGAAGCCAAGAGTTTCCATGGCTTGTAAAGGAGTTGACTCTTCAGAGATTTTCAGGAACTCTTCAACTGTTGTATTTTTAACCAAAAAGTTAACCCAAGATTTCCAGGGTTTAGAACCGTACTTGAATCGAGCAATGAAAGCGGGCTTCATCTTACCTACCCAAGACGGGTGACAGTTAGGATTGAACTCATCCATTGTCTGAGAACCTTCATGAGGTCCGTTGTACATGAGAAATGAACCATCCCATGTGAAGCTTTCTTTATTAAATCTAGTCATAATCTTCTCTCTTTATCAATTCAATACAAGTATTATATCAAATTGGAGAGAAAAGTCAAAGACTATTTTGTTATAAGCATATAACCAGGAGTTATAAGCTAGACTTTATCGACAATACCAACAATTCGTAAAGAGTAATCGTTTTCAGTCTCGCCATAATAATTTTTTCGAGCATAAAAAAACTCAGTTATGTTCGAATCAGAACTTTTGCTAGAAACTAAGTTTGACATAGCGGTAACTGCTAAATCCATAGTAGCGTGTTCTGATACTTGCACATTGACTAAATCTGCGCCATCTTCTGCGTCTACTGGAGGAAATTCTGTTTGTCCTATTATAACCATGATAATATGTCCTTATGTCGGTGTTGAGAGTGTGGGTACGGAAGTGGTTTGTGCTGAAAAATTATACACAAACGCTGACCCACTGGTACTCGATTTTTTAAACTGTATTCTACCATTGACAGCATAATCTCCCCAATGTAAAGGAAAACTATTGCTCATGTTGTGACTAGTTCCGTAGCCCGCAAGATAACTATATTGTTTAGTTTCTTCGATCACAACCCATGTGTCATCAGCAACCCAATCAAACGGATCATAATATACTGTCTGTGCAGTTCCATCAGATGGAGCAAATCTAGTTGGATAGCGACCAACATTAAAATGTGTTGCGTTACTTGTAGCATCGTACCAATAAGATTCTATATCCCATACGGAAGTACTTTCACTATTAACAGCCGCACCAGTAGATGATTTACTAATTCCTCCACCTTGTGCGTTTGACATTCTGCCTAAGTACTGTGTTACATCTCCTGCGATTTTGAAAATCTGTCTTACAGAATATCCTGAGCCAGAATCTGAAACATGAATCGCATCTCCTAATTGAAATGAAGATGTCGCTTTGCCTGGTGCTTGAAGGCTTGTTCTAGTATAAAGCGTTTGACCTAGATTACTACTTCCTTTTGAGGCGTTAAATGATGTAGTAAATTTAAAACTTCTAGCCTTTGCGTAGTTGCCTTCTGTTGCGGGTATTTCAAAAGTTTGATAAGTTGTGTTATAGGAAGTAGAGAGTGTTAGACTCGTACTTGTACCGCCAACAGGCTCATACTGTTCCCATGTAAGATTACTAACTTCTGTTTTTAAGTCTCCTCTTGATGTACCTAAAATTTTACCATTCAGAGTAAGATTTGATGTGGCAGTTGTATTAGGATTACCTATATCAACATTGACTGTAGTAGTGGCGTCACTATTTGAGGCTATCTTGACTGCTCTAGTTGAGCCAGAGTCACCAGTATTTGCAATTTTTACAGTAGTCGTTTTGGAATTAGCAGTATCGCCCGCGGCAATATCAATCGTTTGTGTCTGTGTACTTCGACCAAGAGTGATTGTACCAGTTTGAGTTGTTCCACCAATCGTTTGTGTATTACTGGATAATACAGTATTTAATGTCACATTACCAGTCAAGTCTATATTTGATGTCGCACTTGAACTCGTATTACCTATATTAACATTAGTCGTGATACCAGTTGCACTCATTCTAGCAAGGTTTATCGTTTGGGTCGATCCTGTGCTACCCGTGGTTGCTACATTTACTGTGTTTGTAGTACCACCCGCATTAGAACCGTTAGCAATATTGATTGTTTGTGCGGCTGTACTATTACCAATTGCGATTGCACCTGTCTGTGCTGATGCTCCTATAGTTATAGTATCGGTAGCAGTTGAGGAATTGGCAAGTGTAGAGAATGTAGTATCGCCCGCTAATGCTGTAGTGGATGATGTACCTAATGCTAGTAATGCAGTATCACCCGCTAGAGCAGTTGTAGAACTTGTGCCTAACGCTAGTAATGCAGTATCACCTGCTAATGCTGTAGTAGAAGTTGTACCTAACGATAGTAATTCAGTAGTAAGTGCAAGAGTACCAGATGCATCTGGTAGTAAAACTGCCCTAGCCGCAGTAGGGTCTGTAACATATAAAGTTGTTTTATTTGTTGAATCAGCGGTATCGCCTTGAAAAGAAATTAGAGAATTTATCCCAAAAACAAGGTCGTTATTAGCAAGCAATTCAAGGCCGTTTTTGTCTAAACGCATTACGGGGTCTTCCATAGACCCACCCGCCATAGCATAGAAGTTTAATTCACCATCTTCTGTGCCATCAGTCATATCATCTATTTCAGCATATATACCTGCGTACTCTATCTTTTCGGGTGTACCCGCATCGTTGTTACCGTAGAACTTAATTTTACCTATATCATCGTTATCTGCGGCACTTGCACTATTTCTATACAAAGATAAAGTTGGATCGCTGTCTGCATCATCATCTGTGCTGACAATCTCAAAAGAATTACTATTGATAGTAGTAGGGCCAACTATGGTATTAGAATCACTAATAATGGTTGCACTGGCTGCATTATTTACATAAAAAATGCCATCAGGAACATAGTCTGCGTCTCCAACAACACCAACACCATTGAGTAAGAACGATGCGTTGCCGCCACGGGAATGAACAAGAATCCCACCAGTAGAACCACTAGATGGTTGTATAATCAAGTTCGATAATGTACCAACAGAGGTAATACCAGATAAGTTGCCTGTTGTAATAACTGTGCCACTTGTTACATCAGGTAATGTAATTGTACTTGCTGAACCATTATCTGATGCTCTACCTCTTAGGCTTTGTCCATTTCCACCGTCCCATTTAATAACATCATCTACATCATCTAAAAATATATCGTTGTTAGCACCCATAACAAGACCATACTTATATAGTGTCATGGTTGGATCTTCGTCAGTTGTGACATCAGCAGTAATATCAGTTATTGCACTACCAGAACTAGTACCATCTGCAACAGTGAATCTTATAAAACCAACATGACTTCCATCAGCAAAAGAACTACCAATTCCCCCATCAATACCAGCATAAAATACTTTTTCACTACTTGCATTTTTTCCAAAGAATCTTAACGATCCAAGTCTATCGCTTGTGGCAGGACCTGCTGAGTTTCTATATAACCCTATTACAGGACCAGGAGTAGCAGTATCAGCAGTACTTGCAACTTCTAATTTATCAAGTGTACCAACAGAAGTGATATTTGTTGCGGCAGATGGTAGTCTAGCATTATCAATTGTTCCAGTTACTTGCGATGCTAAATTAAGACTACCACCTATCGCACTTAGAGCAGTATTACCTGCGAGTGCAGTTGTTGATGATGTACCTAGTTGTAGTGTTGTGACTGCGCCAGTATTTCCATCCACACTTGTAACGGCATCAGTTGGTGTAGCAAGAAGTGTGAAGTTTGTCATATCATGTGGATTAGCAGTACCACTATTTCTCATGTATGTTTTATTTTCATCTGTACGAACAACAACATCACCTTCTTCAGTTGTCAATGCAAGTTGTGCCGCTTCGTTTGCGGCAGTTCGAACTGTCGTGAGTGCAGTTGCCTCCATATTGCCCACAGGTAATGTTCCAGTTACTTGCGATGCTAAATTAAGACTACCACCTATCGCACTTAGAGCAGTATTGCCTGCTAATGCAGTTGTTGATGTTGTGCCTAATTGTAATGCATCAGTAATTCCATAACCCGATATGGTGGTTGGCGTAGTCGTCAAATCTGAAAACGCTACTGCTGAGTTTATCCATGCAGTACCATTATATTTTAAAAATTGACCATTTGCGACTGATGTTATCGTAATGTCTGTTAGATCGTTTAGTGCGCCATTATTAGCAACAAAACTAAGTTGCCCGTTACCATCAGTTGCTAAAACATGGGTAGCTGTACCGTCGGTTGCAGGAAACACATAACTACCATCACCACCCAGATGAGTGAAGTTGCCGTCTAATTCTGCATATGTAAGTGCAGATCCTTTTGTCGATCTCTTAGTTAGTGCCATAATTTAACCTGAGTAATCTGGTCCTCTATAATCGCCAACAAACGAATTGCCGTCTGAAGCTGGGTTATCAGTAACATAGTCGAATGAGGCATATTCGAATAACTCCTTTTCTGCATTGGTAAGAGGCTCATTAAATACATATGCCTGATCTATCAAAGACTGTTTTGCCGCACCTGAAGTAGCTTCTGGTCGAATAAATAAACCTGTCTCTAATACATTATTTATAGCAGATAATTGCAGTACTCTATTGTCATAATGAATGCGTAAACCCAAACCAGTAGTAGTTTGGTCGTCACTATTATAACTGATCTGAACTATTGCCTTTGTGCCATCAGAAGATTTTGTACAAGATGAAACATAGATGTGCTGTGTCGTTGATGCTAATGTGGGAATGTTAACAGTTGAAGCACCGTCTACTGTAACTGAATGATTTTGTCCAGCAAATGTGAATCCTGCGGCACTACTTGTTGCCATGATATTGATGGGCGAAGTGCCAGTTGATCCATTTGTGATATCGAATGTCAGTTCCATAAGAACAACAGGCAATGCAACATTCGGCCAGTTACCAAAGATAGATACCCAGGCCGCTAGAAGAAAACTATCAGTTTGAGTGTCACTATCTAAGTTGCTTGTATCACTATTAGGTGGACTTGTTGCGACTGCAATCTGTCTCAACAGTGATGCATAATCTGGTTTTGCCATATCTTATCCTGCGATGACTTTTACATTAGTCGATACAGACGCCACATTAGGTACCCATGATCCGTGACCAGAAGTAGCATCTCCACTTCTATGAACAAATGACCCTGCGATACTGACTTTTGCAGAACCACCAACAGCGGCATCACCGCAAGCAGTCAAATCGCCTATTCTCACGGCAAGTGAACCCGCTACAGACACTTTCGCTTGACCCGAAACATACGCAGTTTGGTGAAATGGATTAGGTGTGGGACTTGCGTGTCCAAGATGCACATCACCTGTTCTAATTATTGCTGGCATTGTTATAATCCTTGTCGGTCTCTTTCTATTATATATGATTTTACGAGATTGCTTCTTACAATATCATTGGCTAGAAACTCAACAAAGTCGAACTCTCGCATATTGCGAATCACTTCCATGAATATCTTCAGTCCAGAAAGTTCTTTCTTGCGTTCGCTTGTGAGATCGTCTTGCTTTACATCGCCTGCAAAGATGATTCGACAGTCTTCACCAACACGAGTCATTACGGTGTGTAGTTCTTGATCGCTCATGTTCTGGACTTCGTCAACTACGATAATGCAGTCATCGAATGTAGAACCACGAAGAAAGGAAGTAGATATGAACTCTACATTGTTCCGTTGCTTGAGAATCTCGTATGCATCACCTCTACCAAATAGCTTGCTACATATGTCGTAGTAAGGGGCTTCATAGACTTTCATCTTGTCTTTCTGAGAGCCAGGTAGAAATCCGATATCTCTTGTTGGAACTATTGATCGAACAATGAAGACTTTCTTGTGTGGTGTATTCGTCTTCAGCGTTTCTTTGAGTGCAAAATATAGTGCTAGAAATGTTTTACCAGTTCCGGCTATACCATGTAACATTAAGTTTTGACCTTCATCCCACGACTCAAAGGCTAAAGCCTGATTATCAGTCATTGGAGCAATGTCGCTCTTAACTGTAAATCCTGATGAAAGTTGATTATCTGTGTCTAATATCCCCTGTTGTCTTAGTACTCGTCTTTGCCTTTTAGTTAGTCTTTCTTGTTGTTGTGCAGGCATTAAAAAATCCTTATTTGTCTCTGATTGTGGACCCCGGATTATTCTTCTTAACTGTTTTCAATATATCATTAAAACCATCATCAATCTTTCTAACTCCTAGCCGCATTGCATCGCCTATAGCAGGAGCATGGATGATTTTCTTCATATGGGGGTTGTCTAGTTCGAATTGTTCCATGTCAGCAATGGACATAAAATGGTCAGTCACTTCACTAGTTTCTTCATTTTTGTACTGATATATAGGCATACTATTCTCCAATTTATAAAAAAATGGACAATCTTTAGATTGCCCTAACTCACATCTAACCATAATGATATTTATATCAAATGAAGCCCTTATGAGAGCATTTCATAGATTTCTTTCCAACTTTCTACTACTGGGATTGCATCGTTCTCATAGCCAATGTTGTGCTGATGTTGCATCAACACAGACGATAATCCGAGTCTATCGCCTAACTCAGCGTTTGTAAACTTGTCTTCAACCCACATACAACCGCTATCAATATAAGGAAGAAGTGCTTCATCTTTATCAGCACCAGTATCTAAACACTCAACTTTTTCAAAAGCAGTTGGACCGAATAAGTTTTCTAGATTTTGTTCTCTAAGTTTGTTTGCATATCGATCAAGCGTCATACTAGTGATACAGTGAAAGACATAACCTAGTTCTTCGTGGATTTTACGAACATACTTTACAGCATCTCGTAGGGGTGGTAGGCAACACATCGTAGCACTTTCATTGAAATGGCGAATCAACTTCTTCATCTCTGGCTTTTCCATCTCGTAACATTTAGCCATAGAATACTCTTCGTCATTCTTCACTTTATAGCCCTTCTCTTTCATCCAGACTTTGAAGCTATGTTCCCAATCGAGCAGAACACCATCGCAGTCAACTAATATAATCTTGTCGTTCATCACATTCCTTATCATTAAAATACTCTGTATTATAGCATAAAGAGTATAGTATAGTCAAGCATTATTTAAAGTAGTTTTGAAGCATCTCATACTTATCGTGATACTCAGCCATCTTTTCTAACTCATTCTCGATGGTTTCCATAATGTCTGGGTGTTCAGCTAAACCAACACCATTATCCAACAAGATATCAATATTCATTTTATGCTTGCCAGCTTGGGCTTGCATATAAGACATTGATGCTTCTATCAAGTCGTCTCTTCGATTTTTCATAATCAATTCCTCAATTTAGTAAGAGTCTCGGTTTTTTCGCTTTTGCTTTCTGGCTTCTTTGATGTCAGCTTTACGCTTATCGTATCGCTTTGAGTCCTTTTTACTGTCAAAGTCCTCATCTATCCACTCACGAAACTTCTTGCTCTTATTTTTACTCATGCTACTTTACCTTACTGTTCGTTCTTCTTTGGTCGACCACGACCACGCTTCACTGGAATAGGATCTTTGATAACATCACCAAATGCTATGTTTATAACATCAGGAGATAAGTCTGGATAAGGTTGCTTTGTTATCATTCTTACTAACAACTCTGCATCATCACCATCAATGCTTTCAAGCATTTCAATGAAAATCTTTTCTTTTCTCATCTGTTCCAACTCTTTACCATCTGGATGACCACTGATTAGATAACCCATCTTTCGCATTTCACGATATAGTAGACCATGGGATTCTTTGATCTCAGATTTAGTGTATGGTGGCGCAGTCTCTGGTAAATCAAAAGACCAGTTCTTACAGCACATCAACACAAGAACATCTCTTAGTTGCCAAGAGAAATTTTTCTTCAATATCTGTACTTTATCATCATTCAATTCAGCTTTTCGAGCAGTATTCACAATCTCTGCTAGAGATAATGTAGTCATTTTAAAACTCCGTTATACATTCCATTAAATTTCTTAGTTTGTTTTTGATAAAGTAGTTCAGTAACTGACTTCTATCTTTACCATTATCTTCATGCCAAGCTTTGAGTATTTCATCTTTCATACCTTGAGGCACTTCAGACAAATCAATCATAGCCTTGTTACGCATATAGTTACGCTTTACTTCATCATGCATATTATTTATATCAGCCCACTCAGCGATACGCTTCTGAGTTACTGGTCGCTGTCTTATGCCCATAACAAAGCAATTATCAGCAGACAACACATTTGGTATGCCATCACCAGAGTCACCTTTGAGAATGTGTTCAGCAAGATATTTCTCTGGGTTTGCGTTAGAAATCCAACGCTTTCTAACTGGATCATATTGCTTCACATTGGCATACTTATGAAGTTGTATATAATCTTTATCACCAGACAGAATTAGAATAGGCTCACCTGCATTTAGTTCGGTACCCTCTTCATGAGTAACCACACCGATGATATCATCAGCTTCACAGGTTTCTATTTGAATAACTTTGTATGGAAAGAACTCTTTAAGTTCTTCACGAATGCTATTAAGAGCCGTGAAGATAGCGTTCCAATCTAACTCAGAACTATCTCGTGACTTCTTACGATTCGCTTTATAATATGGATATATCTGTCTACGCCAATAGTTCTTGTCGTCACAACAGATCACAAGTTCGCCAAACTCAGAAGTAAACTTCTTACGATTCGCTCTTAGCGTATTCAATATCATATGCCTTAGCATACTCACATCAATCTCAGCATTCTGATGATTACCAATCTGCATCATCATATTTGCGATCATGACTTGGTTCATGTCAACCAGTATCATTATCTTTCTCCTAACTTAATTTATAGTGTTACTATAATAGCATAAGTTAATAGTGTTTGTCAAGCAATTTATTCTTCGATTCCATCAAAATATTCTTCCATACCTTCTATGAAGTCATCAAGCATATCTTGTATTTTAACTCCACTTTCTTTCTGAACATCTTCGAAAACAGTATTCGCAAAAGTTTGAAATGGATAATCTTCACCTATGGAACGATAGACTAGAGCCTTAGATGCTTCTATAATTGTCAATATATCCAGCATCGATCTAGGGTCATTCTCTACATCAATTCCCATTCCTCTTAAAGCCCAAACAGTCTCTCTAGCATTAACTACGGAGAATATCTCAGCAACTTCCTTATCACTTTCAAGCACGAGTTCGTCTATCTCTTCGTCTCGTTTCTTTCGCTTTTCAAAGGCTTTAGTGAAGTCTACTACATTATCCTTCACTTGTTCACCTTAAGGATAACAGTATCAGCGTTAATTCTCCCGTCAGTTGAACTGCCTTTTGTCTTCAATGCTTTTAAGGCCTTCAATGCTCTCAGCTTCGTTACCTTATTGATAGAGTCAATCGTCTCTTCTGGCTTACGCAACTTCTTCTTAAACGAGAGTTCTTCGTCATAATTCTTAACTGTGGTACCACTAACTATGAATCCATTGTTGTTATCAGTAACTAGATACTTTATAACTCTAGTCTTGGTATTGAACAGATACACTTCTGTGGCACCTACAATATAAGCAGGACTAGTACTCGATATTTTGAAATCAGCGCACTCTTTCTGATATATAACCTTTTCGACTTGCTTTGTCGCAGGAGTGGCTTTTTTGACACGAGGTTTACGATTCGCTTTTTTGCTCAGAACATATTTCTCTCCATCACTTATAAATGTAGAGACTAGCTTGAGCAAAGACTTTTGTTCTTTAGTCGATAGATGACTGTAGCCTTCAACTAAGTCTTCTGTCTTATCAACGATCAGTTCAATCAACTCAGCTTCCATTTCTTTATAGAACTTAACAATGTCACGAGCAGATTGGGCTGCCGCATCAATTCCCTTTAGATGGGTATATAAAGAAAACTTCTTATCTAAGGTACCATCTAAATGCTCATCAATGAAGCCTTCGATTTCGCCCATAATCGTCAGAGTCTTCTCTTTCAACAACTCTGATGGATTTCTCTTCTTAACTTCGGGCTTATCGTCTTCATCTTCCTCAACAGTATTATCGAGATTGTATTGCCCTTTAATTATAATCTCATCAAGATTATCTTTTATGAAATCTTTAGCGGCTTGATCGAGTTCCGCACCCATCAATTCCATCTTCATAAGAGATGCAAGAGTGGGTGAGGTTCTCCAATCTTCGCTGGCTTTGAATGCTTTCAAGTCATTAGGTCGATGAGACTTGATCCATTCTTGGGCCCAAGAAACATACGATTTCTTCTCATAGAAGTAACCATAATGTCGCAATGTTTCGAGAACTTTCTTTTCATATTCTTCTGGCTTTACTGCTGACCAGTCGATTGTTTCTCTACCGATATTACTCTCTTCAGCTAACTTTGCGGCATTACCTCTTCTAGGTATCGCTCGTTTTTTGGATTTAGCCATTATTTACTCCTAGCCAGTAATTTTAGTTGAAGCACCATTCACTTCAGTGATCGTATCCCATCTGAATGATCTCCAGCCATTATTCACTACATCCCAGACTGCACAGACATTATTTGCGTTCTTACTGTATCTTATAGAATCACTAGTACTCATCTGCTGTGGTATTACATCTTCGCTAAGTGTTGCTACCATATTTCTAATTGTTCCATCAACTTTAGTAAATGTGACATCAACTTGACTAGATTTCATCATTTCAATCAACTCACTTCTTTCCATCATTTTCTCCTTCATCACTATTAATTATAAAATCATCGATCTTACGGGTCAATCCTGCATACCCACCCACATCTTCGTTTTCCCATAAAATTTGAGGTATACCTTCTGCCTCAGGAAACAGTCGTTTAAACATTGCATATGCTTCAGTATCCTTATATATGTCTAGATATTCATGCTCAATTTGCATTGCTTCGCACATCTGCTTACACCTCAAACAATGAAAACAACTATCAGATCCAAATATCTTTACCATAGATTTCTCCAGATGTTGTACATTATATCAGGACTCTTCGTCTCTGTCAAGTAAAAGACCATAGTTTATATAGGTCAATTTTTGATCTTCAGACCATTCAGCTAGATAATCATTATCTCTATCAAACAATTCTAGAACAGCATTCTCTTCCATCCACTCAGTATCTACTATAGTTTCACCTAGAGACTTCTGAGAAAACTCGTCTATATCTTCACAGAGGACAGTATCATTTGCCCACTCTAACTCGACAGGCATATCTACATTCAAACTCTGAAGTCTATCTTCTGATATCACATAACGATGTCTGAATGTGTGAACTGTTGTTACAACTGCATACTTTTTACTCATAATATCCTCAATCTAATAGTCTACCGAAAAACCCTTTCTCACTTTTCTTTGCTTGCTCTTCAAAATCTTCTTCTGCTTCAGCATTTGCTTCGTCAAAGGCGTCTTCTGATTCTTGATAGTAGCTTTTATATGCGGTTATGATTGCATCTTGTTGCTGTATGAATGCTCTTAGATCAGAGTAATTCAAACCAAGACTCTCGTAACCAGAATCAGTTACTGCAAAGAATGCTAATGCTTCTCCACTCTTTTCTAATTCTGCCCACTTCTCTTCCCAGTTATCTTTCACTAAGATGATCCACTCTACATCACGAAGATCAAGTTCGTCTGACTCTGGAAGTATTAGTTTTGGCTTTTCAATTGGTTCAGCAGACACTACGATCTGCTTGGGCATACTACTACAGCCACTAATTACTGATAAGATAATCAAACAGCCAAGGGCATTCGCTATTGAACGCTTTACCATTTTTCGCCTCCTTTTCTTTGTCAGTTAGTTCAGCACCAGAAAGTAACTCAAAGCATCGATTCGCTTTGGCACTTGCTTTTGTTACAACTTTCTCTACTAATCCAGGCTTGTTCTCTGCTAGATTGCCTAGATCGTGTCTACCCAACTTATTGGATAGAGTCTTATTCTGTTTACGAATGTCAGCAAACTTCTCGTTCACTTCGTTTAGTTCTTCATTCGCTCTTTGAAAGTCTCGTTGAAGAGACTCGACAGCGGCTTCGCTTGTTGCGACTGCTGTTTCTAGTTTGGCATTGTTTTCATTCAGGATTGTCATTCGTTCTTGGGTATCGTTGTAATACCAATAGAACAATCCACA